>Ga0114932_10001835_pt1 | contig 23377 bp, 12 predicted proteins | sample 2SBtaG_2_FD_87286 | JGI IMG/M metagenome (GOLD analysis project Ga0114932, IMG submission 87286) | Deep subsurface microbial communities from Kolumbo volcano to uncover new lineages of life (NeLLi) - 2SBTROV12_ACTIVE470 metaG | ecosystem: Environmental > Aquatic > Marine > Volcanic ...
CGCCGAGGCTGACGGCGCGCTTGATGGCCTCCAGGGGGCTGCAGGCGAGGCGCATGAGGTCGTAGAGGCGGGCGGTGCGCCAGGGGATGTGTTCGGCGGCGAGGGCTCGGAAGCTGGGGAAGCCGAGGGCGCGAGATCGGCCTCGCGGAGGAACGCGCAGAGGCGGGCGAGGCGGAGGTCGAGGGCGGCCTCGCGGTGGGCGAGCACGTGGAGGGCTTCACGGAGCGCGGCGAGGCGCTCGGGGGCGGGCCTCACGGGCCAGGGCGCCAGGAGCGCTGGGGCCAGCGCCGCGTCGAGGACGCAGGACGGGCTTTGATGGGTGAGCTGGTCTTCGGTCATCGCGGTGCCTGAGGAGACGGTAGGGCACGCGGGGGACAGGAAGTGTCCGGACAGAAATGGGTGTGTTGATGTGTTGGTGTTCGGCTCGCTGGGGGGTGGCCGCTCAGGAACCTGAGCGGATCCATAGAGTCGTGAACACACCCGAAAACCGGACAGAAACTGGTCCTGCGGGCGGGTAGCCTCGGGCAATGGCGAGTCTTCAACCGGCTCTGGAGGCGGGACGTCTCCTCCGGGGCGCCCAGCGAATCCTGGTCCTCACCGGCGCCGGCATCTCCGTTGAGTCCGGCCTTCCGACCTACCGTGGCCCTACGCGAGTCCCGAGCCTCTCTTCGGTGTTCCGAAACGCAGCAGCCTTTGGCGCCGACCGAGAGCGCGGTCTCCGGATGATGGATCAGCTCCATCGGGACATCCAGCACAGCGCGCCCAACGCGGCGCACTTCGCTGTGGCAGAGCTTGCGCGAGCGCCGGGTCGCCAGGTCCTGGTGGCCACCCAGAACATCGACGGCTTGCATGAAGCGGCGAACACACCCCTGGTGTCGCGCCTGCATGGGCGCCTCGGGGAGATCTGGACACCCGACGCTGCTGCGGTCGCTCAGGATGCAAACGCCACCGCAACCTCCGAATACCTCTTGCGGGGCTTCGACGCGCTCTCCTGGGCTGTGGAGGTCTCCAACAAGGCCGGCGGCAGAGTCAGGCGTGTCCGGCAGAGCCTGAGCCTCGAGTGCGGACCGGCCGACCGCCCCAACGTGCTTCTCTTCGGGGAGGGCTATGGAGCGCGCCGAGCCGCGTGCGACCACTTCCTCCGTTCTCCGGTCGACGCGGTGTTCATCGTTGGGTGCTCGGGCGGCGTCCCCATCGTGAGAGAACTTGCGCTCCAAGCCCGGCAGCATGGCGCGAAGGTCGTGCTGGTCAACCCCTTCCCGGAAGAGCTGTTCTGCGCTGACGTGGTCGTCCCGCTTCCCGCAACCCTTGGGTGCGTGGGTGCGGTGTCGGCGGCCCTTGCCTGAGCAGCCGGTCGGGACGCACCACGCGCGGTGAGCCGCTTGCCGCGCGAGCGCGGCACGTACCGTATGGGGCGTTCCGGCGGCTCTGTGTCACTCCGAGAGGCGGGTCTCTGAGCTCCCCCTTAGGCGGGCGCCGGGCGCCCGCTGAACCCCGCGTAGCCTGCTGCCACCGAAGTGGCGCCAGCACGCTGCCGAGTCCTGCGACCCTCCACCCCGGCGTCGACCCCGTCGTAGGGCGCGAACGCTGCTCCGCGCGGCCCGCGCCCTCCCGCCTGTGTCGCCGCGCTCCTACGACGCTCCACCTCGCCGTCGACCCCGCCCGCCGCGGCGTCCGCGCTCGCCGGCGTGACGCTCCGTTCCGGACTCGCTCGCGCTCCCGCTCGCACTCCCGCTCCCGCTCCCGCTCGCACTCCCGCTCCCGCTCCCGCTCCCGCTCGCACTCCCGCTCCCGCTCGCACTCTCGCTCGCGCTCCCGCTCGCACTCTCGCTCCCGCTTCCGCTCCCGCCCGAGCTCGCGCTCGCGGTCTCCCCTCCCGGCTCCGTACCACTCTCTGCGCCCCCGCCGCGCTCGGCCCCGAACGCCTCGCTCGCGCTCCCGCTCCCGCGCCCACTTCCGCGCCCGGTCTCCGCTCCCGGCCCCGTACCGCTCCGAGCGCCCCCGCCGCCCGCGCCCAGGCGCTCGTTCGAGCGCTCGCCCTCGTCGGTCTCGGTCTCGGTCGCCGTCGCGCGCTCGCTCTCGGCGTCTGGCTCCGCACGCCGCCCACGCTCGTCCGAACGCTCGCCGGCGTCCAGCTCCGTCTCCGTCTCCATCTCCAACTCGCTCCCACTCCCGCTCGCCCCACCCCGCGCAATGCTCCCACCGCGCGCCTCCGCGACCGACTCCCGCGCAGCGGCCTCCCGCCGGTCTCTGAGCGCCGCGAGCACCAGCAGCAGTTGTTCCTCGAGGTAGTCGAGCTCGGAGGTGGTCTCGACCAGGTGGAGCGCGTCGTCCCGCAGGTCGTCGATCAGCTCCTTGTCGGTCTTGGGCGCTGGCAGTGGCGGCGGCACGCGCACGGCGTCGGGGTCCCGTCCTTCGAGCATGGCTTCGATGGCGGGGACGACGCGTCTCCAGGGGCGGTCGAAGGCGGACTTTTCCACGGCGGTGGAAAAGTGTTCGTCTTCGCGGAGGCGTTCGATCTGGCGTGCGCCGCGGATGCGTGCGTACCAGAAGGACTTGGAGCGTCCGGCCAGCTCGGCCCAGCTGCCGACCACCTGGGTCTTGGAGCCGTAGGTGCTGGCGTCCACGCGCCGTCCGAGCTCGCGTCCCATGAGGAAGTGCCAGCCGTTGGCGGCGCACTGGGTGTCGGCGCTTCGGACGAGCCAGCTCTGGAGGGTGGCGTCGTCGACGGGGTCCTTCTCGGTGTGGCGATCGACCAGGTGGGTGAGCCAGTCGCCCAGGGTCTCGCTCATGGCCATGTCCTCCGAGCTGGCGTTGCAGGCCGAGGATCGCACACTCCGTCGGCGAGTAGACTCCAGCCCATGGATGCACAGCTCTTGCCGGCGCCTCTGGCCGATGGGGTCCTCGACGAGGTGACCGCCGACATCAACGAGCTCACGCGCAGCGCGGGGCTCGGCTACGCGTTGCAGCTCGGCGCGTTGCTCGTCACGCGGCTCTACGGCAACAGCCTGGAGGTGTGGCGGAGCCGGGGCACGGCCGACACGAGCTTCCGCAAGCTCGCGCGGCGGGAGGACCTGCGGGTGTCGAAGACGGTGCTGCACCGCTCGGTGCAGGTGTACGAGCTCTACGAGCGCCTGGGGCGGCCGGACTGGAAGCACCTCGGCGTGAGCCACGTGGCGGTGGTGCTCGCGCTCCCGCACGACAAGCAGGGCGGCATCCTGCACGCGGCCGAGAGCTGCCAGTGGACGGTGCGGGAGCTGCGGGACCAGGTCCAGTCGGGCGTCTCCACGCCCACGAAGCCGGCGGGCTTCGTCCGTTCGATCCGCTCGATGGAGCGCATGCTGGCGCGGAGGAACGCGTTCGCCGACCTCGACCGCGTGCAGGAGCTCAGCATCGAGTCGGCCCGCGACCTCTTCGCCACGGTGGCGTCGATGCGCGCCCAGTGCGAGCAGCTCGAGCACGCCCTGGCCGAGCGCTTGGAGGCGGCTGTCCCGACGTCGGGACAGTAGTGTAGCTTACAACCAGCGCGGCCGGCGGCCCTCAGCTCTCCCCGAGCCCTGGACCGCCTGCGAACGGCATCTTCACGTACAGCTCCCAGCTCACCAGCGGGTCCACCCCCAGCCAGCCGCGCCCGGCATCCCGGGTTCCCTCGCGCCAGTGGGTCTTCGACGAGACGTGCTGGCTGGCACCGGGCGGCAGGCGGAAGGTGAAGATCCGCTCCGCCAGCCCCTCGCCGAGCTCTGCTCGGATCTGCACCGCCTTGAGCGGCTCGCCGTCCTCCTCGAAGATCGTCGCCACGACCAGCGCCACCGCCTCGGCCGGCTCCCCCATCTGGCACACGTAGCGCACGAGGTCGTCGATGCTCGACGGCAGCTCGTCGCCCCGGACCTCCCAGATCTCGCAGGCCCGACCTCGCAGCCGGAAGATGCGGGCGTGGTCCAGGCCCTCGCGCTCCACGGCCGGCATCGTCGAGGCTGCGGCGAGCTCGGTCATCTCCAGCGCGGTGGTCGGCAGCCGCGCGTCGGGCGGCAGGTCGAGGAAGGCCGCCCGCAGGTCCGGCTCGGGCATGCGCCCCGGCAACACGGTCACGGGCCTGGCTCCGGGGCTCGGGCTGACCAGCGAGGCGAAGGGCTCCGGCGGCGCTCCCTCACCCTCCGCATCCTCCCAGTCCGAGGTGAAGCGCCCGATGCCGTCCGGGCTCATCACGAAGCCGCGCCAGGTCGCCCACCAGGTGCCGGCCTCGCCCGGCTCGTGCTCCACACTGAGCGCCATCGCGGCCCGCTCTCCGTCCTCGCGCTGGAGCATCGCCACCAGGACGACGGCCCGCACCCCCGTCCGCCCCACCTGCTCGGCGTAGGTCGCGGCCGGGTCCACGCCCGGGTCGTCGGCCAGGGCGCGGGCCAGGTCCAGGACCTCACGGTGATCGTCGAAGAGCAGGTGCAGCGACGGCGTCGGCTGGCCCTGGAGGTGGACGACACGATCGAGGTGGCGCTGGAACCAGGCACGCACGCCCTCGTCGTCCAAGGCGTTCAACCCGTCGAGGGGGTGGCGGCTGGGGGTCTGGGGCGTCATGGAGATGCGGTATCCCGGAGCCTTGCCTCGGTGGTAGAAAGCGTCTGGGAGGGCAGCATGGCCGAGCTCCAACAACGCTACCGCCACCTCGACGAGCGCGAGGGCCTCGTCACCCTCGGGCACCTCACGATGCACCGGTCCAGGCTCGCGCTCCAGCGCAGCCTGCCCACGATGCACGACGCCATGCGTCTCTTCGACGCGACCGTCGAGGCCCTCGGCGACCGGGGCTGGCTGGACCCGGAGGGCGGGGAGCAGCGCCGCCGGCTCCTGGTGCGGGACCCCGCTCACCGCGAGTGGGTGGTGCCGATCGCGCTCGTCGAGCACTGCTGGGCGGGTACCCGAGGCGAGCACCCGATCGGCCCGGTGATGCTCAACCCCGACGCGGTCCTGCCCGCGGATGCTCCCGACGACTACAAGCCCGGGGACCCTTGGTTCCGGGAGCGTGATCCCGAGCCGGAGGTCTACCCCCAGGGTCCCGAGATGCGTGCGGGCGACCTCCAGCTCACCGAGGGCCCGCGGCACTGGCGGGTCAAGTACGACGACCGCGGCTTGAAGTACGAGTACCTGGTCACCGCTGGCGACTCCTTCACCTGGATCCGCTACGACGTCACGAAGCCCTACACCCACGATCCGCTGGCCCGGCCTCCCGACGTGCCGCCGATCAGCCTGCTGTGTCGAGCCGATCTCGACCCCGAGGGCCACGCTGCCGACGAGCTCGCCCGCATGGTCGGGGAGCTGGAGCCTGCGGCCCACGTGCACGCCCGGGTCCGGCTGCCGCTGCCCATCCCGGGGGGCGCGGAGGGCGCGTGGATCCGGGCGCGGTGGGCGATGCGCACGGCGCTGTGGGAGGGCCGGGTGCCCTCCGAGGCTCGGCTCCTGGTGGCAGACGGCTTCGACGGCACGGCCTTGTCTTGGGGAGCCACGCGCGACGAGGCCCTCGAGGCCTGGGAGGCCGAGGTCCGCAGCGTCAAGCCCAAGCCTCCGGGCTGGAAGCCCGAGCCCGATCGGGAGCCGCCCGAGCTGGAGCCAGACCCTCCCCGCCAGATCGAGGACGACCACGGCAAGCTCCGGGGCTTCTCGACCGGCACGATGACGCTCGTGGCGCCTCGGATCGGCGAGCTGGCCTGGCCGATGCCGTTGCCCCGCTTCACCCCGGCGGTGCTCCTGCCGCTGCCCCCGCTACCGGCGAGCATCCCGTCGCAGCTGGAGGCCAGGGGCTTCCAGCGCTGGGTCCGACTGGTGGGTGACTACGGCGAGGTCGGGTTCGGGCTCGTTCGCGACGACGAGGGAGGGGGCTTCACCCTGATCGGCGACGGCGTGCTGGACCTCGTCGACGACGTGGAGGAGCTCGAGGCCGAGCTCGACGCCTCCGACGCCAAGGAGCGCGCGTCGACGGCCGAGCTGGCTGAGCACGGCATGCCGAACCCCTGGGCAGACTCCGAGTACCCGTGTAGGACGGTCAGCTACCGGATCTGGGACGACGGCCACCGGAAGCGCGTCCCCGCCAGGCAGGCCGGAGCGGGGTGGACGCAGGGGTTCGTCGCGAGGGATGTGGGGCTCGGGTGGCGGTGGCTGGTGAGCCGGATGCGTTGGGTGGACCGAGGCTGACCACGCGGATGCGCACGCGGTCGCCCACGGTGCCGTCGGGCTCGTAGCGGATGTAGCCGCCTGCGAGGAGCCCCTGTGCGTCGAGTTCGAAGGCGCCGACGCATTGGGCGAGGGCGCCTTTGCTCGGTCGCCAGGAGAGCTCGAGGACCAGGGGATCCTTGCGGAGGGTGACGACGCCGTGGTGGTGTCCGGTCGGACTGGAAGAACGAGGGCCACCGACTTCACGCCGTGGCTTGCGGGCGACGAGAACATCCAGCTCCTGAGCATCAACCTCGTGCTCGATCCGGAGGTGGGGTCGTGCCGGGTCGGCAAAAGCGGGGCGGCCGGGATCGTTGGCGGTGTCACGCACCGTGCACCAGCACCAGCGCGTTGCCTGTGTCGATCCACCGCGTGGAGGCTCTCGGCGTGCCCTCCAGGTACCTGCACACGTTGACCATGGCCTCGTCGACGCGCTCTCCATACCGATCGACTGCGAACAACACCCAGCCGATGTCCAGGAGGCTCACCGTCCTCGACGCCTGCGCGCGCTCGCTCCTCACGACCAAGCCGCCCCTGGGGGCACGCTCGACGATCGTCAAGGTGCGAACGCCATCACCGACCGTGCCGCCTGGGCCGATTGCACGCATCAAGGATGCGACAAGATCGCGCGCGGCCTGCGCCCACAAGGCCGGCAGAGGACGCGACAAGCCCGTCCTCTTGCCTTCAGGGCGGAGGGCCACCCAGGTGGCGAAGTCCAGCTCGGGCAGCGTCCACTCCTGGCCCGACTGCCGTGCGACACCGCGGTAGACCCAGCCCTCGTCGCACTGCACCACCACATACGCAGGCTCGCTCGCCCGCGGGCGGAAGCCCTCGACCACCACGGACACTGGGCTCTTCGCTTGCCCGGGTCGGTCGAGCGCGAGCACGAGGTGGCCGTCGACCCGCGAAGCCCCGCCAGAGGGCTCCTCGCTCAGCCCCAGCAGCTCGGCAATGCTGTCTGCGCTCGCGCCGATCTCGGGAGCGATGTCGGTCGGCCGTACGCGACGACGGAGCACCGCCAGTGGCTGATCCGCTGAGGTCCAGGGCTGGTCACCGACCTCCGGGTTGTAGGAGCGGAGCACCACACCATGAGCTGTGCGCACCAAGCGCTTCACGAGGTGGGTCGCGCCCTCGTCGTTGCCGCGCTCGACGAGCACGACGCGGTCGAGCACGGCCTCGGCACCCACGCCTTGGGACCAGCGCATGACCAGCCAGTCCCCGTCCTCGATGCTGCGCTCCGGTGTGGCCGGGTCGGACATGGAGGTGCCGTGGACACGCATCGCGAACTCGCGCTCGCCGAAGGAACCTGGCAGGACCACCGACTCCGCGGGCTCCACCCGGCCGGTGACCGCCGCCTCGATGTAGCCCGCGGCCATCTCCTTCACCGGGAACGCGGGAAGCCTCCCGCGCACGGGCAGCGCGATGACGTGGGCGTTCTCGCTCTCCAGAGGCTCGACGAGCCAACCATCTGGGGCAGGGGTGAAGCGCACGCGGTGGTCGGTGCCCGGCTGCCCGGCATCCACGCCGAACCACTCGCGGAGCAGATCGCCGAGCTGGTTCTCCTGGCTGCCTACCGGATGCGCCACGTTCACGTAGTACTTCACGAAGCGGAAGCGCCAGAAGCGACCAGCCTGCACGCGAACGTCGTGCTCGCCCTCGGGCAGCTCGGGGAAACGCGCGCGATCCGGCAGCTTCAGGATCGGATGGCGCTTGTTGGTGATGAGCTTGCACGTGAAGGCTTTGCCCATGCTCGCCCGCTCGTCGCGCCGCCGACGCCGGTACTGCACCAAGCGCCAGTCCACCAGCTCCGCCGTCAAGCGCGAGAACGGTTCCAGCTCGGCTGGGCCGAGCTGGAACGTGGGCTCGAAGCGGCCATCGCGCCGCCGAAACCAGCCTCCCCGGCACCACGCCGCGATGGGGTTGCCGCGCCAGTACCTGAGCCACGCGTCAGGAGCCGGATGACGCGGGTCGGGAAGCGCGCTGACGCCCTCCAGGTCGGCGAAGAGCTCCGGCGACCGACACAACAACGCGTGGCAGCGCGTCGCCAGCTCGGCCTCGTCCATGCCCTCGGCGAGCCCGTCGGCCTCGACGAGCACCTGCAGAACGACCATCTTGAAGCACTTGGTCATGCTCGTGGTGTGCAGCGCCGTGAACCAGGTCCCGTGGCGCCGCCACGTGTCGAGCTCGTCGGGCGCGAGGTCGCCCTCCGATTCGACGAAGCCGAGCCAGGTCCCGTGCTCGCGCCGGATCCGGTCGGCGTTGGGGTTCAGGCCGAGGCGCGCCAGCTCGCCCGCGAGGGGCCGCTCGCCGTGGGAGGCCCGCAGCTCGCGGTAGGCGCGCTTCACGGCGTGCCCCTCGCCCGAGGGGAGCAGCTTGCGCAGCAGCTCGATCGCCTCGAGCTCGAAATCCACGGAACAGCCGCTCGGAAGCTCCAGGGGTGCGTCCTGAAGAAGCGCAGACACGGGGATCGGCCGATCGCTCGGGAGCAGGTTGAGCACCAGCCGGACGCGGTCCAGGAACATGTGGTGGTTGCCCACGAAGTCGATCACGGTCAGGCGCTGCTTGCCCGCAGCGACCCGGAGCCCACGGCCGAGCTGCTGCAGGAAGACGACGGGCGACTCGGTCGGCCGCAGCATCACCACCCGGTCCACCAGGGGCACGTCGATGCCCTCGTTGAAGAGGTCGACCGTGCAGAGCGCCGCGAGCTCACCCTCGCCCAGCCTCGTGAGCGCGTCGGTCCGGTCTTCACTCTCCGGCCCCGAGTGCACGGCCACAGCGCTGACCTGCTTGTCGGACAGCCAGCCGGCGACGAACCGCGCGTGCGCGATCGAGCAGCAGAACACCAGCGTGCGCTCGCCCGGATGGGCCTCCCACGCCCGCCAAAGCTGGTCCATGCGCTCTTGGGTCTGCATCGCCTGGGCCAGCACGTCCGCGTCGAAGCGGCGATTCCGCCACGGGATCGGCGCGTAGTCCGTGGTGTCGGCGATGCCGAAGTACGCGAAGGGCACCAGCCGAGGCGGGTCGATGCGGATGCCCACGCCGATGTCGGCTTCGTAGGCGACGTGGTCGTCGAACGGCCCCAGGATGTCTCTCGCGTCCGCGCGGGCCGGCGTGGCGGTGAGCCCCAACCGGAAGCGGGCCTCGAAGTGGGCCAGGACCCGCTTGTAGCTCTCGGCCGCTGCGTGGTGGACCTCGTCGACAACGATGACGTCGAAGGTGTCGGCAGGGATCGAAGCCAGGCGAGCGGGCTTGGAGAGCTTCTGAACGCTCGCGAAGACGATGTCGCCCACCGGGCTCTCGTGCTCGCCGAGCAGCCAGCCGAAGCGCTCGGTGGGGAAGATGCGCCGCACGGTGCGCGCGGCCTGGACAAGCAGCTCCTTGCGGTGCGCCAGCCACAGCGTGCGCGGCACGCGCCCCAGCTCCTGGCGCAGCGCGTCGAGGTCGAAGGCCGCGAGCCAGGTCTTGCCGAGGCCGGTGGCCATCACCACCAGCGCGCGGTCGCGGCCGTCCTGGCGTGACATGCGGAGCGCTTCGAGGGCCTCTTCTTGGACCTGGTGAGGCTGAGGAGGTGGCCCGTCGTCGTGCTCGACGTCGAAGGGGAGCTCACGCTGGGTGTGGCGGGCGCGCTCGGTGTAGGTGGCGAGCCACGCCTCGTCGACCGGACGAGCGGTGGCCCACAGCGCCTCGTAGCCGGAGAAGACCTCGGCGGTCGCTGCCGCGTCGAGGCGTCGGTCGACGCGCAGGTTCCACTCGACGCCGTCGTGGAGCGCGGCGTGGGAGAGGTTGGAGCTGCCCACGAACGCCGTCTGGAAGCCAGGACCCGCCAGCAGCCACGCCTTGGGGTGGAAGGAGCGGCTGGAGCCTTCGAGCGCGTCGACCTCGACGATGCGGAGCTCGAGCAGCCCCGGGTGGCGCTCGTCGTCTTCGGTGGCGCGCGCGAGGTCCAGCAGAGGGTGCAGGGCCTCGGCCTGCGTGAGGTGGAGGTAGTCGCCCGTGAGCACCCGGACGTGGGCGCCTCGCTCGAGAGCGGCCTCGATGCGCGACGCGATGGCGCGCACGCCGCTTGCGCGCACGAAGGCCGAGAGCAGGCGAACGTCGGTTGCGTGGGCCAGGAGCGGCGCCAGGTGCGCCAGGAAGGGATCCTGCACCCCGCCCCGGGCGAGGCGCGGGTGGCGTGTGGTGCGTGGCAGGCGCCCCGGGTTGCGGTAGTCGCCCCGCTCCGGGATGACGAAGCGCACGCCGCCCGCCGGGTCGTCGACGTCGCCGCGGTAGCGCGGGATGACGTGCACGTGCAGATGCATGACCGTCTGGCCGGCAGCCTCGCCCGCGTTGATGCCGATGTTGTAGCCGTCGGGGGCGTGGCTGGCGTCGAGCTCGTCCTTGACGCGCTCCACGAGGTCCAGCATGGCGAGCTGCTCCGCCCGGGTGGCGTCGAACCAGCCGGGGACGTGACGGCGCGGGATGACGAGGGTGTGGCCCTCGGAGACGGGGTACGCGTCGCGGAAGGCGACGGCGTGGGTGTTCTCGGCGGTGGGCGGTGCTGCGAGGTTGCAGAACGGGCAGGTCACCGAGGGTCAGCGGGTGACCACGAGGTCGCACTCGTCGCGGTGACTCAGCTCGTCAGCACCGTCCCATTCCCAGCCATCTCCGTAGGAGCACGGCTTCTCTTCGTACTCGGAGTCGACCCACAGCTCGCAGTCGCGCCAGAGGGTCTTGACAGGCTGGGCGCCACCGGCATCGTCGCTCAGCTCGAACTGGATGAAGGCCTCCATGCGCACCGGGTAGGCGTCGCCGTCGACAGTGGCCTCGCCGTCGGCCATGCCACCCTCCTGTTCGGTTCCTGTTCAGCCGAACCGTTGGCGGCAGCCTACGTTGGCGAGCTCGGTGCGGTCAACACGGTTCGTGGACGTCCCAGGCTCTTTGCAGCCGGAGCCCCCGGAGCCCCACGTCAGACCGCGCGCATCGGGAGAGCCACCGTGACCCCGCCGCGCGCGATCACGTCGTTTGCCGCCGTGTACCACGAGCCGCCCGGTGCACTGCGGTAGAACCACGTCGGAGGCCCCACATGCCGCAGCTGCACCCGAAGATCCTCGAGGACCTGGTCCAGCGCGTCGAGGGACTGCAGGAGAAGCGTCCCCGCGAGCACGTCGCGGCGATGCTCGCGGCCTGGAACGAGCGCTTCCCGCGCGACCGGCTGGCGGCCTTGTCCGGCGAGGAGCTTCTGCTGGAGCTCCACGCGCGGAACCGCGACAGCCTGGCCTACTGGGTGGAACACAAGGTCGACGAGACCTTCCAGACCGGCTGGTTCGGCGGCATTCGCGGCGGGAGCGCGCTGAAGTTCGTGGTGTACCAGGCCCGGGAAGACGACCTGTGGCGGACGGGATCGTCGCGCGACGTCCGCACGATCACCGCGGCCGAGGCAGCCGCAGTCGCGGAGCGCCAGCGCGACGAGCTCCTGGTGGCCAGCGAGGTCGTGGAGGGGCTCGGTGTCCAGCATGGCTGGGACGAGCTGGAGCAACGCCTGAGCGTCGCCGCCCCGGAGTTCGGGCGCCTCGCCTTCTTCCACAAGACACTCTCCGTGTGGTTTCCCACGAAGCTGGACGACTTCCACGCCCTGCCGTGGCAGACCCACGCGCTGGTGTCCAATGGGCTGGATGCCGCGACCACCTCTCTGTGGGCCAACGCCGGCACCTTCGTGACGTGCCTCGCCGAGCTGCGCGAGGCGGTGGGCGAGCAGCTCCCGATGACCTGGCTCAGCCACGCCATGTGGGAGCGGGCGGGAGCGCTGAACCGGACGTGGCGGGTCGGTACACGCACCGACACCTACGACGCATGGCCCGACATGCAGGCTTCCAACGAGGTGGCGGTGGGCTGGACCGAGCTCGGCGACCTGACGGAGATCGTGGGCGACTCGGGGGGGCGAGAGACGGTCGCCAAGCTCAAGGCGGCGCTCGAGGAGCGGAATCCCGAGGAAGCGGCGACGACCCGCGGCAAGTCGGCCCGGCAGCTCAAGAAGTTCCTCGTCGACATGAAGGAGGGCGACCTCGTGATCGCTGCACACGGGCTGACGGTGCGGGCCATCGGTCACGTGGACGGCGCGTACCGGTACCGCGCTGGAGAGGGCTTCGGCCACCGGCGATCGGTGGTCTGGGACGACGTCGGCGAGTGGCGCTCGCCCACCAAGGCTGGGCTGCGCACCACGGTCCACAACCTCGATGGCGATGTCGTCGTGCGCCAGGCCATCGCGGTGAGGCTGGCGGAGCGGGCGACCGTCGAGCTCCGGCTCGTCCAGACGCCCGAGGAGGTCATCGACAGCGTGCGCAACTTCGGTGCGGTGAGCCAGGAGGAGCGGGCTCGGGTCGCGGCTCGGAAGTACTTCGTGTACGACACGCTCAGCGGGTGGGTCGCGCCGGCGAAGTTCGCCGGTCTCGAGGGCATGACGGTGGCTCGCTACCAGGCCGTCGCCACGACTCCACCGGTGCCCTCGGTGTTCGACGGTGCGCGAACCCGCCAGGCGCTCGAGCAGCTCGACCTCCCGGAAGGGACTGCGCCGGCCGTGGCCGCGCTCGGGGCCTGGGCTGCTGAGCGTGCCCACTCTCTGCCGGACGACGCGCGGGTGTTCGTCGTGGGGCCCAACCCGGATGCCCCCTCGCCACTCCAGCAGGCGGTGACCGCTCTGCCGGGAATGCGCAGGTACGTGGACGAGGACGGTCAGGCCCCCCACAAGCCGCTGATGCTCCTGTCCGCCATCGAGCTCACGGCGGCCGGGCGGGCACTCTCCTACGCGGCGCTTCGGGAAGGCTTCGAGCAAATGGCGGCGCAGCTCGGCTGGCCGAGGATGCGGCCCTACTACCCCTTCGGTGGGCTCGTGGACGACGGTCCAGACGGCCTGTTCTGGACGCTGGCAGACGCCCAGGGCAACGTCCCGCAGACTCACAGGTTTCGTAGCCACGGCGACGCAGCGCCCTACCACGCGACCTGGCCGTCTGGGCTCGCGGCTTGCCTCGAGGATGCGCGGCTGCGGGATCATCTCCGCGAGGCCGTTCTCGCCCAGCTCGCGCCGGACCAGGCCGCAATCCTGGGGGGGCATCGCGCACAGACGACGGACCCCGAGCCGATTGTGGAGGACCCCGTGGAGCGTGACCTGGCGGCGATCTGTGGCCGCTTCACCGAGGCTGTGGACGCCACCGGGCTGACCTTCGGTGAGGATGGCGCCGACTTCGTGCGGGCCTTCCTGGCCAGCAACCTCACCAAGCGCTTCGTGATCCTCACGGGCCTGTCGGGATCGGGAAAGACGCAGATCGCCAAGAAGCTGGGCGACTGGTTCGGCCCGACACGCTCGCGACTCATCCCCGTGAGGCCGGACTGGACGGGGGCCGAGGCGCTGTTCGGCTACGAGGACGTGTTGCAACAGGCGATAGCGGGAAGGCGCCCGTGGCACGTGCCTCCCGCGCTCGCGTTCATGCTACGCGCGCACCGGGACCCACGACATCCCTACCTCCTGATCCTCGACGAGATGAACCTGGCGCACGTGGAGCGGTACTTCGCGGACGTGCTCTCGGGCATGGAGTCGGGGGACGGGTGCCTGCCGGAGCTCGTGCAGGAGGACGGCCGATGGGTCGCGCCGCCAGGTGGCGAACCGGTGCCGTTCCCTTCCAACCTCTTCGTGGTCGGCACGGTGAACGTGGACGAGACGACCTACATGTTCTCGCCGAAGGTGCTCGACCGCGCCAACACCATCGAGTTTCGGGTGAGCACGGGCGACCTGGAGAGGCAGCCCCTGCTCGGAGGGCGTCCCCGCGCGGCAGCGGCCGGCGCCGCGGCCGATCTCCGTGGTGTGTTGGAGGTCGCCACCACGTCATCGTGGGCCGAGGGACAACGTCCAGGCTGGCTGCCCGAGTTCGCCTCGGAGCTGCGCAAGCTCCACGCGCTGCTCAGCACCGCGGGCTTCGAGTTCGGCTACCGGACCTACGCGGAGGCCACACGGTTCGCGTGCATCCACCACGCGATGGGTGCGCAGACACTGGAGTCGAGCCTCGACCTGCAGGTGGTGCAGAAGGTGCTGCCGCGACTCCACGGCGCGCGTCGGCGCCTCGAGCCGGTGCTCTGCGCGGTGGCACGGTTCGCATTCGACGGGGAGGTCTCCGGCGACGAGGTGTTCGATCCCGAGAAGGTGGCTGGCGCGGCGCGGTTGCCTCGTAGCTTCGACAAGCTGCTCCGGATGACCGTGAAGGTGCGCGCGAACCAGTTCGCCAGCTTCGCGGAGTAGCGGTGCAGGGCCTGTCCGAGGTGGAGGTGCCGGTGCTCGTCGCCGGCGCAGGCCAGGTGCTCGGGATGCTCCGCGTGCGCGCGCGCCCCAGCACCGGTGACCCCACCCTGTTCCGGGTGACGGGGACCTCGGCGTCGACCACCCAGGTGCTCGAGAGCTGCGAGTACGACTACGAGTGGAAGCCGGCAGACGGGGTGGTCGCCTCCGTGGTGGTGCACCCGACCGAGGTGTTCTCGCCGAACGAGGACCCACGCACCGGGCGGCTCCGCACGCGTCTCTTCACCGGCACGCTCGTGGTGACCGTGCAGTCCGGTGGGGCGACGGGGCACGCGGAGCTGGAGGTGCGGTCGCGCAAGCTCGACTACGAGACCGAGTACCGTTGGATGTTGCGCGACATCACGGGGGCCTTCTCGGACGCGGTGATGATGCGCTTCGCGGCGAGCCAGCATCGCTTCGAGCCGTCGCCCGACGAGCCCGCTACCAGTGTGTACCAGCGCTTCGCCTTCCTCCAGGCGGTGCTCGAGGCTGGACCGCTCGACGAAGCCCTGCACCACATCCTCCAGCGTCCGTACGTTCAGTGGGAAACGCGTGAGGAGGTTGCAGCTCCGGGGCGCGGCTTGCCCCCCTCCTCGAGGCTCGTGCGACAGCTCGCGCGTGGCGGCCCGAGGGTGCCCTGGCCGAACAGCCCGATTGGGCTGGGATCCCTGCCACGAACACTCCGCGTGGAGCGGAGCGAACCGACCACGGACAACGTGCCCAACCGCTTCGTGCGCTATGCCCTGGAGCACTGGCGGCACATGACGGCGGTGCTGCTCCGCGAGCTGGCGGGCAGGGCCGACTCGGGCCCGGTCGAGCGCGGTCGTCGCGACGTCGCCAGCCTGCTGGCGCGCCTGGACGAGCTCCTGTCGCACGGGCTCTTGCGGGAGGTGGGCCGGCTGAAGAAGTTCCCCGTGAACAACCAGGTCCTGCACAAGCGGCCCGGCTACCGCACGATCTTCCGGGCCTTCCTCCAGTCTCAGCTTGCGGCCACGCTCAGGTGGGAAGGGGGCGACGATGTCTACGGCGCAGGCAAGCGGAACGTGGCGGCCTTGTACGAGTACTGGGCCTACATCACGTTGGCGCGAGCCCTGGCTCGGTACACGCACGGGCCCCTTCCGCTCGACGAGCTCGTGGACCGAACCGGCATCCGGCTGCGTGGGGGAGAGGAAGCGCAGGTCTCGGGACGCCTCGAGCACGCCGGCGTGCCGATGACCGTGACGCTGTACTTCAACAGGACCTTCGCCCCAGAGGACGGGGAGCCCTGGCGGGGGTCCTGGACACGCGCGATGCGCCCGGACTGCTCCATGCGCTTCGACATCGACCATGGCGACGAGCTCGGGCCGGTCTGGTTGCACTTCGACGCGAAGTACCGGGTGGACGGCCTGGCCGAGCTCTTCGGGTCGCGGTCGCCAGAGGATGTGGACGCTGAGCTCCGTGAGGAGCGGTCGAGCGGGCGCGTGAAGCGTGCCGACCTGTTGAAGATGCACGCCTACCGCGACGCGATCCGGCGGTCGAGCGGCGCCTTCGTGCTGTATCCGGGGGCGGAGTCGGACCCGATCCCCTGGTTTCCGGGAGAGGTCTTGCCCGGCATCGGCGCCTTCCGGCTCCTGCCGAGCGAGGGGGACTCGCCGGAGGGCCTCGGCGACCTCCACGCTTTCCTCGGCGACGTCCTGGACCACCTCGTGGAGCGCCACACGAGGGACCGTCGGCACCGCTTCTGGCGCTCCCACGTGTACGAGCGAGACGTGGGGTCCAGCGGGGCCTGGCTCCCGCCGGTCACACCGAACCAGACGGCGGCTCTCGTGAGGGTCGACCGCGTGGACTGGATGGACTGGGCGGAGCGGACGAAGCTCTTCAACCTCCCGATCGATCCCGACGCCGCGGGGCTCGCCGGGCGACTGTCGGAGGTGTTGTGCGCAGGGGAGCTCGTTCTGTACGGGTCGGAAGGCGCCCGGCGCTATAGCCTGTTGGGCTGGGTCACGCCCAAGATGCGTACAGAGCTGGAGGCGTTGGCGTGTCCGATCGTGCTGGGGGACGAGGCCATGTGTGTGAGGTTGTTGGATGTGTTGGAGCTGCCGCCGGACACCGAAGCGGTCTTGGTCGAGCGTGCTCGCGCGGGAGCCGCTCCCGCGGTCGAGGTGGTGCCCGTTGGACTGCTTCGCTCGGCTGCTGCGCTTGGTGCGTCGTTCGACGGTGGTTGAGCGTGTGTGCACATCCGTGGCTCTGCTCCGCCCCGGCGAGCACTCACGCCCTGGCGGGTTCGACTCCCGCCGCCCCGACCCTCTTGGACGGCCCTCGAAACCGCGGGTTGCCGAGGAGCCGGCTTCTCGCTGTCGCGCTTCGATACAGGGTGGCCGGACGCTGCTGGTTCGTCCGGGCTACGGGCCGGCACGCCCGTCGGACCGGATGCGCACCCTGTCCCGGTACACCGTGAGGATGGCCCCGGACCGCAGTTCCTCCTCGTAGGTGGCAACCACCTGGAGCACCGCGGCGCCTTGCTCACGGGCGCGCAACCCGACCAGTCGCACGATCACCTGACTCGCGCCACCCCAGACGCAGGAGTCCAGCAAGATCCTCACGCGGCAGGATTCTCGATTCGGGGCTCGACCCGCTCGTGGGCCACGAGTCGCCTGGCGTACTCCACACAGGCGAGCACGTCCTCGCGCTCGAGCCACCCGTAGCCCTCGAGGATGGTCTCCACGTCGTCGCCGGCGGCGAGCATGTCGAGGACGTGCTCGACGGCGAGCCGGTGGCCACGGATGATCGGCTTGCCGCCGAAGATCTGGGGGTTCACGGTGATGCGGTCGAGAAGGTCGGGCATGGCGCCTCCTCCTCCATCATAGCCCCTGTGGCCAGCGGAGCCATGTTCGCCGGATTCGGCGAGAAGTGTCCAACCTGCGCTGCCTCGTTCGTAACAGGGTGATCGGTCCTCGCGACCAGGCCCGAGAAGCCCCACATACCCAGGTACCTCTGCCTCCAACGCAGCCGTCCAACCATCACCGCGGGCGGTGACAAGCCCTCGCCGGCCCAGACGCAGGGCATGTACCTCTTGCGAACGGCAGCGAGCACTCGTCCAGCAGCCTGATCAGAACGGCCGATTGATGTTGAGCAGATACGCAGGTCTTGCGTCGAGCGCCCCGCGCTATCCGTCCATCGCCAACCAGCGCCGCGCGTCCTTGGACAGCGGCGCCTCCAGCCACGTGCGCATCTGCTCGACCATCCACTCTGTCCGAGCCTCGCAGAAGGCGGCGAACAACTCTTGGGCCCTGCCCTTGTCGTCGCGCCAGCTGTCCGCCAGCACGATGTCCCGGACCTCTTCATAGAGGGACATGGCGTCCCGCGTCTTCGAGCGGCTGGTGGCCGGCGCCAGCAGTCCCCGCGCCGCGAGGTTCTCGACGTCGACCGATCGATCCATCACCGTCCAGCGGTCGCTCAGCGCGTCCAGGCCATTCTGTCGGCGACTCAGCCAGGTCAGGTTCCCGATGGCGTTGGATGGCGATGCGGTCGCACGAGTCCCGCCCTTATCGACGATCTGCCGAGCGATGGTGAACGGCACGATGTGCTGCTTCTCGGGGTACAAGTCGTCGGTGTCCCACCGACGCAGGTCGGCCTCGCCTGGATCCTCGCGGTCAGGTACCCCCGCCTTGCCGCCGGTTCGCCGGAAGCCGTCGATCTGTGCAGCCCAGGAGAACTCGCGGGCTCCTCCTCGCCGCTCCATGGCGTAGAGCCAACCCACAGCAGGATGCTGCAGCGACCGTGCGTCGTTCACTTCCGAGCAGAAGGCATGGAGGGCCAGGCGCGTCAATGCGGCAGGATCCGACAGCTCGCCGATGTCGAGAGGCGACTGCCCGCGGCGGCGGGCGAGCGTGAGGTGCTTGCGGTGCCAGATTGTCAGCAAGGACGACCGATACCGCTTCAAGGCCGCCCGCAGCTGGCCGTCGATGCCCTCAGCGTCTCCCTCCCACGGCGGCAGCGGTGCGCTCGTCTTCCGGGCGAGCTCTTCGTTGATGCCGTGGACTTCGACGATGAGCTGTTCGAGGTCGGGCTGGTCGATGTAGGGCGCGAGCAGCGTCCAATGCAGCAACCGCGCGACCGCCGCACGAAAGCCTGCGTCGCGGGCAAGCCGCTCCGTCTCCCGGGCGGGAACTCGGTAGAACAGGTCGATGAGGGGGTAGAGGGCACGCGCGGAAGGCCGCGCCATTCGGTGGTCGAAGCCAAGCTCGTCGCATAGCACCGAGTCGATGAACACCAATGCGGGCGTTGCGCGAGCGGTGCATTCGCGGATCACGGACTCCGGACTCTGGTAGTCCCGTCGCGCCCAGGTCCGCCAGCCCGCCTCGGTCTCGTTCGGCCCCACCCGGTCGAGCCGGTAGCCAAAGGTGTCCTTGTCGATAGCCGACACCCCCAGCCAACGCCGGGCGCAGTCCCCAAGCAAGGCCAGCGTGGTGTAGCGGGTCACCGCAGTCATCCAGACCGCGAAACCCATCTGTCGGTCGGACTCGTGGGCCAGGAGCGCTCGCTGGTCCTCGACTGGCCCATCCCCGTCGCGGCGGCGGGTGAACACCGCCAGATCGTCGAGCAGGTCGGGTCGGGCACGGGACAGCAGGGCCAGAGCACGCTCCTCGGCGCGAACCCGGATGCCTGCCCGGTTGATGCGGACGTAGGCGTCGATGGCGGCGCTCACGTCGCTCGGGGGCAGCCAGCCGACAGCAAAGCGATTGCCAGTCAGCATGCCCCGAAACCGTTCGAACACCGAGGACCACTCGGCCGAGAACAACCCGTGCAGGAAGGCCACCATCTGCTGGATGCCCGGCTCCTCCCACCGTGCGTGAAGGTGAGACCACCGCATGGGTACTGCCAACTCAGATCCGGCTCCCGGAGCCTCGTAGGCGTGGCCGGTGACGAACTGCGGTCCCCAAGGCAGAAGCGCCTCGAGGGCATGGATCCCTTCTGCATCGTCGATGAACTGCTGAAGCGCCCTGAGGGCTTCAGCACGGTGGCCGGCATGATGAAACACACCGTCGGCTGACAGGAGGGCCACCAAAGGGACGATGCCGACCGGCAGCGGGGGCACGGGCCGGACCTTGCCGTCCGCGTTCAGGCGAACGCGCGCGCGGGGTCGCAGGCGGCGGAACATGGAGCCCCGACGCACGTTTCGAGACTCGCTGTGGCGCCCGAAGTACGGCTCCCGTCCGCGGTCGAAGATCGGCATCGCGGGTAGGACGACCACCCAGGGGTGCAACTCGCCCTCGGCGTCTTCGTCCGGCCCATCGTCCTCGTCCGAGTCCTCGCCCATCAGCGAGACTCCCAGGGCGTGCAGCGCATCGAAGTCCTGGGGTCGGACAAGCGACCACCCGTCGGGGCGCTCGGGCAGATCGATGAGCTGTTGGAAGGTATCGAGCATGGCGCGAGTGCGTTGCTGTCCGTCTACCAGCCACATCGGCTCCGCGCCGTCGGCGAAGCGCCGAAGGGGTACGCCGTGGCGACGAGGGTCGCCTTGGTCCCCGTCGGGTGCCCACAGCACGAAGGACCCACACGGCGACTGCTCGTAGATGGACTCCAGCAGTGCGACCCGATTGCCGGTGTCCCACACCGCACCGCGCTGAAAGTTGGGTATGCCTAGCCTGTCGGCGTGGCGCACGATGTCGGCCCAGGACCACCAGTGAGGCTCCGGAGTCTCCCGCATGTTCGTCGCTCCATTGACCATCCGCTGACCAGCTCCATCTCGTAGTACCGCAGCGCCAGCCCGTACCGCTCGGCCAGCCAGGCCGCCACGTTGGCATCCGGCGGCCGCTCGCTGGCCACCACCAACGTGCGGGTCTTGCCTTGCTCATGGTGTGGCGGCGATGTCGTCCCGGGGCATCGCTGGGCCCCGGTGCGCAGGAGGCCCTCTCGAGATCGCCTTCCGCAAGCGGGAGACCTTCGCCTGGTCCTGCGAAGCGTACGGCCGCATCGTGGAGCGCTCCGACCGCTCGAGCACTCACACCCCCACCACCTCCACAAACCCACACACCCCCCCGATCCACACCATCTCCTCCACCGTCCGCGCCCGCGCGTCCAGCAGCTCCTCCGAGCACACCAACACCGCCAGGCACCGCGCCCGGCTGATCGCCACGTTGAGCCGGCTCTGCGAGAACAAGAACGCCACCCCACGGGTCATGTCCGCGGCCGACGACGTGGTCATCGTGTAGAACACCACCGGGGCCTCCCGCCCCTGGAACTTGTCCACGGTCCCCACGTGAACGCCCGCCGTGCGCGGATCGGCACCCAGCCGGTTGCTCAAGCACTGCACCTGGTCGTTGAACGGCGCGACGACCAGGATGTCCTCCGAGCGGAGCGGAAGCCGCTCTCCGTCCATGTCGGTCCAGGTCTGTCCGACGAGCTCGCTCACCGCCTCGTGCACCGCCTCGACCTCCTCCGGTGACTCCGTCTTGCGCCCCTCGTGCTCGACACGCAGCCAGCGCAGTCCCGTGCCCACGTCGGTGTCCTGGCGCGCACAGTGCGCGTGGCTGCGCAACCGTCCCTCGTAGATGCGGTCGGAGATGAAGCGGCACACGTCGGGATGCATCCGCCACGTCTCGTCCAGGAAGATGCCCTGCTCGGGGGGCATGGTCGCGTGACCCTGCAGGTAGTGCCCGAGGGCGCTGTTGCCCGAACGGCCGGGGTGGGTGGCCTTGGTGACCTGGTCGAGCTGGAGGGGGTCTCCCAGCAGCACCAGGTTGCGAGCGGAGGCGGCCGCCGCCAGCGCGTCCGCGAGCGCGAGCTGGCCCGCCTCGTCGACGAAGAGCACGTCCACCGGCGCACCGATCATCTCCGGGCTGGAGAACAGCCAGGAGGTCCCTGCCACATAGTTCAGGTCGGGATCGGCCGCGTGGGCATTCTTCCGGAGGATCGCCACGCCAGGGAGCTCCTCGGCGCGTGGATTCGACGTGACGCGTGCGCCCCGAAGGAGCTCGAGCTCCCCGCTCTCTCGCAACGCCGCGACCAGCGCCCTCGTGAAGTTCTCGATGGCCTTGTGCCCGAGCGCCGTCACGCCCACGCGCTTGCCGGCACGCAGGAGGCTCCTGGCCATCCGAGCGCCGCGCCAGGTCTTGCCGGTACCCGGAGGCCCCTGCACGGCCAGCACGCTTGCGTCGAGGTGGCAGGCGTGGCGCAGCATGGCGTCCAGGTCGGTTCCGAACCGCCCGTTCTCGGGCCCGCCGCCGTCCGTGAAGGTGGGGGCCTCGCCCTTCAAGAGCGCGCCGCGAACCCTCGACAGCGCGTCCTCCGGCCCGTCGAGCACGGCATCCGCGAACGCTTCCATCGCCCGCTCCTTGGGGGCGGTGTTGAACTGTTTGTGGGGCACGAGCACCCGCGGCGTCACGTCCAGCTCGGCCGGCCCGGCACCCCAGTTCAGCAGCACGTCCCCGGCCTCCGCGCGCAACTCGGCGACCGTCGAACCCCTCAACAGCCCGTCACCCCCATCCCAGATCACCGAGGTCCTTCCCCGGAACTTGCGCGCATTGAGGGCCTGATCGACGGGGAAGCGGAAGCGCATCCGGTCGACCTTCTGCCGACCGGTCTTCGGCACGAGCCCATCGCGCACCAGGCCCGCGATGACCTCGGGGTCGTCTCTCAGAGAGTCTGGATCCGCTCCGAGCTTCGCCAGCTTCGGTGCGAGGTCCGCCCGCCGTTCCCGCGCCCAGTACCCCAGGAGGTTTCCGAGCAGGTGCTGCGGCGACGTCGCCTCGAAGGCGTTCAGCCGGGCGATGCGTTCGTCCACCTCCCCCACGTCTTCGTCGGTCGCCAAGCTCGCGGGGCGCCAGGGCAGGTCAGCCGGCCGCAGCGTCAGCAGCCAGTCCCGAAGCGCCCGCGTCGCCCGCACGTCGTCCTCGTTGTAGGCGGCGATCTCGTCCAGGTGGCGTTCTTGGCGGTCCGCCATGAAGGCCTCGTAGGCCAGGACCGCGCCGCTGCCCTTCTCGATGACGTGGCTGCGCGCGAACCCCGTCAAGCGCTCCACGTGCTTCAGCCCATAGGACTCGGTGCCGATGACCAGCCCGCCACGCACGACCTGGAGCAGGTCGACGAAGAGCCCCGTCTCCACGAGGCTGTGCAGCAGGGCCTCACACACCCCGTGGGTGTTGGCGAGCTTCGCGAGCGAGGATCGCTCGGTGTGGTTGTAGTGGTAGACGTGCATGCCCGGGTGGTCCTGGCGGCGCGCGGCCAGGTCCCGGATCAAGCGCTCGGTCGCCTTGGCCTCCTCGGCGGGCCCGTGGGCCCAGATGGCGGTGTAGCCCCAGGTCCCGTCCGGTGCGCGCGCGATGTAGCCGAGCAAGAAGAAGAGGCCGTGCTGGGCGTTGAAGAACGGATGGCCCTCGAAGTCCAGGAAGACATCGCCCTCGTCGGCCTCCGGAAGCAGCGCGAAGCCCTGGCCAGCCGCGTCGTCGCCGACGGGCTCGATCCGCTCCACAGGGGGCAGCTTCTCCGGGTCGGCCGCCGCCGTCACCTGGAGCGACGCCTGCCGGACCATGCGCTGCAGGCGCTCGAGGGGCAGCCCGACCTCCTCGAGCCGGGAGCCCTCCAAGGCCGCCAGAGCCGCGCGGGTTGCGACGCCGTCGCCCTCGAGGACCGCACGGTCCTTCGAGGCCACACCGGCCACGTACACGAGCGAGTCCTCAGCGCGCCATCGTGCATCGCAGACCTGCTGGAACTCGCAGAAGTCACAGTGGGCGCACGGCTCGGGGCGGGTGTCGGTCGCGGGCGCACCATCGAGCAGCGCCGCGAACTGCAGGCGCAGCCGGTTCCAGTACGGTCTCACCTTGGCGAGGAGCACGGACTCCACCTTGTTGCTGCCGAGCCAGATGTGCACCTGCTTCGGAGCGTGGCCCGTGA
>Ga0114932_10001836_pt1 | contig 23370 bp, 46 predicted proteins | sample 2SBtaG_2_FD_87286 | JGI IMG/M metagenome (GOLD analysis project Ga0114932, IMG submission 87286) | Deep subsurface microbial communities from Kolumbo volcano to uncover new lineages of life (NeLLi) - 2SBTROV12_ACTIVE470 metaG | ecosystem: Environmental > Aquatic > Marine > Volcanic ...
AAATAACAGGAGAATATAATGGATTGGAGTAAATACAGTTCGTTGAAATCTAGCAAACTAGCCTCTTTGGGAAAAGAGAAGCAAGTCATGAAAGAAGCAGTTTCAGAAGTGAAAGACGATAAAGGTCAAGTCGTGAGAGCGGCACAAGCTAAAGAAGAACGTGAATACATTGCGTTGAGTCAGAAACGATGGAACTCTGAGTCTGGTGATGCTATGGATGATAGTAAGCGTGAATATTCACTATCTCAATTAGAGAGTGAAAAAGCACGTTACGATGCAGACATGGCAAGAGCTAAAGCTCAAAGTGACGGACTTGCACTAGCTATTGCAGATTTTAAGAAACTATAAACAATAACAACAAAGGAGTTATAAATGGCTAAAAAAGAAAAAGAACAAAAGCCCTTTTTAAGTCTTGATGGCGAAGAGTATGTTATCGAGGACATGACAGATGAACAAAAGCAAATGCTAAATCATATTAATGATATGCAGAATAAGCTTAACACCAATGCTTTTATGAAAGAGCAATTAGAAGTTGGTAGAGAAACATTTGTTAAAATGCTTCGTGACTCACTACAAGCTAAAGCCGAAGAGGTAGAAGAAGCCGAAGTAGAAGAAGCTTAACGATAATATGGAGTTAGGGTCTAATACAGAACGATACACATTACAGAACTACGCTGACCCTAGCTCTTATAATTGGAGAATAATTTATGAAATTAGATTTTCATCATGGATTGATTAGGTACTTAACATTAAACGGATGGCTAGACCATTGGACTGCGGTTCACATGGCGGCTGGAGCGTTTATATGTAAAGTCTCTTTATGGTTTGGTGCTAATAATTTTGAAGCAGTTATGACTGTAGTTATGATAGGTTTGTTATGGGAAGTTGCTGAGTGGTATGCAGAAAATTGGAAGCCGTATGGCTCAAAAAGAAAATGGTTAAACAACACATTGTCTGATTTAATTGTAGAGATAGGATTAGCTTGGTGGATGGTTTTATAAATGGCTATTGTATATAGAGGTCAAAGATTTTCAGGTTATAATAAACCTAAACGCACTCCAAAGCATAAAACTAAATCTCATGCTGTTTTAGCAAAAAAAGGAAAGAAAGTAAAGCTTATACGTTTTGGACAACAAGGTGTAAGAGGTGCTGGTAAAAAACCTAGTACAAAAGCACAAAAAGCAAGAAGACGCTCTTTTAAAGCTAGACACAGAAAGAATATTGCTAAAGGAAAAATGTCTGCGGCTTATTGGGCTAACAAGGTTAAGTGGTAATGTCTAAGACCTCTTTTATTAATTGGGAAAATGCTCCTATAAAAAAAGAAGGATTTATAGCTATTTTTATATTTATGAGTGGGTTGATTGGCGAAGGTGTTTATTTCTATAATCGCTTTATTACATTAGAAACTAATATGTTAGAAGCAAATACAAAGATAGAAGAATTATTATCTAAGCATATTGAAGATGAAGAACAAGAATTTGCAAAGCTTGAAGAAAGAGTCAAGTTTTATGAAAAAGAATTTAATATTAACCCATTGAGTTGGAGAAAAAAGAAAAAGTGAAAGCAATAGAAGTTATAGAGTTTGTTGTGTGTCTTGCTTTGTTTACAGTCTTAGCTGTGTGTTTAACAGCTTGTGATGATTCTTACATGACTGTAGAGCGTAGAATAATAGATGCAGAAAATAATATTCCTATATACTTTTACGCTGAAGCTATAAATGCTGACCAAGTAAATAGGTGGAAACCAGTATTTACATATTTTATTTATCAAATGGATGAAGGTGCGTATGATGCGTATTTTCATGCGTATTGTATGTTAGGCGATAGTGTTATATGGTCAGGAGTTCAGCCAATTGAGATAGAAGGCGGTAAAAAGATTTGGGGTGAATATGTAGCTGATGGAGCAAACTTTAACCCTGAATGGATTGTAAATATTACTCCAATGGCTTATGTAAGCGTGGAGCAATAGATTGTGAGAAAGATTTATGGCAGATATGTATGCAGAATATGGCGTAGTAGGCGTTATGGTCATATTGTTTTCTGGAATGCTTTATTGGTTTAGAGGATTCGTTGATACACTTATTAATAATAAAATGGAAGACCTTGAATCGGAAATAAAACAAGTGCAAAACATTTCAGAAAATGAAATGCAACAGAATAGAGAAATTTTAGTAAAATTAATAGACAGGTGGAATAAAGAAGCTCAAAGTTCTACAAGAAGACACGAAGGATTAATTGAAAATGCAGAGAGAAGGCACGAAAAATTGACTTTTGAGTTGAGGACACAGAGTGAAACCCTTAACTTTCTTAAAGGAAAGCTTGATAAAAATTGAAGAAGATAAAGAAAACAAGGATTGGTAACGGAAGAGGAACCAAGAAGAAATTTAAATCTTATCGTGGACAAGGCGGTAGAAAACGATGAATAAAAAAGAAGTTGACAGCTATCGAGAGGGTGTTCAATCTAGGCTAGAAGAACTTGCGGTATTAAATGCAAAACATAGTCAAGACATGATGCACGTTAAAGAATCTGTTGATGAAGTAAAAGAAATGTTAAAAGAACAAAATGGTCGTGTTCGTGAATTAGAAAGTTCTGTATCTGGTATGAAAGCTATTGGAGCTATGCTTGCTACAACTTTTTCTGGATTATTCGGCTATTTTTTTACGAAAGGAAGTTAAAATGGACTTTAAATCAATGTTAATGGATTTGGCTGAAGCTCAAGCAGATAAAATGAAGGGCGAAGCTATGGGTTTTCTTGCGTCTGATGAATTTGCAGACCACTTGGCTACAAAGATTAATGAAAAAATAGATATACCATTTGTCTCAGAAGATAAAGAACAAATCTTTTTTGAAAAGATGGTAGACATAGTAACAGATATGTTAGAAGGATTTTTTAAAGGCAAATAATGGATGAAGCACAATTAAAAGATTTAATTGAACGAGTTCTTAATAGAATAGAGTTATACTCTCCAGAAGCGTCTGATTTAGTGTTTAAGACGTTAAAAGTAGAGAGCCTTTTAAAATATGTTCGTCAAATAAAAGGAATTGCAGTTGGCTTTGGACAATGCGAACCTTGGGTTGCGGTAGATATATGTAAGAATTATTTAAAATATAGACCCGACTTAATGAAACAAGTTGCGGAAACAATAAACGTGAAACTGTCATACTTCACTTTACCAAAAGAGGAAGATTGGGCATGGATATTAGAAACAAACATAGCCGCCATGATTTCATTTTGTCGGTTGCATTACAGAAGAATACCAAAAGCGTTACCAAAAAAGAATTTAGACGAACAATGGATTTATTATAAAAAATATTATAACACAGAGCGTGGCAAAGCCACAAACGACCATTGGATGGATATATTATCATAGGAGTAAGATATGGCAACATACGCAAGTGAAAGAGAATTAAAAGATGTATTTCCAGAAGTAGATAACTTCGATACAAAAACACCTATATATGGATGGGTAGTTCATAGCTCTAGTCTTTATCGTGCTGATAACTGTGGACTTATTACACAGCTTTTTGTAGATGGACAAGATTTAGGAGCCGCAGAAGCAAATAGCGGTGAAGTAACTGCAAATGGAGAGTGGTATTACGAATCTACTTTAGATGCTGTTTACTACTACAATAGTGCATCCAATCCAAACGATTTATTAATGGAGTCAGGTGAAGACTTTGCTACATTAAAAACAAGATTTTTAGCTAACGCATCAAAATATCTTGATGCAAAGCTTGACGGTAATCTACCCAGAGAACAGTTTAAAGATGAATCAGGCTCATACGATTACATTATTGTCAGGGCAACGGCTTTAATTGCCTCTGCCTTTTTAATTAGGTCACACGACCCTACCTCCGAGGTAGCTTCGGCACTTATGGATGAGGCTCAACAGCTCATTGACTCCCTGAACAGCGGTAATAGCCGTTTGTCTTGGCAAACGAGTGGTGATTCATCAAAAGGCGTTATAAGAGAAATGTCTGTTAGCGGTAATTTAAAGGTTGTAGATACAAGAGGTTCTTATACAGGAATATATGATAAGATTAAAATTATTATATCAACCGCTGGAGCAATAGGAACAGCTAAATATGATGCGTATATAGGTAACGCAGATAATTTAAAGAGTAATCAAGTAGTTAGCGACAGAGTTATTAACGGACAATATCAGCCGTTAGCTAGTGGATTAGAAATAAGATTTTCGGGTTCTGCTGATAATTCAACAGCAACCTTAAATGACGAGTGGGAAATAGAAGTATTTGGAAAGACAGAGCACGTTGATAACAGTAGTTCTATACGTTCCACTCGTATGAGTAGAAGATTTGGATAAACGAATTGCAGTATAGTAATTACGATATGCAAATTACAGATAGATAAATGGCGATTTCTTTTACAAATGTATTTAAGGATAAGATTCTTGATACAGTAAGAAGTTTCTTGAACACAGAGTTCGCTGGAACAATTCCTGTTTATACAGGTAATTTCAAGAACATGGGTAGTCAATTCATAAGAATGACTCCTGTGGGTAATGACCTTGTTGATAATTTAACCAACGGGGAAATTAGAGAATATATTGTTGAAGTAGCTTATTATTTTAAAGAGAAATCGGTTAAGAGAGATACTTGGGAGCATATACTTCGTCAGATATCTCGCATGGAGAATTTGTTTAATGACAATTTGAATAACACCTACTTTAATGGGCGTTTAGTTAGTATGCGAATCAACGAATTAGAAGATGAGGAAGCAGAAATTGAAGGCTTAAACGCAGTTAAGTGGGAGTTTAGAGCGATGTTTTTAAGTAACGTATCTTAAAGAACGAATAGTAGGAGTAGGATATGAAAGCAAAATTAAAAGACAGTAATGTCGGTTTGCCTAATTGTTGGAAAGAATGTGGATGTTCTTTTGATGATTGGCAAAAATTACAAGAAGGGAAAGAGGTTGAATTAAAATCTATTTCCGAATCAATAGGGCATTTATTCAATGCTCCAAAATCAAAAAGCAAAGGAGATAAATAATGGCTACAGTAGCACACGCATTTTCTCCTAAAGAGTTTAAGTGTTTTATTATCTCTGATGCAACCAACGCTGGTACAACAGGGATTCACTCATCAAATATGCAACAGTTGGATGTTGATTCAGTCGGCTTTCCATCATTAAATGTTAATCAGGCGATGGATGTAAGAAGTGGCGTTGGACATACTCTGAAGGATGAAGATTTTTTTCAAGATAATAAAATGAGAGTAGTTGAGTTGGGCTTATCTGGCACATTGCACGATGATGTGGCACATAGAATGTTATTGGCTAACATTTGTGGTGCGGCACAAGCAGATGACACAAACCAATCTATTGGAGTTGGGCATAAAATAGTAGCTCAGAAATATGGTGCGGCAGTTACAAACAACGCCTCATCACTAACTGTGGTTATACAGCCATCAGATGTATCTAATCAACAAGGATTAGAACTTTCGGGTTGTGTAGTTACTAGCTTCGCAATTTCGGCTGATAGCGGAACAGAGGGTGGGAGATATAAATGGTCTGCCACTTTACAATCAGGTTATTTACCTGACTTAGATAATACTGCGGCGGCTGGAAGTGCGGCATACGCAAACACTACAACCACATCTTTGTCTGCGGCAAGTGGAATTAAGGTTTATAATACAGATGCGGTTTTGAGTAGCTTTACTACTACGATTGATTATCCAGCTGTATTTGCTGGAGCTTCGTCTACGGGTTTTGAAGTAGTTGGTAGAGGTGCTGAATGTTCTGTAACTCACGATTGTCAAGTTAAGTATGATGGAAATACCAAAGGATTGGTAAGTTCATTTGATACGCAAACTGCGGCTATGGCAGAAAATTCATTTATTATTGTAAATAATGGCAACTTCGGTATAGATACAGCTAATGCTGTATTAACCAATGTAGCATATTCAGAAGGCGATATGATGATGCTTGATGTTTCGCTTAAAGCAGTAGATGATGGAACTGATGCTTTGCTAGAAGTTGATTTAAGCAATTAAGTTAAATAAGGAGAAAACATGAAAGAAGTGACCATATCATCTGGCAAAAAGGCGAAAGTCAGGGAAATGTCAGTTGACGATATTGATTACTGTAATGATATACCTCAGTTGGTATATGACGGTGATGAAGTGAAGACAATCCGAAACCTATCTAAGGCAAGAACAGCTTGGCTTAGAAGAGGTATAGAGGGTTGTGATGATAAATTTATTAAATCAATGTCGGAGGAAGAAAAAACAGAACTTTCTCTGAAAGTGCAGGAGTACCAAAATATGGGGGAAGAGAAACCCTCACCTTAGAGCTTAATGTCTTGATTGACGGCAATTGTGAGGGTTGCCCATACCATGTTTATCCTTATACGGCACAATCGCCTGTTATGGAAAATGGAAAATACATCACTAAGGAGTTTCGCTCAGACGAAGATGTTTGGGCTATAATTGATTTAATTATAAAAGAAACTAACACCGTGAACAGAAAGCAAAAGAAAAACTTTGATATAACAAAATCTGTGTTATCGCAAATTCCTTTCTTTGCCTGTACTAATAAAATGTTAAACCAACAAGTGCAAAATGACATTGCACGATATTTATATTGTGACAAATTTAAAGTACCAGCCTATAAAGGCTCATACGGCAACCAACCATACAAATGGATACAAAAAGCTATGATGATAGGAAACATAATAGCAAAAAAACAAAACAAGGAAGTAGAGAAAAAAAATGGCTAAGATAGTAAGCACAGCGGTATTAGAGTTTTCTGTAAAGGGTGATAAAATTCACGTTAAAGCATTAAAACAAAGTGGGGATGCGGCAAAAAGCTACGCAAAAGGTTTAGGCATATTAAATAAAGAACAAAACATAACTTTTAGGAACCAAAGAAACCTTCATAAAGCAAACTTAAAATTAATGGGTTCTTTTTCTGTTTTACGTTCTAAACTGTTACTTATAACTTTTGCTACAGCACTATTTACTAAAACAATTGGTCGTTTAATTTCTGCATCTAACGAACAAGAGCTAGCTGAAAGAAAACTATCACAAGCTTTAACATCAACTGGTCGAGCTACAGAATTTTCATCACATGAAATGAAAAATTTTGCGGCAGAATTGCAAAAAGTATCATCGTTTGGCGATGAAACTATTATTAAGTCTCAAGCTTTATTGGCAACATTTACTTCTATAGGAAAAAATGTATTTCCAAATGCAACAAAAGCAATATTAAATGTTTCTGCGGCAATGGGTCAAGACTTACAACAAACAACTATACAAGTAGGTAAAGCGTTAAACGACCCTTTATTGGGAATGACTTCATTGAGAAGAGTAGGAATACAATTATCTGAAACACAACAAAAACAAATTAAAAGCTTTGTTGAAGTAAACGATGTTTTATCTGCTCAAAAAATTATATTAGGAGAGCTTGAAACACAATTTGGAGGAATGGCTGAAGCTATTACAGAAACATCTGCTGGTGCATTACTGCAAATGAAAAACGCACTTGGAGACACCGCAGAAGCTTTAGGAGATTTACTTGCTCCAGCAGTTATTAATATTGCAAAAACATTTACAGGGGCGGCAGAAGCTGTTACTTTATATTTAAAAAATTTAAGATTAGCTACACTTACTATAACAGATTCAACAGAAGCTCACGAAAAAGAAGAAATTATGCTTGCTAAAATAGGAAAGAAAAAAAGAGAAATTGCCGCATTAGATGAAGATAGTTTTATGTTTACAGTAAACAAACAGCGTCTGGATAAAGAATTATTAGAATTAGAAGTAGAACTTGTTGTAGCCACTAACGAAAGAAAGCAAAAAGAAATAGAGGCGGCATCAGAATTGGCTGTTGCTAATGTAAAAGCAAAAGAATCATTTAGCCCTCTTGTTTCAGAACAAAAGGCTATTGGAGAGATTGCTAAAGCCAATGCAGAAATATTTAAAAACAATTTAGATTTTCAGTTAATGCAAATTGATTTGCAAGCTGAAAAATATCGTCAAATGAAATTAGATGAGGTTGCTATTGACCAATTTGTCAATGACGCAAAAAAGGAGATTGCTTTACAACATTTAGAAGATAATAACGCAATTTATGAAGCAAGCTTTGCTGGATACGATGCTTTTGTAAATACTCTAGTAGATGCAGATATGACGGGTACGGAAAGAAGAACTAAAGCGGCAGAAGCGTTTAAAAATTCTTTAATAAAATTTGGTGCAGAAATGCTAAAAGACCATATTAAAAATATAATAGTAAAAAATGTAATTTCTAAAACAGGCGAATCAGCCGCAATAGCATCTGCTCTTGTGTCGGGTAAAGCAATTGCTTCTGCTTATGCTGTTCCAGCTTCATTGGCAAGTACGGCAAGTTTTGGTGCGTCTGCGGTTACAGGGCAAGCCGCCTTGGTTGCAAGCATAGCGGCAACAAAAGCTATTTCATCTTTTGCTCAAGGTGGAGATTTTGTTACCAACGGAGCTCAATTAATTATGGTTGGAGACAATCCCGGTGGAAAAGAGAGAGTTCAAGTAACTCCATTAAGTAGCCCCTCTGCAAGACAATCTTCTGGGGGAGGTGGAGTAACCGTTAATATATCAGGCGGTATAGTTCAAGACGATTATGTAAGAAATGAATTAATTCCAGCATTAAATAGAGCTACAGGAACAGGAACTAAGATTAATGCTTGATTTTAATGATTCATTAGATGCTCCTTTAAAACTAAAAAACACAACAGCATTTTGGGTGTTAAAATTATATTATGCCGATGAGGATGCGGCTGACTATATAGGCGTAAGCGATAAACATAGAACAGATGGAAGCGATTTTTATCATGGCATTGTTTCTTCTTGGGGAGATTTAAATCAATCTTTAAACTTTTACAACTTTGAAACAACTCAAGCCAACATGACTGTAACGCTTATTAATGCAGAAAAAAGTATAAAGGGCGGTAGGTTTTCTGATTTATTTTCATCTTATAATTTTGCCAATAGAAAATGGGAATTATTTCAAGTGGCAAGTGGGTATTCTACTTGGGATGTTTCTGCAAACATGATAGGCTCTGGAATAATTGCTGGAGATATAAAATATAACACAGATACAATATCTCTTACGCTGTTAGATAATTCTTCAAGGTTTCACAAAATAGTTCCGTATCATGCAGTTGATTTAAATACATACTCTAATGCTCCCAGAATAAATATTGGAGCCCCTGTTCCTATGGCTTATGGAGATTTTGGGGAAGATATTGCTGTTGGAACTTATGGAGATTTTGGCTATCACTTTGTTAAGGGAAGATTTCCAGCTATTGTAGTTGACAAACAAAACTCAGACGGATTAACTGTTGCTCTCCCAGACACAATAAGACCTCATGCAGAATATGGTACAGGAACCGCTTTAAATGACATGGCTCAATTATCTATACTATACGGGGGGAGGGTATATATGCCTGTAGAGGGTCAATATTTACAATGCAATTTAAATAATTGCAAAGTTGGAGACCATGCTTCATTCGGCTATGACGACGCTCCAGATGAAGACGGAGATAATATTATATATTTTAAAGGTTCGTCTTATTTTGCTTATTTTCCTTTAGAAAGTTTAAGCGACACTACAGGGGTTACAAGCGGAAGTATAGACAATTGGTTAGATGGAGATTTTACAACTGTATCTATTTTAGGAGCAGATGGAGATGAAGACCCTGTAACTCGAAGTGTAGAATTTAGATTTCCAGATATTACAAAACTTGGTCATTTAGATACAGACGGAGATGTAGATGTTTTGGTACAGGTAACGGCAGTTCAAGGTAGTCCAACTTTAAAGCTAGTAAATACTAAACCGGGAGCAGAACAAACATTTACTTCTGGAACTGGAAATAAAAGAGTTGCTATGTCTAGTGCTTTTAATGCAACGCAAAGAGATACGCAAGATTTTAGTTCAGAAACAATAGGTCTTAGCATAACAACCCCAGCAGATACCGACTCTGGCATAAGCTTGTCTCAAGTAGGTTTACAAATAGAAGTTGATGTATTTAAAAAATATGGACAACCTATATATAATCAAGAAATTATTTATACGGGTGCGTCTAACGACCCCGGAGGATACAGGATTGTAAACACAGAGGTAACTTCTTCGCTTACTACGCAAAACAGACAATATATGTATTATGCTGGAAAAGGTAGAGAGTTTGGCGGTTGGATAGATGCAGACAGCAGAAACAATGGATATAATGATACTAATTTAATAGAAAATCCAATATATATAATTGAACATATTTTACGCTCTGAATTAGGGTTAACGTCTAGCGAAATTGACCACGCTACTTTTGATACGGCTGGAAATACAACAAACGGACATATAACAAATACTTTTGACGATGCTATTGGCGACATAAAGTTTGCTTTTAGTCATTATAAGTTTTTGGATTCAAGAGAATTAATTAAACGACTATCAAAGCAATGTTGTTCGTATGTGTTTATTGGTGGAGATGGCAAATTTAAAATTAAAACACTTCAAAAAGCCGCAGACTACGGAAGTGCAAATAAAACAATAGATTATGTAGATATAAATTTAAAGGGAATATCTAAAACACCTCTTAGTCAAGTAAAGAATGATGTTACAGTAAATTATGACTTTGATTATATGGATGAAGTATTTAAGAAAAGCAAAAACAGAACAGCTCCAGTTACAAAAGATTCTACAGGAAACAATCAAGTATTTAAACTAAAGCTAGATGCTTCTGCTATTTTAGACGATACAACAGCAGATAATTTAGCAATAGCATACAAAGATATATTTAAAGACCAAAAAGTGGTGTTGGATTTTGATTGTTTACGACCTTATTATAATGATTTAGAAATGGGAGATATAATTAAGTTTGAAAACTGGGATAGTAAAATTAAAATATACGGAACAGCAATGGGTACAGATTATTATATAATTTCTGATATTAGTAAAAAACCTAGCGGTTGTTCCATAAAAGCAATAAAGGTGAGTTAATATGGCAAATATGAATGTAAGAACGCCAAGATTTTATGTAGATACACCAAGCTATTTATTAAGTAGGGGTATGACGCAAAATGGAGAACTAGATGTATTGACTGGTAGTAATTTAATTGGCATTCAAACAGGTTCAGAAATAGAATTGTTTGATATGAACCCTTTAAATAAAGTAGATTTTAATACATCTGCCGCAACAGGAGACCATGTGTTAGTTAATATAGATACGCAAAGCACTAATAGTAAAAAGAATTTTGTTGCAATATTAAATCATAATATGAAGAGTGCGGATGCAAAAGTAAGAATTAAAGGAGCCGACACAGAATCCCTTGTTCAATCTGTTGATATGTCTCTTGGAACTGTTATGGGAAATCCAGCAGAAGTGGTTAATGCAGATACTATTAGTTCAAGCGTAGTAACTCCAGCGACTGATGGAAGCACAATTGTAAAATTTGACGAAGCAACAAAAAGGTTTTGGGGAATACAATTTGAAGGTGATAGTGCATTTGACGGTTCAACCGATTTGTTTATAGGGTGTATTTTAATAGGAGAATATTTTGATATGCCAAATGCTCCAGACTTAAATGTTACATCTTCTATTATGTTTGACGGTGTAAAAACTTTAGAATCTGCCGCTGGACAACGCTTTTCTAATATGGCAAATAGCGGAAGAACGCATGGAGCTACAACCAAGTCACCATTTACAATAGGCAATCCAGATTATGAAGGTTATGGTGGAAGACTAGCTTATGATATGAGCTTTTCATATTTAAACGCAACAAGCGTATTTCCTAATAGATACCAGTCTTTAGTGCACACAGATGATACAGTAGTTTCTGATGTTTGGAACAAAACAAATGGAAGTCATTTGCCTTTTATATTTTCCATAGATAATGCTTACGTTGAAGATGATGGCTCTCAAGCAAATTCTGAATCTGTTCATATGTTTGCTAGATTTGCAAACAATTCATTAGACCTTCAGCAAGTAGCTCCAGATGTATGGAATGTAGGTTTTAGAGTAGAAGAAGAGTTTTAAGCCTTACATCTTTTACAAATCATATTTTCTTTCCCAATTTTTGGAAAGTTTTCATAGTATTCAGTTTTTTTATGAAACCTAGCTGATTTCTGCCAACACATTTTACACTTAGGACAATGTTTAATATTGTCATCAGCATATCTTGCATCTAATTTATAATCATTAATACCTGTAGGCTTATTCGACTCTGAATTAATAAACCATTCAATAGATTTATCGTCATCAGGGTTTTCTTCATAGTATTGTTTTCGTAGTAGTGCGGCGTGCTCTTCTTGTGTCAAAATGGATTATTGTTCGTCTCTTTCTGTAGCTCAAATTTTAATGATAAGTATTCTTTACCTTCTTGTGTTGTATTAACCCAACTTGCAACTCGATAGTCTACTCCATCTATTTTTGCAGTTCCTGTATAATCTGGTCTTGCTTCTTTCCCTTCTTTATCATTGCGAAAGATTGAACCACTATTTTCTTTATGTTCGTACATATTAACTCCCTATTATAAGGGGTGGAGAAGTAAGGAGGTTATTCAAGAGGAGCTTGAGTAAGAACTTCCCCACCCGCTTTTTTTATTTTTGTTATGTCTCCTAATATTTGTGATGATTTGTCTGTAGAATCGTATTTAATATAATTTTGTAATGCTCTTTTGACTACTTCATATTCGTCATGTGTTAAAATTAAAGCAATTCTTTTTTCTGACATTATATTTTTATTTCAAGTATAGTTGATTTAGGTATTAATTTTTCAGATGATTTAGGATTATAAGCTTTAATACTCTTTTCAATATTATACCCTTTATTATCTACATTTTGTAAATCCACCTTTATACCATCTCTGTTGCCATTGTTATAAAAAACATACAAGTTTTGACTTGCTCTGCCTGATAAATTAAGTGCTTTTTCTGAATAATCATTTGCTCCAACTAGCGATGAACTCCTTGCATAAGTGTCTCCTATGCGTGCAGAATGTATATGTCCACTTATAACATAGTCAATATTTATTCCCCTACTAGCATATCTTCCTTTGATTTGATTAACAGAAGATTCGTGTTTAGCGGTTATAGAGCCGTGACCATGCAATAACAACAAATTTTGTCCAGCTACATTTAAAACAACTTCCATAGGGTCTCCAGATACAAATTCAATTTTAGTTTTCATAAATAATGCTCGTAGCATATTAAATATAGTAAAGTCATAATTATCTGTAGCTAAAATATCAGCCCATCCATATTCTTTATGTACTCTTGCCTCATTTCCAGAAACACACGCTACAGTAACATTATAAGATTGGTTTAAATCAATAATTGCTTGTTGAAGTATATCGGTTGCAATAAAGACCGCTTGAGCTCTGTTTGTAGAATTTGTAAGCAATTCATCCAATCTTCTATCTGAGTTGATTAAATCACCCGTTAAAGCCACAACTACATTAGTTATATGTTGTGTCGAAAAATAACTTTTAGCGGCTTGTATGTGCCTTTTAATGCGTTTTGACGCTACCTTAAAGTCAAACTTGTTATTTGGAAGGCTAACAAGCTCATTAAAGTGTAAATCGGAGAAATGAACTACTCCAACTGCCTTCCCTTTTTTTGGATGAGTTTTAACAGATTTGTGAAATTTATTTTCTCGTAATACTTCTAATATTTTAGAGCTTAATGTGGTTACTGCATTATCTAATCGAGCATACTCACGAAAAGTTTTTCTTTCTATGCGATTTCTGTCTTGAAACGATTGTTTTTGTTTGGCAAGCTTAACGCTTTCACGCACCATATCTGGTTCACCAAGAACAGGGCTAACTGTTTTATAATTACAATCATTACACTTCCATCTTAATTTTGGGTTTTTTGCATCATTTAAACCATTTTTTATTAGGTCTCCGCTACCGCACTTTGGACAGGTTACAATATAACCTTCATCGTTATAAGTTATCATAATGCTCCTTTAATTCGAGGTATAAATCCTCTAGTTGTGGCGTTGAAAATTTATTTACTGTTCTGTATCTTCTGTGTACTATGTCGTATTTATCTTTACCAAATTTTTCTACATACCAATTTGAATAAGGATAAAAATCTCTTTCGTGTCTAAGGTTGCAACCTCTACATTGCGTATGACAGTTGCCATCTTCTGATATGTCCCATCTTGTATTATAAGCCGTTCTTGAAAACAAGTGTCCATTTTGTAAAAATTGAGTTGTTCCGCATACAACACAATATGGTGTAGTCTTTCTAATTATAAGGCTAACTATTTTATCTAGTTTTCTTACAATAGATTTTCGCTTACTTATTTTTCTGCGTGGCATTATAAAGTATAACCTTCTCTTTCACAATAGTCTTCCCATTTATCTAAAAATTGTAAAACTGTATATTTTTCATAATTCCACCATTTATAAGTGTTATTATATTTAAAATAACACTTTTCTACATATTGGTCTTTTACTATTATATCTTCTTCTTGATTTGTATTATGTCTAAATAAAACAGCACAGGCTTTGTGTCCCTTTTCTCCTTCTTTACCTTTTACTTGGTCATGTGATTGGACAGCTCTTTCTAAAGCCCATCGCTGTCCATCTGGAACATCCGCCCCAACAAGCTTTGCTTCCATATAAACAAATACTTTTCCGCTATAATCAATAAATCCATCAATGTCAGTAGGAATAATACCTCTTCTTCTTTCCATGCCCTCAAAAGATATAAGTTGCTTTGCTCTTTCTGGATGATTTATAATCATTATTTCCCCTTTGAATTTATAATCTCACTACTTATAACCCATATAATAAAAAGGGCTACCGCTATAAACAAAAGCGATAACCCTAATATTAATAGATTGCTTATAAACGTTGCAATCTCAATCATTTTCCCTCCAACCACTTATCCAACCATTCTCTTCTAAATACAATCTTATTCACACCTTCAGGTTTTGATGATTTAAGATAGCCACTACGAACTGCATTATAAACAGTTGTGCGACTACATTTTGTATATTCTAATGCTTCAGGGACTCCCATCCACATTCTGTTTCTACGTTTTTTAATTACATCATTCATGTATTGAACAATCATATTGCCTCCTTTATAAGGTTAGTTACTGTCATTTTTGGTTTATGAGTACATTTTCTACAAACCATATAAGTTGTTTTAGAGTCTGTTTTTGTTTTATAACCACATTCTAAACATTCTAAAACGTAATTATTAATTGTATTATTAAATGTATTATTATGTTTTAACTTTTGTTTAAGAGGGTCTTTAACTTTTGTTATAGAGGGTCTATAAGAAAACTTAAATAGGCTATGTAATACCCTCCGATTCCCCATATCTTTCGATATATGTGAACTTAGGAACTTTTTGTCTATCAAACTTTTGATAACTAACGATACTCTTGTTTTGCTAATTTTAAAGAATTTGGCAAAATAATCATTACTTGCAAAACATCCATTTTCTCCATCCAAACTCATAATTTCTACAAGGAATATTTTTTCTTGCAAAGTTAAATCTTCATTTAACCATATTTCTTTGGGAATCCAAATTCCCTTCCATTCTCTTTTCATACTGCTCCTCTAAATTATAACCTCGCCCACCTGTAACCACATTTAAACAAATAGACGAGGTTGCTTAGTAACGCCAACCACTAAGCCAAGGCTTTGAATTGGTCATTTAAATTTCTTTCAATTTCTGATATTTTATTTTCTAACTCTATAACCTCATCTCCCATTATAATAATAGAAAATGTTTCAATAAGAACTCTGGAAATATGTTCTGCCAGCTTATGGTTTTTATTATGTATAGCTATATAAAATTCAGCTAATGAATTAGCAAAAGTTTCAATCATCTGCAATTTATCTTCTAATTCTAATTCACTTATTTTTTTTTCTGTCCAAACATTCATTTTATAATCTCAGTTATAATACAAGCAATCACTCCTAAAAGCATACCAATAGTAAATATAAGAAAATATAACAAACTTCCTCTCTTTCTATTTTGTAAAAGCTTTTCATATTCATTTTTATAAGGATTAAAAGTTATTTTATCTGGTTTCATTTTATACCTCATTATATAAAGTTTATTGCCCCACATTTGTCCAATATAATCGTCTTTCATATTTTAAGACCTCTAATTATAAGAATTATACATAATATAAGAGCCGATACAATTAAAATCCAACCTAAGTCAATGGGATAAAACATTATATTTTATTCCACCAGTTTTTATTATTTGTAATTTGCATCAATCTTCTGTGAGCACAACCACCATACTGTATCCTTTTTTCAGCTAATAGTCTTCTATATAATCTTATTAAACCAACCTTAGATATTTTATTATTAACATTCTGCACTTTATAAGCCTCCCTTGTCATTTTCCTCTCCTTTTATATTTTCAGGATTATAAATTTGTCCTATATCATCCATTACAATCGTTTCATCTTTTAACTCTAAAAGTTTACTGATATGTAATTGCTTCAAGTTGTCAAGATGGGATTCATGCTTTTTGATTATTCGTTCAACTAATGCAATATTATTCTCAATTTCTTTTATAGTAGGTTCACTCATTTTTTCCTCTTCATAATGTCTGTCAGCCTCATCCCAATTATTTAATTTTCTTAGTTCTTCGTTATATTCTCCCATTTTACTCATTGTATCTCCTCATTTATTAAATCATATCTTCTATCTAAAAGTCTAGATATGTCTCTTATAACTTCTCCTTGAAGTTCTTCGTGTGTAATTGCACTTTCCACCAATCCCATTACTCTATTTAATACACCACGAAGTTGTATAGCTTTTAATTGATGTTTATTTTTTTCTTCTAATAACCTGTTTATCTTTTTGTGAAGATTCTTTACTATTGTTGTTGCGTTTTGCATAAGTCCTCCTTAACTCATTTATTATAAGCTTTAGTTCACTATTACTGCAATGAACCAAACTTTTTTTGCCAACATACTTCTCTTTTACTTGCAAGGTAATTCCTATACCCATATAATACTGTGCTAAAGCAAAAGATTCTATCAATTTTTTGTCGGGGGAAGACAACTTTAGTTGTGGAAGGGTATGATGTGGTAGCCATTGTCCTCCCCCAAAATATAAGGGTTTGGCGTAGATGTTAATTCATTGTCTAATACTTTGGTGGAAACCAAATATAGAACAACCAAACCCTTTGTTACTGTGCCTCGGAACACAGTTACTATTGAACCTCAATTCTCACAGAATTACCGCCTGTTTTCCATCTGATGTTGAGCAGAGGTTCTCTGATTCCTTAAAGCATTTACCATCTCATCAGCGGAAGCTAATTCAGTTCCGGCTAATCCGGCACACGCTAACGCTCTCCCCCATGCGGAAGTTTGAGCAACCTCAACATAAGAAGTCTTATTAATATAAGAAGCTCCTTTATGTTCGTGTGCTATCCCTTCAAAAGTTCTACCATTATCAAAAGTTAAAGTTGCTTTAACTATAACCTCGTTTTCGTTAGAACTAAGAAGTTCTGATGTTAAAGACCAACTATCATCTGCACCATGTAGTTCAGATAATCTTTCAGCTACGGTCTTATATTCTTTACCATGTATTGTTACTGGCATATAGCCTCCTTTTATTCTTTAAATAACTCCTCATAAGGCTTATTCAAAACGTAGCATATAGCTAATTTATAAGCATAGCTTGGTGTAACCTTACCACTTGCCCACGTTGATAAAGTTACTCTTGACATATCTAATCTCCTACTAAGCCAAGATAAACTACGTTCATTTTCTTTTAAGTGTTCTATTACTTTATTCATAACTCTCTTTCTGTTATATAAGAACTTACAAAACATTATTATAAATAGCTATATATTGCAAATATAATAAACAATAATATAAGTGCATATAACCAAGATTCAAGTTCCTGTTCCATTTTATTTTTCCTCCTTAATAATTTTAAGATTATTTTTTTTTATAACTTTCAATCTTTCTTCTTTTGTCTTATACCATTCAACGTGCATTATTTCATCATCTTCGTAGTAATATATACCATGAGGTAAATATTTATCAGATACATGGTTCTTATATGATGTTTCATCATCCCAAAATACTAATTCACATTTTGTATTCATTTTTTTCCTCCTCTTTTCTTTTATAAGTTAAGTTTATAATCATCTGCTCTAATTCCTCTACCTTATTTATAAGTTTTAGAACATCGTGTTTTATAATTTCTATTTCACTCATTTTATAACTCCTCTTTTATTATTTTCACAAGCTCATAACTATCCTCAACATATCTTGAAGGTAGTTCTACATTTTGCATTGCAACTTTTATATCTTGGTCTGACATTTTATAATCAAAATAATATTCAAGATTGACCTTAATAGTTGCTATTTTCATTGTCTTATCTTTATAAAACTCCTCTTTATTGTTATTTATGTTGTTTGTATCTGTATTTATTTTTTCACTCATTTTATAACTCCTCTTTTTATAGTTAAAATCTTTTAAGTTGGAAAATCTATATATTCTCCTATTATAAGATATTATAAGAACCAGACGCCAGACTTGCCATAACCTGAATTATAAGCCAGATTATGTATAACTCATCCAATTATACATAATATCTTTATAATCTCAGGAACGTGCTGGTTTCTGGTTTCCCTGTTCCAATCCCCACGTTACCATTTATTAAATTAAACATCATTTAACTGCCTTTTCTTTTATCTTTAAAGGCACACTTCCAAACTTTTTCATTATCTTTTAATTTTAGTAAAAATTTATTTATAAACGAATCTGCAATCCCTCCAATATTTCCTGTCATTTTTTTTACTGCAAGATATTCATTTAATGCTTTTATAACATCTTCTTCTATTTCTATTATAATTTTCTTCATCTATTTATAATCCAATTATACATAATATATAACTTTTGTAGCCTGCTTGCTGGGTGTCCAGTTATTATCTATTTGGAACGACAAGTCCAATTAAAAATCTCCATAATATCTATTTGTTTCAGATTCTAAATTCCAACATGAATAGCATCTTCCATCATAATCATTGGATTCATATTTACCTATTTCTACATCACAATCCATACATTCATTATCATGCTTTTTTGTGTATGTTGTATCATCCCAATTATTCCAATATCTACCCGTCCATGTTTGCAATTTGTTAGTATAATTCCAATTCTCATTTGAATACCAACAATCATCAATCCACGCACCACGTTTTTCGTTCACAATCTTAATTTCGCCACGTCTATTGAGAAATATCATTTTATCAGTACCTATATATCCATTAATCAATTCCATCATGGATTTGTTATGTATAAAATTGCTAGGTAGATTAGAAATAAATTTACAGAACTTCATCGTATCACTAACTTTACTGTTGGCATCTGAGCATCTATCTATAACACCATTATGTACCATATAAGTATCATCATTTACTTTATGTGGATGTGTATTGTTTAAATCAATTAACCCACTTGTAGCAATTCTAAAATGTAATACAAAATCTGTATTAACTATTTTTTCATGCCTCCTATAAAGTTCAAGATATTTATTAAATGATGTTAGTTCTTTTCTAATAATAAGTTTATCATTATTAGCGTACATAAACCCACCGCCATCCTTATTAGCATTCCAACATTTTTGTAATGCTTCATCACTAATTTTTATGTCTTTTGGTTTTAAAACCGCTACACACATAATTCGCCTCCTATTTTAAATTTGTTATCATCTCTATAACTAAAATATTCGATTGGTAATTTATTATTGCGAAAATCCTTTTCGGCTTTTTTGGTATCGTGAAAATAATCACAAAAAAGTAATGTTTTTTCTGAATCTATAGATTGTAAATATTCATTTACTAAATTGTAATTATTTTTTTCACAAAATCTAGTGAATGAAAATATTTCAAGATTCTCCATTTTCGCTTGTTTGGTAAATTCAAATAGTGAATGAACAAATTGTAAGTTCATAACTAGAGTATCTTTTTTTAATGTTCCTCTAAAGAATCTACATTCTACCCTATCACCTGTAATATTTACGGCTGTATTTCTACAGTTTCTCATGTTCTTAGCAAGATATTCTGTAGTATAAATAGGTGAATAATACTTTCCTATTTTGTTATAAAATGTACCCTGTTGATTAAAGTCTCTCTTTTTGCCCTTAATCATTAATTCGACTTCGTATTTTTCACTTTTATAAATGCTTTTTGAAAATACATTTGCCCACGTTACTAGGTTTCTCATTTTTCTTCTAGAAACATCTTTTATGAATAATGGATTATGATATATAAAGATAGAGAATTTTAATAAGTGCATTGGTGTAAATGCTTTTCTATTTAATGAAAAATGCAATCCACAAGTTCTAGTATCATGGCTTCGTATTCCTTTACTTGATAAATCAAATATTGGTTGGTAGCGTTCCAAACTATTCATCCATGCCATATAGCTTTGTGGATGTGTTACAATTTCAAATCCATAATCCAAACTTCCATCTCTTTTTATATATATAAAATCTTCGTTTACATCATCCATAGCTTTATATAAATGTTCGGCAATTTGCCCATTATTTTCATCTTGTTTTTTATTTTCTACTTCTAATTCAAATCCAATAACTTCACCTGTATTTTCATAATGTCCAAAATTAGATTTGAATATTTGCCCTTGAAAATCATCTTTTTTCAAATTTTTATCTAACATCCTGTTATAAGAATTATATCCTACACTTACCAATTTCTTGGTAATAACATTTTGATTTTTATTAAATTGTAATAATTTAATTATAGGTGTCGGTTTGTAAGAATAATCATGTATCATTCCATCGTTATTTTCGGAACAATGCATACAAATTCCATCATCATCCATTCCTACATTATCATAACTATAATTTTCGCTACATGATTCACAATAAAATGAGTTTTCTTCATAACAATCTTGACACCAATCTTCATTATCTACAGTATGGTGATTATCATCATGGGTAGATTCATCACAGTTATAGCAAGTAAAATAATGTTCATCATAACAATCTTGACATACCTTATAATCATCAACATAAATTAAATAATCTTCATCTTCATTTTTATAATCACATAATTCACAATAATGATATTCTATTTCTTTTTTTGGCATTATGAATTTTCCTTTCTTTCATTAGCGGTAATTTCTGCATGGCATCTTACACATAAAAGTATGCATTTTTTAATTTCCTCTTCTATGTATTTATCTTTTCTAACTCCGAACATATCAGAAACATTGAATAATTTATTATCTTCGGTGTGATGAAATTGGATTGCTTCGATTGAAAAATTTAAATGTGTTTCTTTTGAATAATTACACATGGTACATTTTATAGTGTTTGGCTTGAATTTTTTTATTTGCTTTTCTTTTATCTTTCTTCTTTTTGCATTTTTTATAGGAGTTAAACACGCTTTACATTTTGATGCCTTTGATTTTGTACCATCTTTTTTAATATAACCGGCATCCCAAAAATCTGTAATTGGCTTTGTTTTTTTGCAATCTCCAATACATTTTTTATAACTATTCATATTATGAATCTCCGTTTGGTAATTTGAAAAAATCTTTTGCCCATCTTCGTTTGTGATGGTTTCTATATTTGCCATTTTCTTTAGCTACTTCATCAATATAAATAGCAAATTCTCTAAAATATTCCTTGCCTATCATATCCTTATCTTGTGGATAAAATATTATATGTTCCTTATCATCATATATTCCTCTTTCAATAGGAATAGCTATATAATGAGATTGATTGGGTGTTATTTTAATTCTTAATGATTTACCATAAGAGGTATTTGAAATTCTAGTGTGGAATTTCACTTGAACAGATTTATAATTTTCAATTCTATTTTTTTGGGTACTCTTTCCAATTATAAGGTCTATTCCTCTGTCGCAAATTGGCTTTGATACTTCGTACCCATTTTCTAATAATAAACTAATTACTTTTGTTTCACCGATAGCACCTTGAACAGTTGTTGAAACTTTTAACGAACAAGTTTTTTTATATCTTTGTTTTTTCATCTATTATAAACCTCCTATTTATAAGCTATATTTATAAGTCTCAATTATAAGCAAATATTGATTTTTTGCTTTTTTTTTGCTCTTTTTTTGGTGTTTTTTTTCTCTGGTCAAAATTAATTATTTACTATATATCCTGTAGGGTTTTCTAGTGTACTAGAGAAATTATCTGTAAATAAATAGACTTTATCCATCTCTGTAAATGGCTCGGAATAGCCTGTAATTATTATTCCAAATTCATTTAATAATATATCTATTGCCTGTTCGGTTAATCCATTTAAGGAATAGTTCCAAGATTTAATAATTGATTTTCCTCTGTGTCTTGTATCAGTTATTCTAATTCTAGTTCCTCTTGTATTTGTTGCACCAAGATATTTTACAACAAACATTCTTTTATTGATTGCTTTTGTATTTTTCATAGTTTTTTACTCCTTTTTTATTTAACTATATACAAGCGTAAATAATACGCTTGTTTCATCCTTTTGGAATCTTCAGTATAGTAAAATTATTCCTCTTCTATATTTAGCCATGGATTTAATTCTAAAGAATTATCATATAAAATTGCTTCTATTTTATTTATCACTTCATTAGAAAATTCCCATTTTCTTAACATATATTGAACGTCTGAAAGAGCATCTCTTTTACTCATATTAATTTTATCTTTTATTTTGCTCATGGTTTATTCTCCTCTAGTTTATTTTAAATAAAAAAAGCACAAAATAGATTTGCACCTAATAAAATAATTAATAAATATTCTTTGTAATATCTTTTTCTTTGTACCCTTTTTAGGCTTTTTTGATATTCTTTTGAATAGGTAGGTTTAACGAATTGAATGTGATTTTTAACCATTATTTAACATCGTATGTTAATTCGTATAAATCACTTTCATATTCATTTTCTAAATACTTTAATTCATCGTAATCACTATCTATGTCATCATGCTCACATTGTAAAGAACTAACAATATCACCAAACATATCTTCCGCATCGTAACAAGCCTTTTGCAATTCTTGCATTTGTTCCCGTATTTTATTTAAGTGATAATCTTGTCCTGATTCATCAATATTATTTTCATCCGCTAATGTTGATAATTTGCTTATGATAATATGAGCCGAGTCCGCATATTTGATAGCATTTGTAGTTTCTCTTGCTTCATCTAATACGCTTTTAGCCTGTTCAAGTTTCTCGAATGATTTATCCCATTTTTTAATTAATATTTCTTTTTTTGCTTTTAATTGCTCTTTAGTCATGATTTTAATCTCCTCTTGTTTTCTCATGTGTCTCAAGATACTAAGCATAAAATCTCAGAAAACCTAAACTTTATTTACATTTATGTTAATTTAATTTACAGGTACTTTAATTAATCCCTGT
>Ga0114932_10001838_pt1 | contig 23351 bp, 27 predicted proteins | sample 2SBtaG_2_FD_87286 | JGI IMG/M metagenome (GOLD analysis project Ga0114932, IMG submission 87286) | Deep subsurface microbial communities from Kolumbo volcano to uncover new lineages of life (NeLLi) - 2SBTROV12_ACTIVE470 metaG | ecosystem: Environmental > Aquatic > Marine > Volcanic ...
ATGTACATTTAGGCTTTACAATTGGTAGCGGCGCTGGTACGAGTTGGGCCATGCTAGCCATGTATGCCTTCTTCTTATTTGCAGGACTATATATCCTTTATTTATCTAATGCGGGCTTTAAAGGGTTTGCTGATAAATTGATGGGTAAAGCAAAAGAACTGTAGGTTAATTGCAAAGATAATCAGGTTTTCATGGAAAAAAAGATGTTAAGACAAACGTTTATTAGTTTGGTAGGTACATTTGCAGTGCTGTTGCCCTTTTTGGCAACAGCGGCTGTTGATTTACCGCCTTCAATCACCATAGACCCCGGTAAAGGTGAGCCACCTTGTAAGTTTAATTTACCGAAATGGCGTGATGCTCAAGTTGTTGAGGGTGTTCAAATTCAAGAGTCAAGGCGCTGTTTGCCGGATAATCCGGACTTGATTGCCGCGGTGGTTAAAGGAACTAATAACATTTCCATGGAAACACTGATGGAAACCCATTTATCAGTCGATACCGTTATCAAGAAAGATGACTTAGACGGTGACGGGGACCCTGATGTTATTATCATAAAATTGGAAGTCTTTGAATTAAATGGTCATTCACCCGATTTTGCTGGGTTAAGTACGACTTACGATATAGCGCCGGGTGTACAGCCGGCTATGTGGGTTTTTGCACCGAAGACCCGCGGGATGTCGACGCAGAGTTTTATCAGTAATGAGGCGAATACGACATTAAGAGCGCCGTCACCGGTGATACGGGTGGAGCAAGATGATATTGTTTGGTTGCAGTTAGAAAACAGTCACTATTTCCCCCATACCATTCATTTGCACGGTGTTGATCATCAGTTTGTTGATAGTTCTGGGGAAGGTAATGACGGTATTCCTCAGACCAGTGAAAAGCCTGTATTTCCAGGGCAAAGTCGAACCTATGAGATTAAACCGCGTCAACCGGGTTCATTTATCTACCATTGTCACGTACAACCCCATGTTCATATTGGTATGGGCTTAGTGGGCATGTTTGTGGTTGAAGAAAATAAGCCCAACAACTGGGTGCAGACTTTTAATGTGGGTGCTGGTCAAGTGCGCCATCCTTCAAAAGGGGTTTTGGCAGACTATGACAGTGAATATGATTTACATTATCATGCGATGGACAAGGAGTTGGGGAATATAGCCAAAGACTTTAATGACCCGCGTTTGATTGCAAGAAAAATGAATCGTGAATATGATGTTCAAGATTCGACAGAAGATTACCATGTTTTGAATGGTCGTTCTTTTCCTTATACGATGCGAGAATCATTGGTGGTTGTAGAGCCTAATCAGAATATAAAATTAAGAATGTTAAACAGTTCCGGAGAGATGGTCGCTATTCATACGCACGGTCACAAAGGGACGATAACCCATTATGATGGGGTTGAACATAATCCGATCGCACAAATTACCCGCGATGTTTATGACATGGCGCCTGTTCAGCGTAATGATATTAGTATAAACACCACGGATGATGGTTTTCACAGTTACGGAGAAGGTATCTGGATTTTTCATGATCATCGCGAAAAAGGTATTACCACGGACGGCATGAATCCGGGCGGGGATGTCAGTGCTGTGGTTTATAAGTCTTATCTCAATGAGAATGGTATGCCTAAAGTCCAAGGCAGTGATATAGAGCCATTTTTTACCCAAGCTTTTCACTCACGTCAGTTGCCTGTTTGGCAAGATATGGATGAATGGAACAGTTTAGGGGAGCCTGAAGAGGTAGAAGATTTGGGCGATGCATTTGTTGTACCGCCCCCTAAAGATAAAAATAAAAAGACAGTGGCGGCGACCTTAATAGCAACAACGGATGCAACACCGGTTGTTAACTTTATGAAAGGCTTAGGTGCAGCATTGGTTGTCTTTCTACTTTATTTGTTTCGAGCTAAGTTAGCTGGGGTGTTGTCATTGTTTGGCAAGAAGGGAGGGCGTAAAGATGCTTAATTTTAAGTCTGTTGCTTTGGTCCTTTTACTGGTGAGCCCCTCGTTGTGGGCGGCTAAGATCGTTGTTCATGATCGTATGATGGATCATGGCGGTGGCCACTTAATGGATATGGGCGGCGCTATGGTCATGGGTCAGAATATTGACCGTGTTCCTGATGGCTGTGGTCGTATTTCTGGGACTAAAGAGATTACTGTTCGTGGAGGCCACAAATATGCCAAGCGTTTTCCAGGTCGGATGTTTGCTTTTGACCAGCAAGAATTTAATTTCGAGCCGTGTACGAAGTTAACCGTTAATTTTATCAATGAAGATAAAATTCGCCACCAATTTATGATTCACGGGTTACCGCGTTATCTTTATGCTAAGGGGATGTTTCACTTAGAAGTGACAGGGCCGGGTCAAGTGACGGGTACATTGATTTTGCCGCCAGCGAAAAAGACTTATTTGGTTCATTGTGATATTGCCCAGCATATGGAAAAGGGTATGAAAGGTCAGATGAAAGTAGGCGGTGGTGATGTTGATTTACCCAGTATTCCAGGGGTAACACCGTATGTAGTGCAAGACTCTTATAAGCGTACCGTACCTTTATATGTACCGCCTGTAGATCCCAGTGTTGCTGCGAAAAAGAAAAATGCACCTTATTTTACGGTTAATATGATCGCTGGTTTAGTGATAGGGCTTTTACTTTTAGTGGCGTTAGCAAGTTACTTTAAAGGCAAACAAATAACAGAGATTTTTGCTTCTTTGTTTGGTTATGCGGTTGCTTTAGGGGCTAACAGTATTAGCTTTTTGAAATCAATTTTTTTACGGTTATTCGATAAAACTAAGAAGTTATCGTTTAAGAAATAATAACAAGAAAAACAATATGTAGACCCTGTAACCGAATTCGGTTACAGGGTTTTTTTCTTTTACTATGGAATTATTCTTTGAAAATTTAGGGGTGCTTGGGTTATTTCTAAGTGCTTTTATATCGTCAACTGTCGCACCGGGTGGTTCTGAAGCGGTATTAGCTTATCTGGTTGTTGACGGTCACTATAATGTTTGGGTTTTAGTCGCCGTTGCTTCGCTGGGAAATACCTTAGGTGCGTTAACAACCTGGTGGCTAGGGGCTTGGGCGAGTGTTAAATTCCCTGTTTCAAAAGTATTAGCGACAAGGCAACAACAATCGATTGGAACGGTAAAGAAGTGGGGGGTTTTGGCATTGTTATTTTCATGGCTACCCGTAGTCGGTGACGGGTTATGTTTTGCAGCTGGGTGGTTGCGGTTGCCGTTGTTAAGTGGTGTTATGGCCATTGCAGGTGGAAAAATAGCGCGTTATAGTTTTGTGGTTTTTTTGTTTGAATAAATCGTAATAACAGTATTTTTGAAGTAGTTAATGAAGTGAGAGCCTATAAATGATTTTGAACACGTTTACCAATGATAGAAATGATCCGGTGCATAATCATCGTGATTATTTTATTGCGGCATTTACCTTTATTTCTGTCGCGGGATGTTTAATTTCAGATGGTAGCGGGAGTCAGCAATGGCAATATGCTTTAGGTGTTTTTGCATGGTTTTTTCTATTCTGTTTACTGATGGGGGAAACCGTTTCAGTCAGAATGCAGGTCATCGTGGCGGTGGCTTTTGCTACCGTTGGGGAAAATTTCGCATCCCCGTATTTGGGCGGTTACATTTACCGATTTGAGAATGTGCCTGCTTACGTGCCACCGGGGCATGGGATGGTGTATTTAACAGCGTTGGCCTTATCACGATCAGGTTTGTTTCTGCGGTATGCACGAGAGTTAGCAATTTTTGTACTCATCGTTTGTGGGCTATGGTCACTTTGGGGCTTATTGCTGGCAGAACGGTTAGATCTATCGGGTGCATTGTTATATGTCATTTTTGTGGCGTTTTTATTTAAGGGACAGTCGCCCTTGCTCTATTTAGCAGCATTTTTTATTACCACGTGGCTTGAAATAATTGGGACGGTTTCAGGGACTTGGCAATGGGCGCCGACGGATCCCGTTTTGCATTGGAGTCAGGGAAATCCACCCAGTGGTGTTGCCGCGATGTATTGTCTGGTTGATGCCGTAGCAATAAACGGCGCGCCGGGGGCATTGAAATTAATGGCAAAGTTGACGCAGCGTTATCCCATTGATCGAAGTCAGAATAAATATCGATTCTTCCAATGGTTCTCCAAAGGAGTCGCGCTAGGGACAGAATTTTGCATCAAAAAAACGTCAGGTTTAGTACTAAGAACGTATGGTGGGATTAAAAATTAGCACAACCTTTAAGGGGTTATAGCTGCTGTGATAACGTCATTAGCATCGTCTCAAGCTCTTCTTCCCAAGATGTTGGGTTGATCGATAATTTTTTAGTCATTCTATTTTTATTTAGGCAAGAGTTTTGAGGCCGCGGACAAGGGAGTGGGTATTGTTCGGTGGTAATCTTGTTAACGGTTATCTCGTGATCAATTAAGTGATACTTTTGTGCTAAGTCGATTATCTTACAGGTAAAGCCGTGCCAGCTGGTATCGGGTGTGTTAGCAAAATGATACAACCCCCAAGGCATTGCAATGTCATTATTGTATTGGTCGCAAATCTGTAGAAGACAGTATGCAATACTTGAGGCCGAAGTCGGTGCTCCAAATTGGTCGGCAATAATATTGAGTTCACTTCGGTCTTGGCAGAGTCTTAAAATAGTTTTAACAAAATTTTGGCCATGGCTGCCAAAAACCCAACTGGTTCTAAGAATTATAAAGCGACTTAGTTGCTCGGTAATAGCTTGTTCGCCGGCTAATTTACTGTGTCCATAAATGCCTAGGGGATTGGGTGAATCGGTTTCTATGTAAGGGCTAGTCTTCTTGCCATTAAAAACATAATCTGTTGATATATGCAGTAATGGGATGTCGGCGTTTAGGCAGGAAGAAGCTAGATTATCAACGCCATCACGATTTATGTTAAAAGCTGATTTCGCATTGTCCTCGGCCTTATCTACGGCGGTATAAGCCGCTGCATTGATGACAATTTCAGCATTTTCTTTGGCGATAGTTTGGTTAACTGCATCCTTGCAGGTAATATCTAAGTCATGGCGTTCTAGGGCAATGAGCGTATGTTGTTGGAATTTTTCCGCGAGTTGTTTGAGCGCCCAGCCGACTTGGCCATTAGCACCGGTAATTAAAATCCGCATTATGTCAGTTCCGACAGGCGTTTTCCTACGCGGTCTTTTTCCGATAGGATGGGCGTATCAGTAGGCCATTGAATAGCAATATCGGGGTCATTCCAGAGTAGACAATCTTCATCTGAAGGGTCGTAATAATCAGTACATTTATATTCAAAATCAGCCGTATCGCTGAGGACCAAAAAGCCGTGGGCAAGTCCGGGTGGCACCCAGAGCTGATGTTTATTGTCACCGGAAAGGTGAGCGCCGACCCACTGGCCATAGGTGGAGGAGTTTATACGAATATCTACGGCAACATCAAAAACTTCACCTTGTACAACGCGCACTAATTTGCCTTGAGGTTTAGTTTTTTGAAAATGTAAGCCCCGTAAAACACCCGCGGATGAGCGAGAATAATTATCTTGTACAAAAGGGTGCGTAATACCGGCTTCTTCTTGATAGCGTTTGTCTTGAAAGGTTTCAAGGAAAAAACCACGGTCATCGCCAAAGACTCTGGGCTCAATAATAAAAACATCAGCAATTGCGGTGGGAATTATTTTCATCAGGCTAGTAACCTTCAAGGACTTTGAGTAGGTATTCTCCATACCCTGTTTTACGCAAGTGTTGTGCTTGGGTATTGAGCATTTGCGCATCAATCCAATGGTTTCTGTAGGCTATTTCTTCTAAGCAGGCCACTTTAAGGCCTTGTCGGTGTTCAATGGTTTGAATAAATTGGCTGGCGGCTAATAAAGAGTCGTGCGTACCGGTATCCAGCCAGGCAAACCCACGACCTAAGACTTGAACGCTGAGGCTATTTTGTTCTAAGTAGTAACGGTTTACGTCGGTAATTTCTAGTTCGCCACGTGGGGAGGGTTTTATCGATTTGGCGATATCAATCACCTGATTATCATAAAAATAAAGTCCGGTGACAGCAAAGTTAGATTTTGGATGGCAGGGCTTTTCTTCAAGACTAATGGCTTGACCGGTTTGATCGAATTCCACTACACCGAAATCAGAAGGGTTGCTAACATGGTAGCCAAATACGGTTGCTCCCGACTGGATACTCGCCGCTTTTACCAAGTGCTCATTAAAGTGTTGGCCGTAAAAAATATTATCCCCCAGCACTAGGCTAACGGAATCCGTGCCAATAAAATCCTCACCGATCAGAAAAGCTTGGGCAAGACCGTCAGGGGAAGGTTGTTCGGCATAGCTTAGGGAAATGCCAAGTTGTTCGCCGCTCCCTAATAGTTTCTTAAAATTAGGGAGGTCTTCAGGGGTTGAAATAATCAAAATATCGCGAATACCGGCCAGCATTAAAACCGATAAAGGATAGTAGATCATCGGCTTGTCGTAGATCGGCAGCATCTGTTTTGAAACGCCACGGGTAATGGGGTGTAAGCGCGTACCGCTGCCACCGGCTAGAATAATCCCTTTCATGATTTGTTTTCTCCTAATCGTTGACGTTGGTAGCTTCCGTCTTGGACGCGTTTGCACCAGGCTTGATTATCAAGATACCATTGCACAGTTTTTTTAAGGCCGGTCTCAAATGATTCAACTGGAGTCCAGCCCAATTCTTGTTGAATCTTGTCGGCATCAATGGCATAGCGAAGGTCGTGCCCTGGGCGATCGTTGACAAAAGTAATTAAGTCCGTATAGTTTTGAATGCCTTTAGGTTTGTTGGGCGCCATTTTTTCGAGTAATTGACAGAGCGTGTTAACAACATCAAGATTGGCCATTTCATTGTGGCCGCCGATGTTATAGGTTTCTCCTATGACGCCTTGGGTGACGACCAAGTAAAGCGCTCGGGCATGGTCCTCAACAAATAACCAGTCGCGGATTTGCTGGCCATTGCCGTAAACAGGCAAGGGTTTTCCTTCCAAGGCATTGAGGACCATCAGTGGAATCAGTTTTTCAGGAAAATGGTAGGGGCCGTAATTATTAGAACAATTGGTAATTAAAACAGGTAAGCCAAAGGTGCGCATCCACGCGCGAACAAGGTGATCGGAACTGGCTTTACTGGCAGAATACGGGGAACTGGGAGCATAGGCTGTGGTTTCAGTAAAAAAGTCCTCTGGACGATCAAGGTCGCCATAGACTTCGTCCGTAGAAATATGGTGAAAACGGAATGTATTTTTTTTGTCGGTGGGTAGTGAGGGCCAGTAGCTCCGTACCGCCTCCAGTAACGTATAGGTGCCGATGATGTTGGTTTCTATAAATTCAGCCGGTCCATCAATAGAGCGGTCAACATGGGACTCGGCAGCGAGGTGCATAATGGCATCAGGTTGATAGTGGGTTAACAATCGGTCGATTCCATCTCGATTACAAATATCAATCTGTTCAAAATGATAACGCGAGCTGTTTTCAATATCAGCAAGAGAATCAAGGTTGCCTGCATAGGTGAGTTTATCAACATTAATTACAGCGTGTTCCGTGTGATTGATCAGGTAACGAATAAGCGCTGATCCAATAAAGCCAGCACCACCGGTAATAAGTATTTTCATGGACTATGTGCAGAAATAAAAAGATTTAAGTAAAAGTAATGGTAGTGGTGCTGAATTGAAATTCAACAAGTGGAAATATGATAAATTTGTGGTTGAGAGTATAACATTAATGATTTGTTACGTTGATTGGTAAGTTAATTGGTTTTTTATTAAGTGGTGAAATAAAGTGAAGGCAGTCATATGTTCATGATAGCGGAGGGTTCTTGCATTTTGACATAAGGCATTAGAATTGATAAAAATAATACATAAAAGGCATTCATATGTTCTTCGCCAAAAGCAATGTGTGTTAGTCCAAAGCTTGCATACCCTACGCACAGCATAATTCCCATAACAGAATGAAAATATAGTTCTTTATGGCGGATATTTTTGATAAAAAGTTTGAGAGGGATGATTAATAGCGTTAAGAGTGCGCTTAATCCTAAGATGCCTGCTGAGACTAAGTTGGTTATGTATTCGTTGTGTAGATGAGAAAACTGTGAAATTGCATCTTTAGTTTTGTCATCGGCATACCGAGCGACAACATTGTTTGCATTTCGATAACCAACTCCAATCCACGGAGAATCTTGAAAAGCCTGCAGTGATGATGACCACATTTCTAGTCTTAAACCTACGGAGGTATTTTTATGTTCGTTGTTTATCCATTGACCGATTTCTTGTTTTGCTAAGAAGGCGCGATCTCGGACCGTTTGTTGGCTGAAGAACATACAGATAATAATTGAAAATAGGATGAAAATAATTAACTGAAGTTTCTTTTGGCCGCGTAAGTAATGGTTGTAGGTAAGAAAAATAAAGGATGTGCTTAAAATAATTAATGAGATCATAGAGCCTCTGTTGCCAGATAATATAATGGTAACTAACCCCATTAGAACTGCGCTTAAAGTTAATATCTGGTTTTGACGGTTTTCTTCAAAAATTTTAACAATTGATAAGAAGATCATCATTACGACTAGATCGCCAAAGACATTGGCATTTATCATACCTGAGGGTCTCTCTATTCCAAGAAAGTATTGAGTTAGAACTATACTGCCTAGGATAATTAAGGCAACTTTTAGGCTTAATAAAAGACGGTTAATATCCCAGTTAACTTGGTATATTGCTAGGGCAATAAATGGAGCGAATAGGAAATGTATTTTTCTTCCTAGGTGAAGAAATGATGTGTTAGGTTCGTTTGCGAAGACTATAGAAAGAAACATGACTAGGAAGTAGCCGGCAGTTATAAAAGAAAAGGATCTAAGCGCAGTAATTTTAAAGGGTGATGCTTTCTGGGAAATAGCAACAATTATTCCTAAGCAAAGGATGATAAATAAAATAAGGTTGCCAAAAATCTTGACGGTACCAATAACAATCGGGAAGCAGAGTAAAAGGTAAACAATAACACTTGAGTGCCATTTGCTAATGATTATATCCGACATATTTTTTTGGTTAAGTTTATCTTAAATAGAGGGTTATGATTCTAACATATAGCTTGGTAATCAGCGAGTTAGAGATCTGGGTGCTTATGTTGAATCGCCTTGGATTTCTAGACGGGCCCAGACTTCATAAAATATCTTTTTTAATATTAAGTTGGTGACAGCATATCATTACTGCTATGTTTTTGAACTGGATTGTCAAGCATCTCGAGACCTTTGCGCGAAACACAGCAAAACAACTGATTTCCAATAAGACTCATCCGGCAAAATATACCGTATTAATTTATCAAAAATTACTGGAAATAACATGGCCTGGAAGAGCCTCAAACGAAGAAGCCTTGGCGATGCTCTGCTGATTGATCACGTGGCATGGCAAGAACTGGTGGAGTCCATGGGTTAATTGAATCGTCTCGTCTGGAACAATTACTAATCGACATTCATTCCAGTACACGCGTGAAAAAGCCTAGCCACCACTAATGATGTTCAAAGCCTTACTATTACAGAGCGGGTACAAGTTGAGTAACCCGGCATTGGAAAAACAACTGGCTCGAGATCTGCTTTTCAGGCGATTTGTAGGGTTGGGTGTCATGGCGTCTATTCCAGATAACAGCACCTTCTGGCGTTTTCGTCAGCAGTTGGAAAAACATGCATTGATGGAACCATTACTGAAAGAAATCAATGATCAATTCATTGAGCAAGGCCTCTTCTACATTAAATCAGGCAGCGTCAGCATCGTTGATGCCAGTGTCATCGAAGCCAAGCAGTGTCGGCTCAATAAGACGAAGAATGGTGGCTCGACTCAGGACCCGGACGCTGACTGGAACGTCAAAGCAGGTTCTGATGGAAAGCGTAAAAGCACCTATGGTTTCAAAGCCCACCTGAATGTTGATGAAGATGGCCTGATCAAGGCCACAGACCCGCTACCTTGGGTAGCGTGCATGATTCCAACTGCTTTACCGACTTACTAGAAGGTGACGAATCAGCGGTCTATGGAAATAGTGCTTACCAAAGCCAGAAACACGCAGATTGGCTTTCGCAGTACTGTCAAGCGTGTCTTTGGTGTGCTGAAACTGCATTATGGGATGGCAAAGGCTCGTTACTTGGGTGTCCCGCGTAATCGCACACGCTTTCAATTGATGTGTGTGGCACACAACATCAAACGTGGAAGATCTATTCAGCGGGCAAGTTGTGTCTGAAAACAGAATAAAGGGGGAAAGCAGATGTGTTTCAGTAGATATAGACGATATACTGTCCCTATTGGCAAAATGGAATCAGAAAAACGAAGTCTCAGCATTTAACTGGCTATGTGAGCTGATCGCGTAAAGGTCTCATCTCAATATAATTAAATATATCTTGTCGTGCTAGATATCTAATTGCATATATCTTTCGCTTCATTCGTTCACGTTTTAATTATTGTCTGTATCACTCTGAGAATGAGGGCGTCAACTTTTGGCGAGGGGTTCTAAACACCATAAGGCTTTTCTCATAGATCTTGAGCGAGTTGATTAGGCTTTGAAAAAAGAAGCCGCTGAATTAGCACTGGATGAGCTTGAGAGGATATGGGGTGATAAATACCCTATTGTGATTCAATCATGGCGGAAGAAATGGGATAGTTTTTCGGTCACTTTTCGTTTTTCTGAAGCCACTCGGAAAGTGATCTATACTACTAATTCTATTGAGGCAGTACGCATGACAGTCAAGAGCGCGAAGGAAACACGGAAAATATTGGACCCGTTGGGTATGCCGATTAGGTACAACGGAAGGGTTATCGAAATAAGCCGCTATTGCGTGAGGATAAAGCCCGTAATAAAGCCATCGAGGTGATCAGATTAGACAGAGAGCGTAACTTTGCCACCTATAAGTAAGATTATGGTTTAGCAAGAACTTGATTTATAGGCTTAGCTAAGAATGTAATCGTTTATGGTTTGCTAGAGTGGAGTTATGCGGGGAGTGCGTCTAAAATAGCCATTTTTGTAGAAAAGGGATAAAATCAGCGAATAAGATCGATATCAGGTGGTTTTTTGTAAAAAATTAAAATGGCGTCAAGGACATTCATAACCTATACGTTATGCTGAGGTTTCACATAATAATATTTTTTGGATTAACAACATGACATCAACTTTATCTTTAATCGGTCGAGACAAAGAATTATTTTCATTTGATGTCGGCTACAATGAAGTCGAACTGAAAAATAAAGTTTCCTTGTCATCGTTCTTGGTTCTTGGCGCTGCAGGGTCGATAGGGCAAGCGGTTACAAAAGAAATATTTAAACGTAATCCAAATAAGTTACATATTGTTGATATAAGCGAAAACAATATGGTAGAAATCGTTCGCGATATAAGAAGTTCTTATGGATACATTAAGGGAGATTTCCAAACTTTTGCATTAGATATTGGCAGTATTGAATACGAGGCTTTTATTAAAGCGGATGGTCAATATGATTATGTTTTAAATCTCTCTGCTTTAAAGCATGTGCGTAGTGAAAAGGACCCTTTTACCTTAATGCGTATGATTGATGTGAATATCTTTAATACGGATAAAACACTTCAGCAGGCTATTGAAAATGGCGCAAAAAAATACTTCTGTGTCTCAACAGATAAAGCCGCAAATCCTGTTAATATGATGGGGGCATCTAAGCGAATTATGGAAATGTTTTTGATGCGCCGAAGTTTAGATATTTCAATTTCAACAGCACGTTTTGCTAATGTTGCTTTCTCTGATGGTTCCCTTTTACATGGCTTCAATCAACGGATTCAGAAAAGGCAGCCGATTGTTGCACCGCAAGATATTAAACGCTATTTTTTGACACCTAAAGAATCCGGCGAATTATGTTTGATGAGTTGTATCTTTGGTGAGAATAGAGATATCTTTTTTCCTAAACTGAGCGAACAATTACATTTAATTTCTTTTGCTGATATAGCAATTAAGTATCTAGAACAATTAGGTTACGAGCCTTATTGTTGCTCATCCGAAGATGAGGCGAGAGAATTAATGGCAACATTGCCAGATGAAGGAAAATGGCCCTGTCTATTTACTAATAGTGATACAACGGGTGAAAAAGACTTTGAAGAATTTTATACGGATAATGAAACCTTAGATATGGATAGGTTCATGGGTCTTGGTGTTATTGAAAATAAAGTTAATTTTAATGATGATCTTTTGCATGACTTTGAAAAAACTATCAGTGAACTTAAAGGGAAAAGAGGATGGTCAAAAGAACAGATTGTTAAACTATTTTTTAAAATGATCCCAGATTTTGCACATAAAGAAACCGGTAAATATCTAGACGGTAAAATGTAATGAGTGATGCTTTTAGCGATCTAATCAATTTTATTCGTCAAGAGTTTCAAACGGATGGTTTTTTACCATTGCACGAACCTGTTTTTTTTGGGAATGAAAAAAAGTATCTTAACGAGTGTATTGATTCTACTTTTGTCTCTTCCGTAGGGAAATTTGTTGATCGCTTTGAAGTCATGATGGCCGAATACACTGGGGCAAAATATGCAATTGCCACAGTGAATGGAACCGCTGCGCTTCATATTGCCTTGCAACTTGTCGGAGTCGATGACAACAGTGAAGTGATTACTCAGCCATTGTCTTTTATCGCAACCTGTAATGCTATAAGTTATTGTGGAGCTAAACCTGTTTTTGTTGATGTCGATAGAGATACCATGGGTTTAAGTCCAGTAAACTTATCAAGCTTTCTTAAAGAGCAAACAGGACAAAAAAACGATGGTTGTTATAATAAAATAACAGGTAAAAAAATTGCGGCCGTCGTTCCCATGCACACCTTTGGCCACCCTTGCCGCATAGATGAAATTGCCTCTATCTGTAGTCAATACAATATTGCTCTGGTGGAGGATGCTGCTGAAAGTTTGGGAAGCTATTATAAAGGTCAGCATACAGGTACCTTTGGACAAATCAGTGCCTTTAGTTTTAATGGTAATAAAACTATAACCACAGGCGGTGGCGGAATGATTATTACTGATGATGAAGTCTTAGCTAAAAGAGCAAAGCATAAAACCACGACCGCAAAAGTTCCTCACCCTTACGAATTTATTCATGATGAAGTAGGCTACAACTATCGTCTGCCAAATATTAATGCCGCCTTGGGCTGCGCACAGATGGAAACGCTTGACGAAATTTTGAATAATAAACGAGAGCTTGCTTTAGCCTATGAAAAGTTCTTTGCAGATAAAGACATTAATTTTGTCAAAGAGCCAGAAAATGCCAAGGCTAATTATTGGTTGAATGCAGTTATTCTTCAAAATAGGAAAACAAGAGATGAGTTTTTAAAAGTTACAAATGATGCAGGGACCATGACTCGGCCAATCTGGCAATTGATGAACAGATTGGAAATGTTCGCATCTTGTCAACTAGGTGATCTGACTAATGCATATTGGCTTGAAGATCGCGTAGTTAATATTCCAAGTGGAGTACGGCTGTGAGAAAAAAATTGATTTTGATTGGTGGTGGAGGACACTGCAAGTCCTGTATTGATGTTATCGAGCAATCAGAACAATATGAAATAGCTGGCATTATTGATAAACAAGAGAACATTGGTCAGATGGTTTTAGGGTATGAAATTATAGGGATTGATAATCAAATAGAAACGTTGGCAACAGAGGGTTTTGAGTTTTTAATAACTATTGGGCAGAAACGAACGCCAAAAGTTAGACAAAAGCTATATAACGAACTAATGAGATGCAATGCGAAAATTGCCATGATTATTTCACCTCGGGCATATGTTTCACAATATGCGAAAATAGGAGAAGGTTCAATTATTATGCATGATGCATTGGTTAATGCGAGTGCGAGTATTGGAAAAAACTGCATCATTAATACTAAAGCGTTAATTGAACATGATGCCATCATTGGGGATCATTGCCATATATCCACTGGTGCAGTTATTAATGGGGGGGCGGATATTAAACAAGGGTCATTTTTTGGCAGCAATGGAACAAGTAAAGAGTATGTTGCAAGTTCAGAAGAAGCTTTTATCAAAGCGGGTACATTATTTTTAGGGGAAGGTGTTGAGTAAAGTATTCATTATTGCAGAAGCAGGTGTAAATCATAATGGTAGTACTGAGCTTGCAAAAAAACTAATAGATGTTGCCGTTCACTCAGGGGCAGATGCGATAAAATTCCAGACATTTAAAGCTGAAAATTTAGTCAGTAAAAAGGCACAAAAAGCAGAGTATCAAAAACAGACCACAGACAGCAAAGAATCACAGTTTGAAATGATTAAAAAGTTAGAGTTAGATGTTGATACACATCAAGCACTCATAGCTTATTGCGCTGAAAAAAACATCCTGTTTTTATCGACCCCGTTTGATCACGACAGTATTAATTTACTTAATAAATTAGGGCTAGACATTTTTAAAATCCCCAGTGGTGAAATAACTAATTTACCTTATTTAAAACAGATAGGCACTTTAAATAAACAAGTCATCTTATCCACGGGTATGGCCAATTTAGGTGAAATTGAAGCCGCTTTGGCGGTATTAGTATCTGCGGGCACTCAGCGTAAAAGGATCACCGTACTGCACGCAAACACCATGTACCCAACCCCAATGGAAGATGTTAATTTAAAAGCCATGCAAACTATTGGGCAAGCGTTTGATATTGCTTATGGCTATTCTGATCATACCCTAGGGATAGAAGTAGATATTGCCGCGGTCGCTATGGGGGCAAGTGTCATAGAAAAGCATTTCACCTTAGATAAAACGATGGAGGGTCCTGATCATAAAGTCTCTTTAGAGCCAGATGAACTTAAAGCAATGGTTAAAGCCATTCGTAATATAGAATTGGCGTTAGGCTCTCGCGTTAAGCAAGTCAGCAACAGTGAGCGGCCTAATATGGCGGTGGCAAGAAAATCACTCATTGCAAAAATAGACATAAAGCAAGGTGAACAATTTACTGAAAACAACCTAACGATTAAAAGACCAGGAGCAGGGATAAGCCCTATGCGTTGGGATGAGGTGATTGGGCAAACCGCACAAAAAAACTATTTGGCTGATGACTTGATATGAATAAAAGAAAAGTCTGTGTCATTACGGGTACTAGGGCAGAATATGGTCTTTTGTATTGGCTAATGAAAGAGATTCAAGCGGATGACGCGTTGGAATTACAAATTATAACAACAGGCATGCATTTGTCGCCTGAGTTTGGATTGACGTATAAAGAAATTGAAAAAGACTTTAAAATAGACAAGAAAATAGAAATGCTACTGTCTTCAGATACCTCAATAGGTATCTCTAAATCTATAGGGCTGGCGCAAATATCGTTTGCCGAAAGTTATGACGAGTTACAGCCAGATATGGTGGTGGTTTTAGGTGATAGATACGAAATCTTCAGTGCGGTGAGTGCCGCGATGATCGCAAGAATTCCTATTGCACATCTTCACGGAGGGGAGACTACAGAAGGTGCTTTTGATGAGGCGATAAGGCATTCAATTACCAAAATGAGTCATTTGCATTTTACGGCAACAGAGGCCTATAAAAATAGAGTGATTCAGTTAGGGGAGCAGCCAGATAGCGTATTTAATGTGGGTGGGCTTGGGATAGATAATATTATCAAGCTTACTCTGTTATCAAAAGAAGAGTTTGAAGAGTCTATTAATTTTAAGCTTAACAAAAATAATATATTAATTACTTTTCACCCTGCATCATTAGAAAAGGCAACGGCGCAGCGCCAATTTAATGAATTGTTATTAGCGCTTGACGAGCAAGAAAATACAGCACTGATCTTTACCAAAGCAAACAGTGATACGGATGGGCGTGTTATTAATCAAATGATTGATGAATATGTGTCAAAGAACAAAGATAAAGCGGTGGGCTTTACTTCATTAGGGCAATTACGTTATTTAAGTGCCTTACAGTATATGGATATGGTTGTAGGTAATAGCTCCAGTGGGCTGGCAGAAGTACCGACCTTTAAAAAAGCGACCATTAATATTGGTGATAGGCAAAAAGGTAGAATAAAAGCAAGGAGTGTGATTGATTGTTTGCCGATTAAAAAAGAGATATTAAACGCATTTAATCTAGCATTATCAAAAGAGTTTAAGTGTGTATTACAAGCGGTTGAAAATCCGTATGGTGATGGCGGTGCAAGTTCAAAAATAAAAAGTATTATCCAAAATATAAACTTAACAGAGATGGTAAAAAAATCGTTTTATGATTTACAGGTCAAAAAATGATAGAGGTTAGCGTGGATGTTGTGGGCGTTTGCACAAAAGAAAAATCGATTTTTAATAGAGCTTATTTGAAGGCATTAGCCACATTAAGAGGGGCAACTACTGGCTGTGAATATGCAGAAAGTTTTGTGCTTTTAAAGGAAATAGTATGATTAAAATTTCAAAAGTGATGGATTTTAATAAAGAATATGACTTTAGGGAAGAGTCTATCTGTAGGGTACATGTCAGTCTCTTGCGAGGCGAGACTTTTGGGTTTAAGGCTGCCGAGGGTTTTGAGCTGTGACGGAAAGAGTGTAAAAATGACCGCATCTGAACAAATTTGGCGCCAAGCAATATTGCCCATCAAGACGACTATTGAGCAAGTCATCCAAAATCTGGATCAAACTGCCATCAAGATTGTTTTGGTCGTTAATGAAGCGGGGGGACTGAAAGGCACCATATCGGATGGTGATGTACGGCGTGGCTTACTCAAAGGGCTGGATATGAATAGCCCTATTACAAGCATTATTCATCATGATGCGCTGGTGGTGCCACCTGAGTTGGAGCGTGAGTTGGTGATGCAGTTAATGGTAGCCAATAAAATTCAACAGATTCCTGTGGTGGATGAACAGCATCATGTGATTGGATTGCATCTATGGGATGAAATGACCACGTCGCCTGCCCGGTCAAACCTGATGGTGATTATGGCAGGTGGTAGAGGGACAAGACTGAGCCCGCATACCGAAGACTGTCCAAAACCGTTGTTATCCGTCGCAGGAAAACCGATGCTAGAGCATATTATTGAGCGAGCCAAACGTGAAGGCTTTAACCACTTTGTGCTCGCCATTCATTATCTAGGCCACATGATTGAAGAGTATTTTGGGCGTGGTGAGCGTTTGGGCGTACAGATTGATTACCTGCGTGAAGAGTCGCCCTTGGGAACGGCCGGTGCTCTGGGTTTGATGAACCCGCTGCCAGAGGCACCCTTTGTGGTCACTAATGGAGATGTGATAACGGATATTCGCTATGGCGAACTGCTCGATTTTCATACCAAACACACCGCCGCTGCGACGATGGCAGTACGCGTACATGAATGGCAGCATCCCTTTGGTGTGGTACAAACTCAAGGCGTTGAAATCATCGGTTTTGAAGAAAAGCCCATTGCCCGTAGCCATATCAATGCGGGTGTTTATGTGCTGGACCCAGACGTTTTAAATGTTTTAACTGCCGCTGAATACTGCGATATGCCTACTTTGTTTGAGCGCTTGCAGGCCAAGGTACAGCGTACGGTAGCATACCCGATGCATGAGCCCTGGCTTGATGTGGGCAGGCCGGATGATCTTGAGTTAGCCAATAACTGGGGGCAATCACAATTGGCCCAGAAACATGTCAACTGAATTTATTGTGTATGCCCGTTTTGATTAATCGCATCCTGATTGTTGGGCTGGGCAGTATAGGCCAGCGCCATTTATGTTTGGCGCGAGAGCTTTTACCAAACGCAGATATACGGGTCTTGCGACATCAGGCGACAAAGGAAGTGCCTTACTACTCAAACGGTAGTTTTTCAAGTTTTGAAGAGGTGATTGCCTTTGCGCCACAGATTGCTGTTATTGCCAGCCCGGCACCGTTTCATATTGCAACTGCGCAGAGATTGGCAGAGATTGGCGTGCATCTACTCATAGAGAAACCGTTATCTGTCTGTCTGAATGGCGTAACTAATCTGCTTGATACCTGCCAAGAGGAGGGTCTAGTTTTATTAACAGGCTATAACCTTCGGTTTTTGCCATCACTACAGCACTTCCGAGATGTGTTAGGTGAGGGTGTTGTGGGTGAAATGTTATCGGTACGGTGTGAAATTGGCCAGTATTTACCCTCTTGGCGCCCAGGGAGCGATTATCGGCAGGGTGTATCGGCACGGCAAGAAATGGGAGGCGGTGCTTTGTTAGAGATCAGCCATGAGCTTGATTACTTGCGCTGGATATTCGGAGAAGTAGACTGGGTCAAAGCTACACTCAGTCGGCAGAGTCATTTAGAGATTGATGTTGAAGATACTGCCCACCTAACGTTGGGTTTTGTATCTGCAGTAGATAGGCGTCAACTAATAGGTACGGTTAATCTGGATTTTATTCGCCACGACACAACAAGGCTTTGTACCGCCATTGGTGAAAAAGGTAGTTTGCGCTGGAATGGCTTAACGGGTGAGGTTGATCTGTATGAAGCAGGTGCAAAAGAGTGGCGAGGATTATCCCGCCATCTGCATCAGCGTGATGATAGTTATCGGGCAGAATGGCAAAACTTTATAGAGTGTGTAACAGCACACAAAACACCGTTGATTACGGGTAAGGATGGTTTAAATGTATTACAAATTATTGAGGCAGCACGGTGCTCAGCAGCATCCGGTGGTCAAATGCTTAAAGTAGAGAAAAGGCAAGTCAAGAAGGTTCTCTTATGAAAGCCGTCGCTTTTATTTTCGCCCGTGGTGGATCTAAGGGTTTGCCCGGCAAAAATATCCGCTCATTAGGGGGTAAGCCTTTAATCGCATGGGCTATTGAGCAGGCCCTTAGCGTTAAGCGGATTGGGCGTGTCATTGTTTCGACAGACAGTGAGGAGATTGCGGCAGTGGCACGTGAATTTGGCGCAGAGGTGCCATTTATAAGGCCGACAGAGCTAGCGCGTGATGACAGTCCCGAATGGTTGGCTTGGCAGCATGCGCTCAATTATCTGCGGGAAACTACTGGGGTATTACCTGAGGTGATGGTGTCAGTACCCACCACTGCGCCGCTACGTTTAGCAGTAGATATAGAGAACTGCCTAGATGAATATGAAAAAGGCGATGCCGACATAGTCATAACCGTCACTGATGCCCATCGTAGCCCGTATTTTAATATGGTCAAAACTAACGCAGATGGGACAGTGGGACTGGTTAATCCGCCTCAATTAGTCATTGCCCGTCGCCAAGACGCGCCGGTAGTGCATGATATGGCGACCGTCTGCTATGTAGCTAACGCTGAGTTTGTAATGACCTATCATGCGACCTTTGAAGGCCGTGTAAAAGCGGTGCATGTGCCCATTGAACGAGCGATTGATATTGATACTTTGATAGATTTTCAGATGGCAGAATTTTTTTTGATGAACAGAGGATAGTGTCTAATTATGTCATTTACGGATATACGTAATGCTATCAAATTTTGGGGTCTAGCCGACCGCATTGGCCCTGATATTCCACTGACCCATTGGCGATTATATTTCAAATCAACAATGCGTACGTTATGTGTTTCAAAGTTTTTGAAATTTGGGTTAGCTGCTGAATTTAGAGCAGGCGCATATGCTATTTGCTGCTCAAAAATTAGTTTAGGAGATCGCGTCATTATCCGCCCAGGCTGCATGTTATTTGCTGACCCTCGACATGATGGTGGATGTATTACGATTGAGGATGATGTGATGCTTGGGTCTGGCGTACATATTTATGTCGCCAACCATAAATATGATAATCCAAAGGTTGTTATTATTGAACAGGGTCATAATGACCCTCAATCTGTTTTTATTCAACAGGGCGCATGGATTGGTGCTGGTGCAATCATTTTGCCAGGAGTCACGGTAGGTGAAAATTCAGTCGTTGGAGCAGGGTCAGTCGTCACCAAAAATGTCCCTGAGTTTACAGTGGCAGTGGGTAACCCTGCGAAAGTAATAAAATCTATCAAAGAAAATTAACATGCAAGCAAACTCATTAAAAAATAAAATAATTGTTGTGACGGGGGGGGCTGGTGCGATTGGTCAGTGTTTTGTACGGGGTATTGTCGAAAGAGGTGGTATTGCTATTGTGGCAGACATCAACATAGATGCAGCAAAATTACTGGCGCAAGATTGCGCAGGCCATGCTGAAGCAGCTGACTTAGATATTACAAGCAAAGATTCTGTTGTGACTATTATTGCTGATCTAATACAACGGCATGGTCGCATCGATGCATTGGTGAATAATGCTTACCCACGTAATAAAAATTATGGAAAAAAACTTGAGAATGTCGCTTATGCCGATTTTTGCGAGAACGTGAATATGCATCTTGGGGGGTATTTTCTTGTTGCCCAGCAATTTTGTTTAGCGTTTAAGCAGCAGGGTTATGGCAATATCATCAACATGTCATCTATTTATGGGTCTATGGCACCTCGTTTTGAGGTTTATGATGGTACACCCATGACTATGCCAGTTGAGTACGCCGCAACTAAGGCTGCGATTGAACACCTTACACGCTATTTTGCTCAGTACTTTAAAGGTACGGGAATTCGAGTGAATTGCCTAAGTCCTGGTGGTATATTGGCAGGGCAATCTGCTGATTTTCTTATGGCCTATAACAAACATTGTGCATCAAAGGGTATGTTAGATGCTAATGATTTGTTAGGCGCGTTAATGTTTTTACTGTCAGATGAATCAAGTCTTATGTCAGGACAGAATTTACTGATTGATGATGGGTTTTCTCTTTGATTAATTTAAATAAAAAATTTCGAAACATTTATATTTTAGAATCAAGAGATTATTGGTCGCCGTATGCTGAAGATTTTATTGCCGAACAAGATTTAGTCTTAACTTTTGATTTTGGATTAAAGCACGAAATTGAAGGTTTTGGTGGGAGTGCTTTCTATGTTGATAGTTTATGTAGCTCAGATGAAATGCAGCAGAACAATTTTTTGGCTGCAGAGTTCTTTAAGCGATGGCATTACGATAAAGCAGGCAATGATTTTTTTACTGCACAGGACGTGCCATTTGGTTTCGCGTTTCGTATCGAAATTTGGTCTGAATATCTTCAATATGTACGACAGCGCGCTAATCTAGAGAAACTAAGAACGGTTGAGTATCAGACGATTTTCATTGCTGAGAATCTTGGCTGGGTGGGTGATATCTTAAATGAGATGGGGTTGCGATTTGAAACAATAAATAAACAAATAGTGTCGGATCAAGCTGTCTATTTCTTCGACATCCATAAGTATATGCACGATGCCCTTCATGGAAAGTCTATTAAAAATATTTTGGGGCCCATGTCGCAAAAATTGATTCACCTCGTATCGAATCAATTGGTTCCAGATGCCCTGCGTACGCTTAGACCATGCCAAAGAGCCGCATAGTTATGGCTCCCTGGCAGTAGTCAGGATGAAATGTCGGCCTTCCTTTCGTGCTACTCGCACACTTCGGATGGGTAGATTTTCTTACTCCTCCTGGAGACTACAACCCCGTCGGGGGTTGTCATCGATAGTAAGCTTAATTTTTCAACTTGCTTGAAAAATTAGAGAATTTAGGACGCTATCCTGTAAAAAATCTTGTTGACTAATTTATATTGATTGCTATTGTGTCTGTTTGATAGTTAGGATAGTACGTGGAGGGGCTCTATTAGGTCGGTGACCTCATGTCACATGAGTTGCCCTTAGCTGGTTGGGATATTATATGATAGTGGATTATTGATTAAGAATGGAATCGGCACATTATTAATTTAACATAGATATATCAAACAGTGTTTCTTGTGAATTTAGACAGGCAGGATTGGTTATTTAACGCTAAGGGTGAGTTACATGTTTTCGCTTGGTTATTATTGCTTGTTAATACCAATCTTAAATAACTCTCTATACTTCTTTCTTAACGGGCACTTTTTAATGATATTAACTTAAAAAAGTATGCCTGCTGAATGTGGTGAGATTCATAGTGGAAAAACTTAATATTGAGTATGGGTGTTTTTTATTAAATTAAATAGTTAAAAACATAAGAATATCATGGGTTATTAACTTCTAGATTATCTTAAATATGAGTATATCAATAGTTAGCAAGACTTCAACGCCTATATTAAAGGATGGTGTTCTAAAAGTATCAGTTGTTAATGATTATAATGACTAATATTACATTGCATATGTGCACGACTCCGCGACACCTATTGTCAGCTATTGCGATTGCATCACAATATGAGAGTGAAGATCACCATGTTATTTTATTCGATCAGGATACGAATAAACACCTTTATTTAGCAGTGGTGTCAGAATATTTAAAACAAAGTAAATTATTTGGTTTTTCAGCTATTTTTTATAAGCCAAATAAGGGTGGTATAAAAAAATGGCAACACAGAAAAACTATATTTCAACAGATAGATAGTTATTTAATCCGGTATAAACCAAAAAAAATATTAGTTGGTAATGACCGGCGTATGGAATTTCAATATATTGTTAGGCACTTAAATAATTCAGTAGAAGTTACTTATGTAGATGAAGGAACCGCTACTTATGTTAATAGCCTTGGCGTTAATAAAATAACAGAATATATTGATAGGGTTTTTGATGCTAAATTAAAAAAATTGGTTTATGGGGCTTGGTACAGTCATACCTCAATGTTGGGAGGTAGTCGATGGATAGATAATTCAATAGTTTGTTTTCCTGATTTAGCTAATAGGGCAATCAAAAAAAAAGCGATTAAAATATTTGAGCCGTCTTGGTTTAGACATAAAAATATAAAAGAATTCTTATATTTTTATGCAGAACGGCTTGATTTAGATGTTTTGAAAATTGCCAGCATTCAAACGGTTTTTATTTTACCCCATCCTATGTTTCTTGGAGCATCAGATTTTGATCGCGCTGCTTACAAATGCAAAATGCAAGATGAGATAAAGAAAGGAAATATAGTAGGCGTTAAGTATCATCCAAGACAATGTGGTGATCCTTTAAGTTTATTAGGGATGGGTTTAATAGAAATACCTAGAGAACTACCATTAGAATTATTTTTACCATTAATGACTATTAAAGAAGCTTGGGGTGATGTTTCTTCGGCTGTAATGTCTGTTAAATGGTTATGTCCAGACGCAAATGTCTATGCTGAAATGTGTGGGAATTCCAAAGAACTTAACTTTTTTGAAGGTTTGTTTGCTGAAATAGGTGTGCAAATAATTGATTTAGAAAATAGCGGAGGGCTAATTGATGCTGGAAAATGAGAATAAACCTCACCGGTATTTGTTATACATAGGCCAAAATTACTCATTTGAAATATTACGGCCACTTCAACAAGAATTGCGTAATTTAAATATTGAAGGAGTTATTGTCAAATGTGGTGTATGGCATCCTCAAGCGGCGTCCTGTTTTTGATCGGCAATTTGCTTAAGTCCATCGACGAATTTAACGCCGGTTATAACATCAGCTAAGTGTTTAGAA
>Ga0114932_10001840_pt1 | contig 23342 bp, 21 predicted proteins | sample 2SBtaG_2_FD_87286 | JGI IMG/M metagenome (GOLD analysis project Ga0114932, IMG submission 87286) | Deep subsurface microbial communities from Kolumbo volcano to uncover new lineages of life (NeLLi) - 2SBTROV12_ACTIVE470 metaG | ecosystem: Environmental > Aquatic > Marine > Volcanic ...
GGAGTTCGTCGACCAGGGCGGAGGCGACTACCGCCTGGCGGCGGACAGCCCAGCGGTAGACGCCGGGCCAGCCGGTGACACGGACCCGGACGGCAGCCCGGCGGACCTGGGGGCGTATGGCGGGCCGGACGGGGACTGGGAGAGGTAAGGCTCCGTCGGGTCATGCCAAGCATACCGGATGGTCACGATCCCCTTAGGGTCCAGGCCGATCGAGTCGAGGATCTGGGCCAGGGCCCGGCGCTGCTCCACGATCTCGGCGCTTCGCCAGGACGTGCGAAGGCTCTTCTGGAAGGCCTCCAAGTCCAAGTCCTCCAACACAGGAAGCGCTGACACCCCAGGAATGGCCGCCAGGTCCTGGCGAACCGACTCCCGCTGACGTCGGAGTTCCTTCAGCCGCACCGCGATCTCCTCCAGGTCCCCCCCAAGCTCGACCGCCTGGGTGAGCCTCTCGATGCGCCGGCTGATCTCGCGCTCCTGCACCGCCAGGTCAGCCCGCTCCCGCTCGCGGTGCCCACCCGGCATTGCCGCCAGCCGCTCGATGCTGGCCCTCACAAGCTCCTTGGTCCCCTCCGGCGTCAGGACAGCGTCCTCGATGGAACGGCGCACCGCGGGGTCCAGCTGGTCGACCCTGACACTCACTCCACCGCACTTGTCGTGGTTGTCGGTGCTGCGACCGCAAACGTAGCTGTACGTCCGGTTCTTGGGGCCGCCCCCCCGCTCGATTCGGACGTTCCCCCCACAGGACTCGCACCTCAAGAACGGGGTAAACAGGCCCCTCTCCCCAGTCCGGATGCGACTCGGCCCGCCGCCGCCGCGACGCTTCTCCCGCCGCATGCGCTGCTCCATGGCCCACTGCTCACGTGTGAGCAGGGCGGGGTGGGCGTCCGCGCACAACACCTCGACGACGGGCTGGTCGGTCTCCGGATCGCGCAGCTCTTTGCCGGTCTTGGGATCCCGAGGGTGCCACACGATATCCCCGGCGTAGACCAGATTGCCGAGGATCCTCCGGACATGGTTCGAGGTCCACGTCTCTGCGTGGGAGCGCTTCGGAAGGTCGGGACGGCAGGGGGGCGGACGACGTTCCGTGGTCATGCGCTCGGCGATCTTGCGAAAGCCATCGGCGTCCGCGAACCGCATCTCAAGCAGCCGTTCGAGGTGAGGCCAGAGCTCTGGATCCTGCGCCAGCCGGCCAGCACGGCCCTCGACTTCGTACTCCACCCTGTAGCCGTACGGCGGGTAGCCGTGGGTCCAGAGCCCGCGACTCCCCTGGTGCTTCATGCCGCGGGTGGCGTCCTCAGACAGACCTTCGGAGTACATCTCGTCGAAGAGCGCGATGATGGCCTGCACGAGACGCCGCATCTTGGCGTCTTCGGGCCACGCTTCCGACAGGGACACCAGCTTCAGGCCGGCTTCCTCCAGGCTCACGAACGCGATGAGCTGGTCGATCGCCCGCCGCACGAGGCGGTTGCCTTCCAGACGTACACCCGGTCGACCCCGGCCGCCAGGAGAGCGCCAGACTTCACGTCGCGCTTGAACCGGTCATAGGCCGGACGGCGAGCCCGACGCTTGTACCTGCTGACACCCTTGTCCTCGTAGCGCAAGGTGGGATGGAGCACGTAGCCATCCCTCTTGGCCCGCTCGGCGATGGCCTCCCACTGCTGGGCGGGAGACAGATCCTGGCGATCGTCGGACATGCGGACGTAGGCGGTGGCGTACTTCATCACTCTTCTCCGGTGAGGGCCCGGTGGAGCTGGGCGTCGGTGAACAACTGGCTGACAGGGCGAGACCGGGGGCGCCCCGTCGACCTCACCAAAAACGGGGCCGCGGCGATCTGCACCATGGTGACGGAGGTGCCATCATTCGGAGAGCGCCAGGCCAAGCTGACCACTGGCCGGGAGCCCGGAGGGAGCTGGGCGTCAGTGGCGGTGATCTGCCCGACAATGCCCCCTACGCTGTCGCGGTAGAAGCGCGGCCGTTCGGTGGCCAGCGACTCGTCGATGGGCGCCGGACCGTCGTCACGGAGCTGCCAAGACGCGCCGTCCCAGCTGAGGGAGGCGCGGTACACCCGACCCAAGGGAAGGCCGGCGGACATCAGACCGCGCACCAGGTCCTGGTGGAGGCGGGGCCGTTCGGCCTGCAGACCGGGGCGACAGCCAAGGGCCGCGAGATCCCTCAGTGCCTGGTCGAAGTTAGCAATCGGATTGGAGGGGTGCTGGACGCCCTGGGTGGTCATGTTCACTCCTTCTGGTCAGGATGCGAAACTGCTCCGGAGGGGCCGGGCTTTCGCCCAGCGTCCCCAGCGGGTTCATCGGCAGCCGTAGCCGCGCTTCGCTCCAGTCCGGCCAGCAACTCACCCACGGTCAAGGCGCCTTCCAGCGCCAGGTAGCGCTCCAGCTTGAGGGCGAAGTCGATCCACTGGCGCTTCACCTGGGGTGCGATGAACGGCAGGGCCTTCTTGTTGAGCATCGGGGGCCTGAGCGATGGCCTGAGCAGGAGGTTGGCGAACTCCTGCTCAAGCTGGGCCCCCACCTCGACGGGCGAGTGGCCGATCTCCCCGAAGCCGGCCATGGCGACCAACTCCCGTGGATCAAGGCGATAGGCGTCCGAGAAAGCAGCCAGCAGCTCGCACTTGGGCTGACTGATCACCTGGCCCCGTTCCCACTTGGCGAGGCCACTGCGCGAGATGCCGATGAAGCTCCCGGCTATGCCGAGCGACAACCGGCAGTCTTCCCGGTGGCGTCTGAGGTACGGGCCGAAGTCCGGGTTGCGAAGCCAGCGCTTTCCGCGCAGGAGCTCGCCAACGGCATCGACGGTGGGTGAGGGCAACTGGTCCATCCCGACAACCTGACACGTCTGGCCCGAGATTTCCACACTACCGTGCGTGTTTCCGTGTCACTTGGATTCGGGTAGGATGGCTGAGATCCCAGCAGGGATTGCAGCAAGAATTGTAGTTTTTTGGGCAACCAGACGCTCTGGCCCCCGCCTCACAGGAGGGCACCTTGAGCAGAAAAGTCGTCGGTCTCACCCTCGACAGGCCCGATCTGGACGCGCTGGACCGCCGGCCGACAGGGATCCGTCCGTCGTCCTGGGTGGTGCTGTTGGCCTGGCATGACGCGGCCTTCCCAGGCACAGCCCCGGGGCCTCACCCGTCCCTGCCAAGCCGAGCGGCGATCGGGAAGATCAGCGTGAGCCTCCCGGCGGACCTTGTGGTTCACGCCGACCGAAGGCGCGGGACGGTGAGCCTGGTGCGGTATCTGCGCGGCCTGGTCAGGCTGGGACCACATGTACCACCACAGGACCCGGTCGAGGACCACTCGAACTTCGACGGAGCTCGGGGTGCCGCAACGGCCGCGCCGGGGGCAGCCGCCATCCCGGGAGCCGAGGTGGTCGTGCTCCCCGGGTGAGTTGGTCGGAGATCGCGACCCGCGGGGCCACGAGTTCTCGGTCCAGCTCCGGGCCTTCGACGCCTCCAAGTCCGGCAGTCAGCTCGGTGTCGGCGGCGTGAACCTGGGGGGGTCGATCGAGCCCATCTACAACGCGGTCAGCGTTGCAGAGCTGGCCATCGAGAAGGGAGCGGCCACGCTGCTCATGCCCGTGTCGAGCCGGCGGCAGCTCTACGACCTGTCCGACGACATGGCGACGAAGGTGGACGTGAAGTTCTACCCGGACGTGCGGGATGCGCTGTTGAAGGCGCTGGTGGAGTAGGAGCAGGGTCGCCGCCTACCTGCGATCTCGCACCCTCACGACCACGTGGCTAGCGAGCAATGCGACGGCCAGGGAGCTCCCTGTGGCCAGCCCCGCCTCCATCATCCGAAAGCGCCCCCAGGCCTGCTCCTGATCGGCGATGGCGTCTGCACCGCCGAATGTGCCGGCACCAGCTTGGAAGCGCTTCCCATAGGCCCGCACCGGGTACCAGGCCCCGCCGATGGCGAGGCCGAATCCGACCCCGGCCACCAGCAGGGGGTTGCCCCGCAATGGGCGCACCTGGGTGGGCTCGGGAAGCCCGTTCTCCAGGGCGAGCGCCTGGCCGTCGTCTGTACTGCCCCCATTGGAACCGGGCTCAAGCTTCTCACTCGAAGGGGTCGGAGAACTTCGGATCCGTGAGCATCGTCTCGTCGGTGAGAGTCTCCAGGAACGCCACCAGGGCGTCCCGGTGCTCGTCGGACAGATCGACGTCGTGCATGTTCAGCGGCATGTCCAGGTTCGGGTGGTCTTCCACCGTCTCGTCGTAATGGACGATGACCTCGCGCAGGGTCGAGAAACGGCCATCGTGCATGAAGCTCCCTCGGACCGCGATGTTGCGAAGGGACGGGACCTTGAAGGTGCCCATGTCCGACGTCGAGCCGGTCACTTCGCCGTAGCCGGAGTCCGTCTCGGAGTCCGGGTCGAGTCCATTGTTGAGGGCTTCGACGGCCGACATGGTCTCCCCCTGGTGGCACACGGCGCAGCCGGCCCCATTCGGAGCCATTGGCGTGTCCATGAAGATCTCCTTGCCCAGGTTCTCCTGGTCGGTGAAGTTCTCGAAGTCCACGAGCGCCGACGAGACCTCGGCCCGGCCCTCATCGTAGCGGCTCTGGAAGCTCACGAGACTCCTGACGAACTGGGCCAGGGCCAACGAGATTCGGTCCGGCGTGACTTCGCTGTCGCCGAACGCAGCCTCGAACAGCTCGGGGTAGAAGTCCTGGCTCTCGACCGCTGCGACCAGGGTGTCGAGGGTCATGCCCATCTCGACCGGGTCTTGGAAGGGCATGAGAACCTGCTCTTCCAGGGTCTCGGCGCGCTGGTCCCAGAAGAACATTCCAGGAGCGTAGAACCGAGCATTTGTGAGACCCATGGAGTGTCGACCGGTCTCACCATCCTCAAAGCCCAGGCTCAAGGCCCGGTCGTCGGAGAAGCCGAATTCCGCCTTGTGACACGACGCACAGGCAATGGTCCCATTCGCGCTCAGGCCGGTGTCGTAGAACAACACGCGCCCCAGCGCAGCCCCTTCGTTGGTGGTGGGGTTGTCGTCCGGCGTGTTGTCCATCTCGTAGGCCGACGGCCCGCCCATGCCACCGGTGGCGGGGTCGCCAAAGTGATCGGGAAACGCCACGCTCTCGTAGTCGTAGCCCCCAGGCGGGTCGGTCAGTCCGGGATCCGTGGTGTCCGATGGGGTGTTGCCACACCCGGGTAGCAGGGACAGGGCGAGCGGAAGCGTCAAGGTGATCATGGCGTCCTCGTGGCTGGGTCTGAGGTGGAGGGGGCGGGCAGGCTCACAGTGGTACCTGCTCGGAACAGGGCGTCTTCGACGTGGCCAGAGACCTGTCGTTCTGCATCGACCACATGGACATGCAGGAACACGCCCCCGTGGGTGATGACCCCCGCGTGTTGGGTGGAATAGAAGCCGATGAGCTCGGGTGAACCGCCTTCCAGGGTGCCCGACACCGCGGCCTCTTCGTGTGCTTCATGGGAGGCCTCGCCCTCGGGGAGCAGAGAGCCGTCGATCACGTGCCAGTCGACCCGCTCGATGTTGCCCGTGACTCGAAACGGAACCGCGCCGGTGTCTGGCCAGTGGGCGTCGGCGAGAATGGCGACCAGGGCGTCGGTGAGCCCGTCGTAGGTCGTGTCTTCTTCGAGCGTGAACGTCACCCACTCGGAGACCTCGCTGACCACCAGCAGCGCGGCGTCCTCGGCCGGGGCGTTGCCTCGGGTGAGGGTGATCGCGTCTGCTCCGTCTGGGTAGCCGAGCCAGCTCTCCCCTCCGACGATGGCGATCTCCCCACGCAGGCCAGAGAGCGCCCCCAGACCGTAGGCATCGGGGCTGGTACCCTCCTGGGCCAGGCTGGCGTTTGCGCTGAAGTCTCCCTCGGCGAAGATCGCCTGCAGGCTGCCGAAGATCGCGACCTCCGGGCTGCCGATCAGGCTCTCCGGGGGGTCGACGACCGGCTCGGTAGCGGTCGTCGCGTCCTCGACAGATCCCTGGCAGCCCAGGAGAGAGAGCAAGAAGGCGGGTGTGCAAGGATTCATGGCTCTTCGTCTCGCAGGCAATGGATGGCTCGGGTGAGGCCCTGGACCGCGCGGACCACACCGTCGCGGTCGTCGGGCTCAAGCTGGTTCAGGATCTGGCGGAAGAATTCAAGGCTGGTGGCGCTGGTGGCGCCCGCGATCCGGTGTCCGCGCTCGGTCAGGCTGACGCAGCGCGCCCGACCGTCCTGGGGCGATGCCTCCACGCGGACCAGATCGCGGTCGCGCAGCTGGCGCAGCAGGCGCGTGACCGTGCTCTTGTCGAGCCCCAGGTATTGCGCCAAGCGCCGTTGATTGGGAGCCCTTGCCCCCACCGGCTGATCCCGCAGGAACATCAAGCAGTGGGCCTGGGAGACCGACAGCGGTTGACCGCACGGGGTCTTGCGGACGTGGAGCAGCCCCATCGACCGGATCAGCTGCTGGACCGCGGCCCGAAGCTGTTCAGCGCTGGCGGAATCGTCCATTGAGCGAAGAACCTATCGTCAATTAGTTGTAGACACAACTAAGAGCGCTCGCGTCCACCAGGAACCCAGCGTCCGCCGAGCCTGCCCCATGCAAGGGAAGCCAAGGTCAGCCGAGTCCGGCGCCGTCCGCTATGCTGCCACCGCGCCACCGCGCGGAGCACTCCTTGATCTCACCTACCCGCCACCACTGACCGGCCACGATGCCCGGCGGTGCCGGGTCTGGTCGCTGACGACGCCTTCGCGCTGACCTCCTGGGTGCGCGATGGCGCCCAGGATTGCCATGTTGCTGCACCTTGTCGTCGCCCTCGCCCTCGCGTCCGAGCGGACGTTCGTCTTCACCTACGACGTGGTCGTGCCCTCACCGCCTGCGGGCGCGGTCCATCTCTGGGTTCCGCTGCCTGTCGAGGATGACGCCCAAGCTGTGGAGGACCTGGCCATCGTGGCGACGATTCCGGGCGGCCTGGAGACGGAGGGCATCCACGGCAATGTCTACTGGCACGGACAGAATCTGCTGGCGGACGGCGCCCCCGAGATTCGCGTGAGCATCCGAGCCGTGGTCCGCCGCCGCAGCGCTGACGTCGAGGCGCCAGGTGAGCTCGGCGCGACGGAGAGGGACCGCTATCTCTCCCCGAATTCCCGCGTTCCGGTGGGCGCAGACGAAGCGCTGCTGGCACCGATCCTGGGCGAGATCAGAGCGGGCAGCGCCGCGGATGTGGCAAGTCCACGCGCCATCTACGACTGGGTCGTGGACAACGTCACCTACAAGAAGACCGGGACCGGCTGGGGCAACGGGGATGTCTTCTGGGCCTGCAGCGAGCGGACTGGAAACTGCACGGACTTCCACGCCCTCTTCATCTCGCTCGCCCGTACCGAGGGCATTCCCGCCCGGTTCGAGATGGGCTTCCCGATTCCCGAGCACCCAAGGCAGGGCACGGTCGACGGCTATCACTGCTGGGTCCGCTTCTGGCTGGACGGCCAAGGCTGGGTGCCGATCGACGCGTCCGAGGCAGCCAAGGACCCCTCGCGCCGCGACGAGCTCTATGGCGCCGTGCCGACGGACCGCATCCACCTCTCCACGGGGAGAGACCTCCGACTGGGGCCCGACCACAAGGGCCCCGCCCTGAACTACTTCATCGACCCGTATGTGGAGGTGAGTGGGCGACCCTGGGACGGCGACATCCAGCGCGTGGTGGGCTTCCAACAGCCGTGAGGGCCTGTCGCCGCGCCGGGCTCACTCCTGTGGTTCACCGGGGGCAGCCATCCCGGCCAATCGACCCAGTGCGCACACCTCACAGCCGTGGTCCCGCCGGAGCTCACAGGCCAGCGCCACCGCCTCGTTCATGGCCTTGAACCAGACCCTCTGCGTGGGGAAGAGCTGGTCCCGGGACAGGCGATCCGCAGCGCCTGTGCGCTCCAGCACCGCCATCTCTGCCGGTCGCATGCCGACCAGCAGCAGATGACGCCCGGTCTCGGAGAGCCGCCGTGACGCCGCCTCGAGGACTTCGACGGTGGTGGCGTCGAGTCCCTGGGTGCGCTTGAGCCGCAGGATCAGGACCTGGAGCAACGGCGAGGCCGTGATGTCGTCCAGGGCCGCCTGGAGCTCGCCGGCGGCCCCGAAGAACAGGGGGCCTTCGATGTGGAGGATGCGAACGCCGGGACACGAGCGCGCGGGGTCGGGGACCCGGGCCAGCGGCGCCTCGCGCAGCCGGCCGCTGTCGCCGACCACGAGCTCCCGGACCACGAGCATGCGGGCGCGCTGGAGGAACAACACGATGCTGATGCCCACGCCCAGGTAGATGGCCCGATCCAGGGGCAGGCTCCAGGTGCCGACCAGGGTCCCGAAGAAGGCGAGGGCGTCTCCGGGGCCGGCTCGGACGGCCCGCACGATGCGCGGCACGTCGACCAGGTCCCAGGCGACCACGACCAGCAGCCCCGCCAGACTCGCCACCGGCGTGGCGTCGAGCACAGGGCCAACGGTCACGAGCACGACCAGCAGCAGCCCACCGGAGAACACGCCGGCGAGCCGGGTCTCGGCGCCAGAGGCGTGGTTCAGCGTGGACCGTGAGAGGCTGCCGCTGACCGGGTAGCCGCCACAGAAGGCGGCCACGACATTGGACAGTCCTTGGCCGATGAACTCGCGGGAGGCGTCCAGGCGGTCGCCGGTGCGGGCGGCGATGCTCCGGGCCACCGCGGTCGACTCGACCAGCGAGAGCACGGTGGCGGCCAGAGCGATGGGGGCGAGCTGGGCGACACTTCCGAGGGCGGGCATGGTGAAGGGCGGCAGGCCCCGCGCCACCGGGGACAGGTCCGACACCACGGTGACCCCCAGGGACGAGAGGTCGAAGACGAGGCTCGCGGCGACGCCACCCACGAGCACCACGAGCGGCGCTGGAGACCTGGGGGCCCAGCGCTTCAGGCCGAGCAGTGCGGCCACGGTGGCCAGGCCCACGCCCAGAGTGAGGGGCTCGAGGGCTCCGAGGCCCCCCAGCCAGCCGATGAGCTTGCGCAGCAGGTGCCCGGTGGAGCCGCTCGTGCCGGTCAAGTTCGGCAGCTGCCCCAGCCCGATCAGCACCCCGGCGCCGGTGATGTACCCCAGCACGACCGGGCTGGAGAGGTAGTCCACCACCGGCCCCAGCCGCAGCACGCCGGCGGTCACCTGGAACAGCCCGACCAGCAGCGCCAGGGTGACGGCGATCTGGACCGGGTCCTCGGCCCCGGCGAGGGCCAGGGTAGCGCCGCCCACCAGCAGGCTCAGAGCGTTGGTGGGGCCGGTGATCACGTGCCGGGAGGAGCGGAACAGGCTGCCCACGATGGCCGGGAAGGAGGCGGCGTAGATGCCGGACGCCGGAGGCAGGCCCGCGATGACCGCGCAGGCGACCCCCTGGGGAATGGCCATGAACGACACGACCAGAGCCGCCGAGGCGTCTCGCCGCAGGCTCTCACGCGTGGGGGACCGGAAGTTCAGGTCAGGGGAAGGCATGGTCTCAGGCCATGCAAGTCGCATTCCAGCCGGCTCAGATCCCGTGCTTCTTGCGCTTGCGCCAGAACGTCGGCCGGCTCATTCCCAGCAGGGCCGCGGCGTCGCCGATGTGGCCGTGGGACTGGCGAAGGGCTTCCGCGATCCGACTGGCCTCGTCGAGCCCGGGCACGGGAGCTGGTGTGGTGGTCGCACCAGGCATCTCCCGGAATTCAGGAGGTAGATCCAGCAGCCCCAGGCCGGGTCCACGCCCCACGGCGAAGGCGTACTGGACGACGTTCATCAGCTCACGGACATTGCCTGGCCAGTCATGATCCAACAGTCGCCGCATCGCGGCTGGTTCCACCGCTCGGACCCGGCGAGGTCCCCTCTGATTGTGCTGATCGATGAAGTGCCACAGCAAGAGATCGACGTCTCCCCGCCGGTCGCGGAGGGGCGGCAGGTAGATGGGCACGACGCGCAACCGATAGAGCAGATCCTCGCGAAAGCGGCCGGCCTTGACCTCTTCCCGCAGGGCCCGATGGGTGGCGCCCACCACCCGCAGGTCGACCTGAACGACCCTGGAACCGCCGACCGGCACGACCACCCGCTCCTGGAGCACGCGGAGTAGCTTGGACTGGAGATCGAGCGGGAGCTCCGCGACCTCGTCCAGGAAGAGTGTGCCGCCGTGGGCCTGCTCGAACAGCCCCTTGCGCTCCTTGACTGCCCCGGTGAACGCGCCCTTCACGTGGCCGAAGAGCTCGCTCTCCAGCAGGGCTGGCGTCAGGGCGGCGCAATTCACGGCGCGAAATGGCCCCCCACTACGGTGGGACTCGGCGTGCAGGGCCCTGGCCATCAACTCCTTGCCGGTGCCGCTCTCCCCGCGCACGAGCACCGTGGCGTCGGTCTCGGCCACGTTGCGCAACACCTCGAAGGCCTGGCGCATCCCGGTGTCTACGGTGACCAGGCCGTGAAAGTGAACGGCGCTCTCGGTCCAGGTGGGTCGCGGCGGGGGTGGCTTCGGGCGCTCTGTCGCCCCGTCTGGAACCAGCACCTCCACCGTGCCGGCAAAGGTCCCGTCGGCTTCGTAGAACGCGACGCCGCTCTTGCGCACCACGACCTCGGCGCCATGGGCGCCGACCATGACCAGCCGAACGTCTTCGACCCGGCCGTGCTCTCCCACTCCACAGCCGCTCATGCACTGGGGACAGCGGTTGGCCTTGAGGCAGTGGCTGCCCAGGATCTCGTCGGCGGCGAAGCCCAGCAGATCCTCCGCGCCTTGGCTCCACCAGACCACGTTGCGGTCGGCGTCGACCGCGAAGGCCCCGGTCCCGTCGGGCAGGGTGGTGGACATCAGCTCGGCCAGTCCCAGGAAGGCCTGGTCCGGCCCGACCCGGCGGACCCAGCGCGACAGCGAGCGGGGGACATCGTGTTTCATGAGAACCAGTGTAATGTGAAACACGGTACATCATTGAAACAGTTGAGGCTCGCGGTGGGCGCAGACTCCCGGAATCACGAGGACGCTTCCAGGCTCGACTCTGGCACGACGCTTGCTTCTCACCGAGCCAACCCTCCTCGGAGCCCCCATGATCTTTCGTCAGCTCTTCGATCGTGAGTCGTGTACCTACACCTACCTGCTGGCCGACGGCGCCAGCCGCGAGGCTGTTCTGATCGACCCGGTGGTCGAGCTGGTCGAGCGGGACCTGCAGCTCCTCCGAGAGCTGGACCTGCACCTGACCCACACCCTGGAGACGCATGTGCACGCCGATCACGTCACGGGGGGCTCTGCGCTCCGTGCGCGTCTGGGCTCCAAGACCGTGGTGTCCCGGGCCGGGGGCGCTCACTGCGTCGACGTGGCTGTGGAGCATGGCGACGTGGTCCGCGTCGGCGAGCTGGCGATCGAGGTCCGGGCGACCCCGGGACACACCAGCGGCTGCGTGAGCTACGTCCTGGCGAGCGAGGGCATGGTGTTCACCGGCGACGCCCTGATGATCCGCGGCTGTGGCCGGACGGACTTCCAGCAGGGCTCCGCCAGTGAACTCTACCGTTCCGTGCACGAGCAGTTGCTGAGTCTTCCGGCCACGACCCGGATCTTCCCCGGCCACGACTACAAGGGCCGCACCATGACCACCGTGGCCGAGGAGCGCAGGTTCAACCCCCGCCTGGGCGGGGGGCGGACCCCCGAGGAGTTCGTGGCGATCATGGACAACCTGAACCTGGCCCACCCCAAGAAGATGCACATCGCGGTGCCGGCGAACCTGCGCTGTGGCGAGTGGGCGGCGATCACCCGGCGCGAGGACGGCGTGGCCGAGGTCGAGCCGGCTTGGGTGGCGGCCGAGCGCAACGGCCACCGGGTCGTGGATGTTCGCAGCGCTGAGGAATTCGCAGGCGAGCTCGGTCACATCGACGGCGCAGAGCACGCTTCGCTCGAGACGCTGGCGTCCCGCGCTGGCGATTGGGAGCGGCACGCACCGCTGATCACCGTCTGTCGCTCGGGAGGCCGCTCAGCCGCCGCGGCGGGCCAGCTGGCCGGACTCGGCTTCACCAAGGTCGTGTCCATGGCGGGCGGCATGACCGCATGGAACCAGGCCGGCTACCCCACGGCGTAGCCTTCATCCCCCCCGAATCGCACCTGGGAGCCCACTTGGAAAACTTCACCCCCTTCTCTGCCCTGGCCGGCGGCGCGCTCATCGGGCTGGCGGCGACTGCGCTCCTGCTGCTCGACGGCCGCGTGCTGGGCATCAGTGGCGTCGTCGGCGGTAGTCTGGGGCGCCCGAACGCCGACACCGGCTGGCGTCTGGCGCTCCTGGCCGGTCTGGCCACCGGCGGCGTGCTGCTCATGGTCTTCTTCCCCGCCACGGTCGACGTGCAGCTCGACCGTCCCCTGGGCGCTGTCGTGCTGGCGGGGCTGTTGGTGGGCTTTGGAACCCGCATGGGCAATGGCTGCACCAGCGGCCACGGGGTCTGCGGCATCAGCCGCATGTCGCCCCGGTCCCTGGTCGCCACCTGCACCTTCATGGCGGCCGGTTTTGTCACTGTCCCCCTGGTCCGTGCCCTGATGGGAGGTGTGTGATGCACCTGCGTGCCTTCTTCATCGGTCTGCTCTTTGCCGCCGGTCTGGGACTGTCCGGCATGACCCTGCCGGCCAAGGTCATCGGCTTCCTGGATTTGTTCGGTGCCTGGGACCCCAGCCTGGCCCTGGTGATGGTCGGTGCCATCGCGGTCTATGCGGTGGGCTTCCGGCTCAAGCTGCGGCGCGAGGCGCCGGTCTTCGCCCAGGCCTTTCGGGTTCCGACGCGACGGGACATCGACCCCCGGCTGCTCGGGGGCGCCACCCTGTTTGGCGCCGGCTGGGCCATCGCGGGCTTCTGCCCGGGGCCAGGCATCGTGACCGCGGCCACGGGCGCCACGGCCAGCGTCGTCTTCGTGCTGGCCATGATCGGTGGCATGCTGCTGTGGAAGGCTGCCTTGGCGATCTATGAGTCTCGGGCCGTGGTCGACGTCGCAGCCCAGGTGGCCCCGTGAATTACGGCTTTGCCATCGACACCCGATCCTGCATCGGGTGCCACGCCTGCTCCACGGCCTGCAAGAGCGAGAACCAGGTCCCGCTCGGGGTCAGCCGCACCTGGGTCAAGTACACCGAGACCGGCCAGTACCCCGACGTGCGACGGGACTTCCAGGTCACGCGGTGCAATCACTGCGCGAATCCGCCCTGCGTGCGCATCTGCCCCGTCACCGCCATGTACCAGCGGGACGACGGCATCGTGGAATTCGACAGCGACAGCTGCATCGGGTGCAAGGGCTGCATGCAGGCCTGCCCCTACGACGCGATCCACATCGACCCTGAGACGAGCACCGCCGCCAAGTGCCACTTCTGTGCTCACCGGGTCGAGAACGGGCTGGAGCCGGCGTGTGTGGTGGTCTGCCCCACCCACTCGATCATCGCCGGGGACATCGACGACCCGACGTCGGAGATCAGCCGGGTGCTGGCCCGGAGCCCCGTCACGGTTCGCAAGCCCGAGCAGGGCACCGCCCCCAAGCTCTTCTACATCGAAGGCCACGACGTCTCCCTGCACCCCACGGCGCTCCCCCGGGAGCCCCAGGGCATGATGTTCGCCGAGGTCCAGCCGATCCACGGCAGCCCAGCCGGCGACGCGGTCCACGCCGTGAAGCTGACCCTGGACGGCGGACCGTTGCTCAAGTCCGACTCCGGCACGCCCATCCGCCGCCCCCAGACCCAGGGTGAGCCCGGCGGCGGACCGATCCAGGTGGGCAGCGGCACCCAGGCGGGCCACATGACCCAGGTCGCCTACAACGCCCAGCACAAGGTGCCCTGGCACTGGCCCGTGCCGGCGTACCTGGTCACCAAGGGTGTCGCGGCGGGAGTCTTCGGCTACCTCGCACTCGGCGCGGGCTTCGGCGCATGGGAGGTCAGCCCGGCCGCCATGGTCGCTGCGGGGCTCTTGGGCCTGGTCATGGTCGTCGCCACCACCGCGCTCCTGGTCTACGACCTGGAGCGACCGGAGCGGTTCCTGTCCATCGTGCTGCGACCTCAGTGGAAGAGCTGGATCGCCCGGGGCGCCTACATCCTCATCGGATTCAGCAACGTGGCGGCGCTCTGGTGGGTGCTCGAGACCGCGGGCTTCCTGGGCTGGATCGGTCCGGACCTCGTGGCCCAGGCGCGCAAGCCGTTGGCCTGGGCGACCCTTCCACTGGCCCTGGGCGCGGCGACCTACACGGCATTCCTGTTTGCCCAGGCCGAGGGTCGGGACCTGTGGCAGAGCCCGCTCCTGCCGGTCCACATGCTCGTCCAGTCGATGCTGGCCGGCTCCGCGGGGATGCTGCTGGTGGGTGTCTTCGGGGTGCTGCCTGCGAGCCTCCAGGCCGCAGCCCAGCTCGGGCTGGTCGTGACGCTCGTGCTCGATCTGTTCGTGCTCGGCTTCGGCGAATTCGGCATCCCCCATGCCTCGGAGCTCGCCGCTCGGGCGGCCCACGACATCACCCACGGTCGCTACAAGCGTTCGTTCTGGGGCGGTGCGATCGTCCTGGGCCACCTGGTGCCGCTCGCCTTGCTCGGGGCCGGCGGTGCCGTGCTGGCGGCCATCGCGGCCGTCGCGGCCCTGACCGGTCTCTACCTCTACGAGCACGCCTTTGTGATGGCCCCTCAGGACCAGCCCAACAGCTGAACGGACACACCTCATGACCACCACGGCCGCTCGGCTCTCTCAGTTCCTCCAGGCCATGATCGGTCTGCCCTCCACCGAGGCCCCCGCCGTCGCCAAGGGCCCGACGAACGTCGCGGGCAAGGCGATGCCCGAGTTCGGTGAGGCCGTGGGGGCGCGCCCGACGGACATGACAGACGTGCGGCATCCCGACGGGCGCATGTCGTCCTACCCACCGTCGGACCGCTGGGATGACTGGGTTGAGTTCGATGGCAAGGCCTGGCCTCGGCGGGTGGCTCGGCGCTACAGCCTGGTGCCGACCATCTGCTTCAACTGTGAGAGCGCATGTGGGCTGTTGGCTTATGTCGACCAGCAGACCTTCGAGATCCGCAAGTTCGAGGGCAATCCGGTCCACCCGGGCAGTCGGGGGCGCAACTGCGCCAAGGGCCCCGCGACCCACAACCAGGTCTACGACGCCGAGCGCATCCTGTACCCGCTGAAGCGGGTGGGAGAGCGCGGCGCTGGCCAGTGGGAGCGCATCGGCTGGGACCAAGCACTGAGGGAGATCAGCGAACGGATGCGGGAGAGTCGTGCCCGCCGCAGGGACGGCATCATGTACCACGTGGGCCGACCCGGAGAGGACCACTACACCAATCGCATGATCAAGGCCTGGGGCGTGGACGGGCACAACAGTCACACGAACATCTGTTCGGCCGCAGCACGGGCCGGGTACTTCCTGTGGGCCGCGGGCGACCGACCCAGCCCGGACCACGCGAACGCCCGGGTGATCCTGCTCATCAGCAGCCATCTGGAGACCGGCCACTACTTCAATCCCCACGCCCAGCGCATCATCGAGGCCAAGATGAAGGGCGCGAAGATCGTGACCTTCGACCCGCGGCTGTCGAACACCGCAGCCAAGAGCGACGTGTGGCTGCCGACCTGGCCTGGGTCGGAGACCACCATCCTGTTGGCGGTCGCCAACCACTTGATCCAGCACGACCTGTACGACAAGCGCTACGTCGAGCGGTGGGTCAACTGGCGCACATTCCTGGGGGCCATCTCCGAGAGCGTGGCCGCGACGGACCAGCTCGCCCCTGAACAGCGACAGGCCATTGCCCAGGCGACTGCGGGCGACGCCACCTTCGAGGCCTTCGACAAGGCCCTCAAGGCGCTGTATGCCGGATTCACCTTCGAGCGGGCTGCCCAGGAGTCCCAGGTACCCATCGAGCGGATTCGAGAGACCGCCGAGCTCGTGGCGAACGCGGGCGATCGGATCGCGGCCCACGTGTGGCGGAGCGCCAGCATGGGCAACCGGGGTGGCTGGCAGGTGGCCCGGTGCCTGTTCTTCCTCAATGTGCTCACCGGCAGCGTGGGAACCCGGGGAGGGACTTCGCTGAACTCGTGGAACAAATTCGTGCCCAAGCCCTATCGGGAGCCGCCGGCCTTCAACGCGTGGAACGACCTGCACCTCCCCCACGAGTGGCCGTTCGCGATGTACGAGATGAGCTTCCTGCTCCCGCACTTCCTGGACGAGGGGCGTGGGGACATCGACGTGTACTTCACCCGTGTCTACAACCCGATGTGGATCAACCCCGACGGCTTCATGTGGATGGAGGCTCTGCGGGACACCGAGAAGCTGAAGTGCCACGTGGCGCTGACGCCCACGTGGAATGAGTCCGCATGGTTCGCCGACTATGTGCTGCCGATGGGACACAGCGCCGAGCGGCACGACCTGATGAGCCAGGAGACCCACGCGGGACGGTGGATCGGCTTCCGACAGCCTGTGCGGCGGGTGGCGATGGAGCGGGCGGGCAAGTCGGTGCGCTTCACCCACGAGGCCAACCCCGGCGAGGTCTGGGAGGAGAGCGAGTTCTGGGTCGAGCTCACCGCCGCCATGGATCCGGACGGCTCGCTGGGCATCCGGCACTACGTCGAGAGCCCCAATCGGCCTGGCGAGACCATCACCCAGGACGAGTACTGGGCCTGGATCTTCGAACACAGCGTGCCCGGTCTGCCCGCCGCCGCGGAGGCCCAGGGCCTGAGTCCGCTGGAGTACATGCGCAAGTATGGCTGCTTCGAGGTGGCCGAGGAGAACTACCTGCCCTACGAGGCCGAGCGCGGCGCCGTGCCCGAAGACGCGGTCGTGGCGTCTGAGGGCCTGGTCACGGCCACCGACGGGACCCGGCTCGGTGTGCTGGTCGACGGGGTCCTGCGCGAGGGCTTCAAGACCCCCAGTGGCAAGCTCGAGATCTTCACCGAGACCCTGAGGGACTGGGGCTGGCCCGAGCTGGAGCGGGTGGTGCCGTGGTGGCTGAAGAGCCACGTGCACCCCGACGAGATCGACCGCGACAGCGGGCAGATGATCCTGCTGCCGAACTTCCGACTGCCGACGCTGATCCACACCCGCAGCGCCAACTGCAAGTGGCTCTACGAGATCAGCCACACCAACCCGGTGTGGATGAACCCCCTCGACGCCGAGCGCGTCGGCGTGGGTACCGGTGAGCTGGTCCGGGTCGAGACCGAGATCGGGTGGTTCGTCGACAAGGTCTGGATCACCGAGGGCATCAAGCCCGGGATCATCGCCATGAGCCACCACCTCGGGCGCTGGCGCCTCCAGGACGACGCAGGCGGCAACAAGGGCACGACGGCCCTCGCCAGGCTCGACAAAGACGGCACCGAGAACACCCTGCAGTTGCTGAAGGGAGCGGGCCCACACGAGAGCGCCGACCCGGACACCGGGCGCATCTGGTGGAACGACGTCGGTGTGCACCAGAACCTGACGCATCCGGTGCAGCCGGACCCGGTGAGCGGTCACCACTGCTGGCTGGTGAAGGCCCTGTCGGTCCGCCGGGCCCAGCCGGGCGAGGAGCACGGCATGGTGCACGTGGACACGGAGAAGTCCCGGGCGCTCTACCGCAGGTGGTACGCGCTCACGCGCTCCGCTGTGGACCACAGTCCAGACGGCACGCGCCGGCCCCTGTGGTTGAAGCGACCTCTGAAGCCCGTGGCCGAGGCCTACCGCCTGCCGGAGAAGCCCTTTGGCCGCTGATCAGTCGTCGCTGACGGCCCGAGAACGGGCCTATGGCTTGCTGGCGGATCTGATCCGGTCCGGCCTGCACCCGGACCGGGAGGCCACGGTCCGCGGCGTCGAGGCTCTGGCCGACGCCTTGCCGGAGCCCCTGGACGGTCCTGAGCTCGCCGCACGACACCACGGTCTGTTCGGCCTGGACGTGCCCCCGTTCGAGAGCTTCTTCCTGGCACCCGACCGACTGCTCGGGGGACCGGTGAGCGACATGGTCGCCCGGGCCTATGCCCTCGGGGGCTTCCAGCCGACCCTCGACGATGTGGCGCCGGACCACCTGGGGGTAGAGCTGGCCTACCTGGGCTGGCTCTCGGGAGCGCGGGCCGACGCCGTCCGCGACGGAGAGGCCGCCCACGATCGACGCATCGCCGACCTGGAGCGAGCCTTCCTGGATGACCACCTGCTGCGTTGGCTGCCGGTGTTGGTGGCGTCCGTGCCAGATCCAGACGAGTTCTTCGGGGTCTGCCTGGACCTGGCCCTGGCTCTGGCCCGCGAACATCGGGGAAGCCTGGGCGTCGCGCCGAGTCCCTGGTCCCTGCCCCCGCTCCCGGAGCTCGAAGACGCCACGACGGGCCTGCGCCAGCTGGCCGAGGCCTTGTGCACGCCCTGCCTCGCGGGCGGGCTGTTGACCCGGTCGGCGATCGCCGGTCTGGGGCGGGACCGCAAGCTCCCGCGGGGCTTCGGAGACCGCACCCAGACTCTGGCCAACCTGTTCCGCTCGGCCGCCCGCTTCGACGCGCTGGACGACGTGCTCGGGGCCCTCGATGCTCACCTGGGGGGGTGGGCTCACGCTCTGGCTGAGCACCCCCACGACGCGCCCTGGCGGGCCCGGATCGCGGCACACCGGCAGCGGCTGGCCGGGGTCCGAGAGCGGGCGGCTTCAGTGCGCTGATTCAGCGCCTGAGGCGGGGCATCCCGCAGGGGGGCCGATCGCGGCTCTGCTCGGAACTATTCGAGCAGCTCGTACCCGGCATCTTCCCAGCCATTCATGGCCTCGGGCAGATCGTAGATCTGCCGATACCCCAGGGCCACCAGGTCGTCTGCGGCCTGGGCACTCATCGGTCCAGTCTTGCAATACACAACGGTCAGGCGGCTCAGATCGTCGCCGATCTCGGCCACAAGCTCAGACGTCTCGGTGTAGGCGATGTGGATGTCCGTGTCCGGGATCTCGCCGGCATAGGGCACGTGGACGTTGATCAGGAGCATCTCCTTGTCTTCGTCCAGCCACGCCTTGAGCTCCTGGACCGACAGGACGTGGACCTCTGCAGGACCGGTGTCCGTGTCCTGGGTGTCGCCGGTGTTGCCGGTAGCAGTGTCGTCGGCCGCGGTGGCCGCGGAGTCGGTCCCGGTGCTCGTTTCGTCGCCTCCGCAGGCGATCAGGAGGGAGAGGGCCAGGGTCAGCATCATGGGTCCTCGTACTGGGGTCGGACTCTGCGGGGGCCCTCGCCGTATTCGGAGAGGTGGCCCCCGTCGACCGCGAATTCGAGCAGACGATCAGCTGGGGCGGGGCGAGCCGGTCGTAGAGCCAGGCCTTCACTCCACCCCTGCCTCGCCGTAGCCATCTTCGTCCCGGTCGACGACCCACAGCGCGTCGACCTGGTCCGACGGCTTGTTCGGGGTGAGGAGCCGCCGACGGGGCGGCTCAGCGCGCCCCGGTCGCGTACGACTCCAGCTGCGTGTAGTCGTCGGTCCAGGTCGTGTACATCATGCCAGCCAGTTCGATCCCCCCGGCGTCGGTGCGCTCGCTCGCGGCGGCTTCGGCGCCGTCTGAGGCGTCGTAGAATCCGGCCAGGATCTGAGGGTGGCCTCGCTCGTCGAACCAGGCGAGCGACTCCGGGGAGTGCAGCCAGTTGACGATCAGGACGTCCTCGCCCAGCCCCTCCCAGCTCCCCGAGACGTCGCCCTCGACCAGGTAGTAGTCGTCGTGCGCGTTGTGGTTCGGATCGAACATGTCGGACCAGACCATCAGGCGCGCGCCGGGCAGCGCGGCGTCCACGGCCCCCGAGATGTCCCCCATGTGGGACGCCAGGAGCTCGCCGGCATCCCGGCCCTGGACGGCACAGGCTGCGCAGGTGTTCATGTGGCGCATCTCGTCGTGCTGCGAGAAGAGCGCCGGTGTGTTCGGGAAGCGCTCGACGACCGCGGCCAAGTTCCCCTCGATCCACACGTGCGTGTCGGGCTCGGTCAAACACGCACCGACCTGGTAGCCGTCGATCGGCGCCACCGCGTAGTAGTCGAGGGTGACCCGGTCTCCGGGCGACAGCGCACCGCCGTCGATCGCAGCGATCTCCACGGGCGTGTGCCAGTCGTCGTAGCTGCCGTCGATCCCCAGCATGGGGTCGACCAGCTCGTTCAGGTCCACACCTTCGACCAGCTCGATCCCTTCTCGCGTGACCGTCAGCGGCGCACCGGGACGGCGCAGCAGGTTCACCGGGGCGGTCTCTCGCACGCTGACGTCGTCGATCCACGCGGTGCCCGAGTGACCACCCCAGGCGCCCAGGTACAGGCTCAGCGAGTCGCTGTCCCCCGTGTTCACGGCGACGTCGTAGGGGGTCCAGTCCTGGTCGGAGGCGATCGACCACCCCGTGTGGTTCCGCGAGCGCTCGGCTTCGACATCGTAGAGCATCACGTTCCACCAGTCCGCCGAGAAGCCCTCGGTCTTCACGCGGAGCGACAGTTGGAGCTGCCGGTGGGGCTCGACGGCCAGCGTCTGGACCAGCCGCGCGTTCCCCGACCCGGCGTCGATGCGGGCCGCCCCGTCGTCCGCCGAGACCTCCTCATCCCACCAGGACCAGCCGTCCAGTCCCGAGCTGAAGTCGCCGCCGCTCACGAGCTCGCCGGAGCTGGGCGTAAGCCCGCCGTCCTCCCTCACCGTCAGCGGCAGGCCCACGATCGGCTGCCCTTCGGCCAGGTTCGGGTCGCTGCGCAGGATGCCCTCGCTGTATCCGAACGGAAGCACCGCAGGGATGGTGACCATCCCGTGCCCTTCGATCCGCTCGACGAGCTGGCCCAGGTGCTCGTCGTAGGTGTCGCTCAGCTCGCCGGTGTGGACGAGGTTGAGCTTGAAGTCGGCCACGACGACGCCTGTGTACCCGGCGGCCGCCGCGCGATCGACGATGTCCATGGACTCGGCCAGCTGCTCGTCGACCAGCAGGTTCTTTCGCAGCATCACCAGGAGCTGCGGAGTGCCACCCGGCCAGGCCTCCGTGGGGGCGGCGTCCGGTGAGGAGTCCGCTGGCGTCACGAGCGGCTGCGAGATGTCCGGTGCTCCGGTGCAGGCGAGCGCGAGGATCAGCATTCCGACCCCTATCCCGGGAGGTCAGGCTCCCGCCCGCAGCCGCGCCAGCCGATAGGCTCCGGGAATGACCCACTTCCTGCTGTTCGCCGCCCATGCCTCGACGTTGCCCGTGGGTGACGGCCTCGACTACGTCCGCATCAGCGACGCGATCGCCGCGAGCTCGCCCGGTGACGTCATCGAGGTCCACTCGGGTACGTACGTCGACGACACGGTCGTCTTTCCCCACGGCGACCTGGTCGTGCGAGGCGTCGGCGAAGGGCGCCCGGTCCTTCTGGTGACCGAGGACATCCCCAACCGCAAGGGCATCTTCGTCATCCCCGAGGGGGCCGAGACCGTGCTGGTCGAGGGGCTGCGCTTCGAGGGTGCGCGGATCTCGGACGAGGACGGCGGCAACGGCGCCGGGATCCGCATGCAGGGCGCCGACCTGGTGGTGCGGGACTGCCACTTCACAGACAACCAGATGGGCATCCTGGCTGGCGGCACCGACGGGTTCACGGTCCACATCGAGGCCAGCGAGTTCGACGAGAACGGCCGCGACGGCAGCGGCTACGAGCACAACGTCTACCTGGGCACCGACGAGTGTGCGCGCTTGACGTTCGTCGGCAACTACAGCCACCACGCCCGCACCGGCCACAACCTGAAGAGCCGGTGCCAAGAGAACCGCATCCTCTACAACCGGATCATGGATGAGTCCGATGGCCAGAGCTCCTACACCATCGACCTGCCCGAGGGCGGGCGCAACATCCTGATCGGCAACCTGCTGCAGCAGGGGCCCGAGGTCGAGAACAGCAGCGCCATCGTCAGCATCGCGGCGGAGGGCACCAACGACGAGATGCTGCTCTACGCGAGCCACAACACCATCGTGAACGACCGCGAGAGCGACGCGACGGCGTTCATCCGCGCGACGCAGGCGGACCGGGTGGTCTTGCGAAACAACCTGTTCATCGGCAAGGGGACGCCGCTGTCGGTTCAGGATGACGCCGAGGTCGATGACCAGGGGAGCCTGCACCTGCTCGACGAGGACGCCCTGATCGACCGGGCCGGGTTCGACTACCGCCTGGCGGACGGAGCGAGTCCGATCGACGGCGGGGTCGAGCTCGCGCCTGTCGACGGCGAGGAGCTGGTCGCTGTGTCTCAGTACGTGCACCCGCTTCAGACGGAGCCGCGCTGGGACGACGGCCCGCCGGACGTTGGCGCATACGGGATCGGCGAGCCCGGCGACACCGGCGAGCTCGCGGACTCGGAACGCCCCCAGGACTCGGTGATCGAGTCGGGCTGCGGCTGCGCCTCGGGCGGTCGGCGAGCGTGGGGTCCCATGATCCTGCTCCCGCTCATGGCCACCCGCCGGCGAGATCCGGCCGTGTGAACGCCAAGCGCAGCTCGACGGTAAGCGGGAGCAGGCGCCTGCCGCTGAGGCGGGCCCGGGGCGCTACCAGGGAATTGGCCGTCCGTCCCGGAAGAAGCCCCCCGAAGGCCCGTCCGGACCCAGGGTCGCGGCCCAGACGATGCCCGCTGCGCCCTCGTCGATCTCCCGGGTGGCTCCGGGGCCACCGAAGGGGGTCTTCACCTGGCCCGGTCTCCGCGTCGAGGATGCGGGTCAGGCCGTTCAGGCCGCACTTGCTGAGGCGGTAACCCGGGTAGAGGCCGCCCATGCCGCCCAGGCTGCCCATGCCACTGCTCACGTTGACCAGGTTGCCGCCGCTCTCCTGGAGCAGCGCCACGAATGCCTGGGCCACGGTGAGCGCCCCGACGATGTCGTTGGCAAGGGTCCGGGTGCCGACGTGGGTGAGGCCTACGTAGACCTGCTCGTCGGGGACTTCGACGGGGACTCCGAAGGCGAGGTGCTCGCCCGGGGCGAGGACACCGGCGCCATCACGCTCCACCGTCGAGACCGCTGCGACGGGACCTGGACCACCAGCGTGGTCGCGGACAGCCCGCTCTTCGAGCCCGCGGCCGTTGGTGACCTGAACGGCGACGGGCTGGCCGACGTCATCGGCTGGAACGAGGACCTCGTGGGTGTGACGGGCCTGAGCCAGGGCGACGGGACCTTCGCCTGGCAGACCGGCGCCTTCGATCCCAGCGTCGCATGGTCGAACTACATCATGATCGCCGCCTACCACGCCGTCGATGTCACCAGGGATGCCGTCGCCGACCTGGTCCTGGTCGAGTACGACAGCCACGCGTCGGCCTCTACTGGCGTCCATGTCCTGGCAGGGCGTGGAGACGGCACCTTCGGGGTCGCCGAACACGTCGGCGAGCTGGACGAGGCCTCCAACGGTGCGGACCTCGCAGACGTCGACGGGGACGGGCACAACGATCTCGTCGCCGGTCTGGACGACGACGGTGACGCGGGCGTGGTCTACCTGCTGCGGGGGAC
>Ga0114932_10001841_pt1 | contig 23337 bp, 17 predicted proteins | sample 2SBtaG_2_FD_87286 | JGI IMG/M metagenome (GOLD analysis project Ga0114932, IMG submission 87286) | Deep subsurface microbial communities from Kolumbo volcano to uncover new lineages of life (NeLLi) - 2SBTROV12_ACTIVE470 metaG | ecosystem: Environmental > Aquatic > Marine > Volcanic ...
GACGAGGCGGACCAGCGCCTCGGACTTGTGCGTGTTCAGTTGGTCGAGCACGAAGACCCACGGGGCAGCGGGGTCGGTGTCGATGGTCTGCCCTATGTGCCCGCCGCCAGCAAGACCAGACGGGCGCGCTCGATCATCCGATACGTCGTGCCCGCCTTGTTTCGAATCCATCCATCGAGAATCGACCGCTGCCGGGCTGACACCGTCACTACTGCTGCCTTCGCCATCTGTGCTGACCTCCATGCGAGAGATCGGGGCAGAATGAGGCAACGGGATCACATGGCAAGAAAAACGATTCAGCACTCGTGCCCGGCACATCTAGCCTGTCAGCTCGCTGTCCGAGCCGGCTTTGTTCTCGCTGGAGAAGCCCCCCGCAAGCGCACGTTTCAACAGTAATAACAACGACTTTAAATGAAATGTACAGTTCTTATTGAACGCATTTGTCATTGCGCCGCCACGCGATAGGCCCTACGCTGTCTGTTGCATGCGTCTTCTCCCCGTGTAGGTGGTCATGACTACGACGACACCGATGCTCACCACGTCGGTGATACCCCGCGGAATGCGGAGCCGGCTCAAGGCTCATCCGCGTCTGCGCGACCGATTCCCCACCATCCGCCAAATCACGCTGCAGTGGTCGAGCCGTCATGGAACGACCGAGCTCGCAGCGAAGACATGGGTGTTCAAGCCGCACGTGCGCGCGTTGATGGAGTTGGATTGTCCGCGGCGCGGCTGTCTCGACGGCGGCCATGACCTTGAACGCCTTGTGCGTGACGCTTGCACGCAGGGTCGCTCCGAGGTCAGCGGCGTGGATGTGTGCGACGGGTGGCGTAGCGGCACCGATTCGTTCCGACTCGAGCGCTGTGGCTGCACGCTCCACTACAGCATCGCCATCATCTACGACGACGCGAACTGAGTTCGAATCCCGGCCCAGCCTGGCGGCCGACCCCAAGTCAAAGCTTGTGCCCGGGATGCGGTCGGCTCAGGCCGCTTTCTGGCCTTTGACTGTCTCAAACTAATCAATCGATCGATTTGTTTTCACGGGCAGGCCTGCGAAAGGGGCGGTGCAGCTACTCGGCGGGAGCGCACAGGTCGAGGACCGACGGAGCGGCGGTGGGGCTGACGACTCCCTGTGGCGCGCGGACGGTCACGGCCCATCTTGCTCGGTCGCGCGCACCTTCGAAGCGTCTGTAGAAGTCGCAGGTCCGCTCGACATTTGCGGCGAAGAAGGGGCCGCGGCGGAGCATCACGACGCTCAACTCATCGCGCCACGCCAGGACCCATTGCTTGGGATCTGGCCCCGGAACGCGCATGTACTCGGCCAGCCGAAAGATCGCCGAGTCGATGCGGTACTTGTCGTGCAGCGGCTCCGTCGGCTTGCGGCGCAGCATGATTTCAAAGCCGTCGTGGATCACGCCCCCTCCGACAAGTGGCCAACGACCATCGGCAAAAACGCGTCGACCCGGCACGCGCCAGGCGATGTAGCCGCCCCAGCCGTCGGGGTTGAAGAGGCGGCCATCGAGTTTGGTCTCGCGGAGAAAGGCGGTCGAGTCGATGGGAAAGGCAGCTGCGACCAATGGCCGAACGCGCAACGCCGCGCGCGCGCCGGTTCCATATTGAAAGACGACGAAAACGACGGCGATCCAAGGCAACAAAGCGCGGACTCGTGCGGCAAGGAGCCCAGCAGGTTCGACGCGCGACATGAACGCGCGGGCGATGAGCAGCATCGGGATGAACAGGAACACGGTCATCCGTCGGGTGAGCGCTGCGTGGGCCAGGGCGAAGGCCGCGACGAGCACGCCCGGGAAGTCGTGAACAGGTGCCGATGACGTGCCACTGGGGTCGCTTGCGCCCGCGCAGTCTTCGGAAGGCGCCCGGAGTTGAAGCGCGGCGACGGCGATGACGGCGACAACCAACAGGCCCCAGACGATCAGCACGCCGGGTCGGGATACCCAGACATCCGCGCGTAGCAGGGGCCACCATTCGAAGGAGAGCTCCTTGTTGATGGCGGGTGTCGACAAGGCATACGGGATCAACAGCACGTGTGCGGGTTGAATCATCGCGCCGGCGCCCGTCGCTGCGACGCGCTTGGCCCACACGGATACGGTCGCTCGATCACCCCGACCGGAGACGGCCGCGAGCACACGCCCCACGAGGAAAAGGCCGGCATAAGCTGGCGCAATCAGGACGCTCGCGTGGGCGTTGCCCCACACGACACAGGCGATGAACAGGGCGACGAGGCGCTTGTTTTCGTTCTTCTTATGGCAGCTCTCGAAGCCGATTCCGATGACCGCGAGGGCGAACAACCATCCGGCGAGGTGGGGGCGTAAGACCGCGTGCGGCTCAACCACGATCCACCACAGGGCCGCGGCGACGACGGCATCTCCGGCCGCGATGCCTCTGCGCACGAAGACCACGTAGACGAGCACGATGGATGCGGCTCCGATGAGACCCCCGAGGGCACGCAAGCCATTGAGACCCGCGAACGATTCGACGGCCGCGAAGATGACCTGCAGGAGCCATTCGTGCTGCACACCGCCGGGCTGGGCGTTGTACGTGAACGGGTCGTCAGCCGGCAGCAAGGCCAGGTTGTCGAGCATCCAGCGCCCGATGTTCAGGTTCCAAAACAGGTCGCCGTCGGTGATCGGCGCCATCGTGTAGAGCCCGGCCAGCGCGGCGAGCAGGTACAGCGCCAATCGCGGGTTCATGACCGGTCGGGAGCGAACGCGGCGCGACGAATCGGGTCGTCGTTGTGCCGGAAGTAGAAGTCGTTGTGCATCGTCCACAGCCGCTTGCGAGCCGCGAGGTCAAGTTCGGGGAGCCGGGCGATGGTGGCGTCGAGCATGCCGAGGTAGTCGGGGACGGTTGCGCCGCGCTCGGCGAGTTGAGCCATCACGGCGTTGTCCCAGGCGAGCACGAGACCCTGCGTGTCGCCGAAACGTACGGCGAGGGTCGGAACTCGGCCCCGCGTCAGGTGCATGGCGGCTTGGCTGAAAGCGAGATGAACGCCTCGCTTGCGGACCACGTAGTCGAAGGTCGGGTGTTTTTCGTGCCCGGGCCGGCCGCGCTTGACGATCGGCTGGCGCGCGATGTGCTTGTCGGTCAGCCCGTTGGCCTCGATCACGGTGTGCGCTTTGCTGTGCCACGCGAGTCGCGCCTGGCTGCCGATGATCAGCACCTTCACCGGGACGCCGGCGAAGAACGGGCGGAGCTTGCGACCCATGTCGGCGGTCAACTCGGCAGGTGATTGGCCACCGAGGGCGGCGGGACGCGCGTGATAAAAGTCCCACTCGTCGGCCACGCCGGACACGATTTCGGTGCCGGACACAGGCGGAGCAATGGCGAGCACCGCGGCGACAACGATCGCGGCGGCTGCGGCGCGGTGGAGCGTGACGGCAGGTAGCAGTTGGTCGAGCTCACCCTCGAGGGACCAGAGCAGGATCGGCGTTACCGGCACGAGAAAGCGGGCAAACATGAAGTCCCCGCCGACGCGCGCGACGTAAAGGAAGTAGAAGACGCCGATTGCCGAGGCGAGCGCGAGGTCGGGCCGGCTCCGAGCGGCGTCGACACGGCCCCGCGCGACACGCACGACAAGCAGCAAGGGGCCGAGGGCGATCAACGGATAGCGCTGCAGGAACAACCAAACGTAGGCCAACCCCTGGTCCCACCACGCGACGCCGGCGCTCTTGGCGTGCGCGGTGTTGGGAACGAGCTCGCCGTAGAACGAGTAGCGGAAAAGAAGATGCGGCAGCCAGAGGACGGCGAACCCGGCGATGATGGCGGCACCGGCTGCGATGGGACGGTCCGCCTGCCAGAGCACGTAAAGCCCGCAAAAAAGCGCGATGAGCGGCGCGTCGGGTCGGGTGAGGGCCGCCAATCCGAGCAGCAGTCCGGTTCCGAAAGCGCGCCGGACAGTGACCGGGCCGTGAACGAGGGCGACGAATGCGCCGGTGACCAGGGCGGTGTACAGCGCCGTCTCCAGGCCGCTGGTCGCATACACCCAGACGTCCCGGTGAAAGGCGAGCGCGACGCACGCGAGCGGAATGGTGGCGCGCGCGACTGTGGGCGACGAGTCGGGTGCGGTCGCTCGGAAGCGGACGTGCAACATCCAGAGCAAATTCGTGCAGGCGACCATTGCGATGATCGACAAGATGTTGGCGAACGTCTCCACATCGGCGCCGAAGACGAGGCCGAGCGCGCACCACAGGGTCCACAGGAAGTTGCTGTATCCCTCGACCGGTTCGCCGGGATTGAAGACCAGGCCGTTGCCGGCGACGAGCTGTTCGGCGTAGCGAAACGTGATGAACGCGTCATCGCACGCCCACGCGAAGGCATTGGCCGCCGCGAGCACGACGATCGCAGCGCCGAGCGCAAGCAGCTTGTCGACGTGCGCCTTCATGGCCGGCCAGCGCTGGGCGGATCGAATGGATGGAGCGAGACGGTGATCTGCCCCTCGGCTGGCGGCCGCGCAAAATGGTCGGCGAGGTAGCGCGCCGACGCGAACGTGACCGTGTCGACGGCCGGGGTCTTGGTGTACGGGTCACACACGCCGGGGATGCTGGCGCAATCGAGCCCGCGGTAGAAGAGCGTGCATTCCACGTGGCGCGTGTCTGAGAGCAAAAGGTCGAGTTGATCCGGCGGATAGCGGCCAGGCGTGACGTTGCTGGACTCGCCCCCGAACAGCGCCCATTCCGTTCGCGCATCGGCGCCGGGGCCTCCCGCCGCGACGAGACTGACTACCGCACACTTGGAATGATTACGGGCCGTTGCGAGAAGGATGCGAGCCTCGATCTGTTGGTTGCGCGCCATCGGACGACCCCACGGCGGATCGTAGTCGGAGGTGGCGCCGGGAAAGATGACCATCGAGACCCCGGCCGCCGCCCAGATGCCAAGGCGCGTGCGCCCCGATTGAGACGCCCACCACGTCGATTCGCAGATGGATGCGGCGAGATCCGTGCACAAGATGACGCAGAGTGGAGCGAAAACAGCCGCGTATCGGTACAGCTCGTAGTGTTCGATGGTGATGCCGTGGCCGGCGACGAAATACACGCGATACAGCGCGACCGTTGCAACCCCGATTCCCAAGACGGCGAGCGGCGCCAGGGCGATGCGTACAAAGGCGGCAAGCAAAAGCAGTCCGATGCCGACCGGCATGGCGGTTCCCACGAGAAATCCCGGCAGCCAAAGCAACGACCTGCCGAGGTCTTCGCCCTGCATCGCGCGGACGGCGTAACACCAGTGTTCGTGGCACATCGGCTCAATGGCGCGACCAAGAACGGGCAAAATGAGCCAGCCGGCCACGGCGACGATTGCGGCGATCAATACCTTGCGCGTTGGCGTCGACGGAATGCACGCGAGGTTGACGGCGCCAAAGCGATCCCAGGCGAGCGCGGCTCCGACGGCGGCTCCGATGGCGATCGTCTCCGTGCGCGTGCCCCACAGAAGCACACTGACAGCAGCGACGAGCCCAATTCGCGCGGCGATTTTAAGACGAGGCTCGTCACGACCCTTGTTTTCGGCGTATTCAGCAGGTCGTCCCGCAAACAGGCCCGACGCGACGAGCATCATGACGTACACGATGACAAGCCCGGCCGGGAGTTCGGACGTGCTGGTCTGCAGCGCGTTGCCGTTGAACGCGAACAACGCCGTCATCGCGATGCCGATGGCCATTCCGCCGCGGGCGATCGACCAGGCCGCGAAGAGCAGACTCGAGACGACCCAGAGCGCGACATTGAGACCGGCCAGGTGCGCGATCGAGTAGCCGTGTCCCCCGGTTATGGCATTCGCCACCGAAGCGTGGTTGGGACCGGCGTGAATCCCATGGCCGTAGAGCGCTTCGATTCGGGGGCCTGTGCCGCCTTCCTGCAGTGAGTTGACCCACTGAATCGGCAGCCCTTCGCCGCGAAACCAAAGCAGGACCACGCAGCCCGCGACAAACGCGATCAACGCCGGAGCGCGGCAGGGAACGGCGACGAAAAACAGGGCGATGGCGAGGATGTTCAGCGCAAGCCACGGCACGTGTCGGCCCCAACCGTATTCCTGCGGCGTGGACCAGGTCGCTTGTTTGGCCTGGGGGGCGGCGCTTACTGGCGGTGAACGCTTGGGCGTTTCTTTCTTGGCGGCTGCGGCGGCGACGAAGGGCACGTGGCCAGGCTGTTTTTGCCATGCGCGAAGGTCTGCAAGGACGGAACCGATCGCATCCAAATCGGGTTTGACGTCGGGCGCCGGTTGCACCGCGTAGAGTTCCGTCGCGTATTCGCTTGGTTTGCCGGAGCCGTAGCGCACCTCGACCCGGGTCTTGGAGCCGTCGTCGCGAGCCAGGTCGATGCGGATGAATTCCAGCTTGCGATCCCAGCTGGTGACCCGCCATTGCGCCTTCTCCTCGCCCCCGCGTGAACCGACAACGTCGCCGGCTTTCCAGGGCAATGGCGCGGGTGCCGCGAGCGCGCTTGCAGAACTGCACAAGCCGCAAAACATGCAGACGGCGCACACGATGGCCAAGCGGTGGGGCATGGAGGCAGCATCGCCGCGCAACGTCGCGGTGACAACCGACGCGGCGTTGCGCATACTGCCGCCCCCGATCGCGGAGCACGCCTGAAACGCTCGGTTTTGCGGCGCTCTCGACGACGACAGCACGCCCTTTCGGCCCAACCGCCCAGCCTCCGCCACTGCCGCCCTGCTCCCATGTTGACCGATTACGCGCAACGCATTCGCAAACGCCTCGCCGTACCGCCATCGCGCCTGACCTGGCTGTACACCGCGATCCTCGCCGCATTTGTCGGGGCATTTGTCGTCGGCGCGAAGCTGCACAAGGTCGTGCGCCTCAGCGAAACCACCGACGGCAGCTCCAACCTGCCCGAGCTCGCCGTTTGGCTGACCGTCGTGGCATCGGACCTGTTGTTCGTCGTCTTCTGGACCATGCTTTGGACGTGGGCGCTGCACCTCGCGGCCGGCTGGCGAAAGAAGATGGCCGCCGCGCTGATGCACTTCGCGACGATGATCGTGCTGCTCTTCCTCGTGACCGAGCACGGGTCTTTCCTCGCCACCGGCGCCCTGCTCGATTACGACTTGCTGACGTACTCGATCAAACACCTCGCCGCGATCCGCAAGGTAATCGCGAGCGAGATGGGTACAGCGACGTGGTTGGCGCTGGGTTCGATGATCGTGATCGCGATGCTGCCCATCGCCCTGGTGCCGTTTCGCAAAGCCAGCGCTGCAACCGACCGCCAGTGGCCGCGCGCCGGGCTGGCGATGATCATCGCCGTCATCGGCATCAGCGTTGTCTTGCGCGCCATGACCGCGACGTTGCCGCTGCCCGGAAAGCTGCAAATGGTGCGCAACAACCCCATCTTCGAGCACATCGAGGACGCCGTCGCCGCGGCTGTTAGCGACGTGCCCACCGAAAAGCTCGCCCAAAAAGAAGTCCAACCCCTCGTCGTCGTCCGCACGCCGCGCACCAAGAAACACAACGTCGTGCTCGTGGTGCTCGAATCGGTCCGTGCACAGGCGACGACCATGGACAACCCGAAGCTGCTCACGACGCCCTTTCTCAACAAGCTCGCCCAGCAGGGAACCCGCGCACAATTCGCGTACACCGTGGTGCCGCACACAACCAAGTCGCTCGTGCCGATTCACTGCGGCATCTACCCCAAGCAGGTGCCCGACTTCGACGAAGCCACACCCGGCGCCCTCCCCAGCGAATGCCTCGCGAAGGTGCTGCGTCGCAACGGGTACGCCACGCACTTCATCCAAAACCCCGAGACGGTCTTCGAACGGCGCCGCGACCTGATCAAAGCGTTCGGTTTCGAGTCGATGCGCGGCCACGAGGACATGCCGCAACAAGGCATGCAGTACGTCGGCTACTTCGGGTACGAAGACGACGTGATGGTCAAACCCGCGATGGCGTGGGTCGACAAGCAAAAGGGCCCGTTCTACCTGGCGTATCTCAACGTCGTGTCGCACCACCCCTACGAGGTTCCGCGCAGCTTCAAAAAGCGCGACTGGGGCGCCGGCAAGAAGCTCAACAAGTACTACGACTCGATCGCCTACACCGACCGCTTCCTGTCCAAGATGTGGAAGGGCTTCGAAGAGCGCGGTTTGCTCGACAACACCGTGTTTGTGTTCATCGGCGACCACGGCGAGGGCTTTGGCGAGCACGGCCGTTGGCAACACGACCAGACCATCTACGAAGAGGGTTTGCGGGTGCCGTTGCTCGTGGTCGGGCCCGGCGTCCCCAAGAACAAGGTGCAAAAAGGGCTTTGGCAGAACGTCGACGTGCTGCCGACCGTGCTCGATGCGCTGGGGCTTGAAGTCGCGGCGGGCGATCTGCCCGGCAAGTCACTGATCGCCGGAAAACCGCACGACCGGATCTACAACGCGTGCTGGCGCAAGGAGCGGTGCCAAGCGTTGCGCATCGGCGATATGAAGTACATCCACCACTACAACAAGCGCGATCCCGAGGCCTTCGACATCGGAAAGGACCCGCTCGAGAAGGTGGATTTGTTCAAGTCCAAGGCGATCCCGGCCAAAGAGGTCAACGCGCGAATCGCCGAAATGAAGTCATGGGCTGACGGCGTCAACGACAAGTACAAGGCCCAGGAACAGCGTCGCAAGCACCCCTACATCAGCACGAAACCGCCGGCGAAAGTGCAGTTCACGGCTGACATCAAGTTCGACGAGATGATCCGGCTTGTCGGCTACGACATCGAGCGCACGCGGCTGGCCGACGGCGAAGCGACGTGGATCGTGTACTACTACGAGGTGCTCAAAGACCCCGGACCGGGGTGGAAGATCTTCGTGCACGCCCACGGGCCGACGTTCCGCGGCAAGCGCAAGATGATTCACGGCGACCATGTGCCGGTGGAAGGCAGCTACCCGGTGTCGGAGTGGAAGAAGGGCCAATACATCACCGACCGCCACTGGCTGCGCATGAAGCCGGGCTTCCCGTCAGGCGACTACCGGGTCAGCTTCGGCTTCTACAACCCCGACAAGAAAAACCGCCGCGCAGTGCCCCGCGGGACCGGAGCGACCATCACCTTCAGCCGATCCGTGCTGCTCACGACGCTGGACGTGGTCAACCCGAAGCATCCACGCGAGCCGAAGAAGACAGCGTACGAGAAGCTCAAACCGGAGCTGAAGGAGCTGGTGACCAAGACGCGGCCGGTCGGGATTCCGTCGATGCCAACCGTCACGTTCGCCGATGTGATGCAGCTGCTGGGCGTCGACAACTCGGTGCGGGAGGTCCATCTCGGCGATAAAGTGACCTGGACCTACTACTACAAAGCGCTCAAGAAGGTGCCGCGCTACACGGGCATCTTCACGCACGTTTTCGGACCCAACGGCAAGACCTCGCACTACCACAACGCGGTCCACACGCCGGTCAAGGGCGGCTTCCCCGTGCACGAATGGCGGCAGGGCGACTACATCGTTGATCCGCACATGTTCCACATTCCCAAGCACTTCCCGCCCGGCGAATACCAGGTGTGGCTCGGCTTCTGGGACCCCAACATGAACAAGCCGCGCAACCGCTACATCCCGACGATCGACGGCAAGAAGACCGGCAACGAATCGCGCATCCTGATCGGCACGATCAAGGCGTTGAAGGCGCCGAAAGACCGCAAAGAACCCGACGCCGAGGGTGCTTCGAAAGACACCGCCAAGCCCGCAGTTGAGCCAGCCGTCATCGACAAGATCAGGGTCGAACCACGTCGCGGCGAGTCGGTTCGAGGCCGGTAGTCCAGAGCCACTCAGACTCTAGTGCCAGCTGCGGATGCCGATGATCGGGCCGCCGAACACGGAACGGCCGACGTCGATGCGATCGTAGCCAGCGTAGACCTCGACCGTGCCGAGGATGATGCCGGCGTGGGCCTTGAGGTGGGTCACAAACGCTTCGCCGAGGCCGCCCATGTCGATGCTCGCCGAGATGATGACCGGCTTGGCCACGTAGAGATCGAGGCCGTAGGTGAAGTTGAAGCCGACATCGGTCTGGATGTCATCGTTCATCACCCGCACGCCGAGCCCCGAGTGAAACTGCACCCACGGGTTCTGCGCGAAGATGAACGAGACGTTGACGTCGCCGAGCCACAAGCGGTCGGAGACGTTGCCGGTGAGAAACTCGCTGTAGAGCGTCCATTCCGTTTCGAGGCCGATGCGTTGCGACGATGACAGCCGTCCACCAACCGTGAGTCGCGACAGATCCGGGCCGAGCCAGCCGCTTTCGAGCCGCATGCGCAGGGCCCCGCCACCACCGAGATAGGCACGTCCGGTTGCGTCCTTGCGCGTGTGCCCCATGTCGGCGAATCGCACGTAGCCATCGATGCCGTTGGCATAGGGCGCGGCTGGGAACGCGTAGGTGCGGCCAAACCTGTCGCCGGTCAGCGTGTGCGGTAGCCACCAGGGCGCGGTGAAGATGTACAACGCGATGATCGCGCCAAGGCCGTCGTCGTTGCTGTTGGAAGGCTGGTAGTTGCTGCGCGGCTGCCGAGCGGTGTTGGTCTTGGAGGGTCGTGGCCTGCGCACCTCGCGGCGCACGTCTTTGAGCTTGCCGGCGTGTGCGGGGGCGGCGAGCAGGCCGGTAGCGACGAAAGCGAAGGCGGCGATGACGGCCGAGAGGCGCGTGGCGGCAAAGGACATCGCCTGGCGTGTCATCTTGTGACTGGGTGTCATGTATGACTCCGGGGGCTGGTGGTGCATCCCGCGCGGCTCCAACGTCTCGGGTCCCGATCTATTCGATCGATCGTGGCGCTTGGATCGGCAGCGGTCAGGCCGCCAGGTTCGCAAAGGACGGCCACGCCCTGCCCGCTTTGAAGCGTCCGCGATCGTCGCGTCGCAGCTCGGCCATCGCCACCGTGGGGTCGTGCGTGAAAAAGAGGCGCGCGCCGCGTCCGATGAGGTCGCCGAGCAGCTTGGTTTTTTCGTCGATCAGCAGCTCGGCAAAGCGGTCGTACCCCATCGTGATCGGCAGGTGCACCCACGGTGAGCCGGGGACCAGGTCGCCGCAGAAGAGAATCGGACCCGAGCTTGCTGCGATCTCAGTGAGCATCAATCCGGGCGTGTGCCCGTCCGAGTAGTGGAGCCGATAGCCCGACCCGAGGACATCGCTGGTGGGGCCGTCTGCGATCGCGAGGCGTCCGGAGGCCTCCAGGAGCTGTTGAAGTCGCGGGATGAACGACGCCCGATCACGCGGATGCGGATTGCAGGCCCGTTGCCACGCCCGCTGGCCAACGAGGTAGGTGGCATTGTCGAACAACAGGTCGCTCTGGGCCCCTTCAGTCCACCCTGTAAGCAGTCCGCCCGCATGGTCGAAATGCAGATGACTGAGCACGACGACGTCGATGTCCGTATGCGAAAAGCCGGCGTCTTCAAGGTTTTCGAGCAGCACATGGCGATCTTCGAGCACCCCAAACCGATCCCGTAGCTTGGGCTCGAAGAAGGTGCCGATGCCGGTCTCGAACAGCAGCAGGCGCCCATCGTCTTCGCGCACCAGGAGGGCCCGGCAGGACAGCGGGATGCGGTTGCGGTCGTCCGGCTCGATCCAGCGCGTCCACAACGCCTTGGGGACGTTGCCGAACATGGCGCCCCCGTCGAGGCGTTGGCTGTTGCCGTCGATGCTCCAAAGCTGCATGGAATCTCCAAGTTGCGGGCGAAGGTTCAGAAAGGCGAGTCGCCCTGGATCGTGACGCGATGTAAACGGCGGTGGCCGATGTAGTCGTTGACCGGCCGGTGCTGTGTGCAGCGGTTGTCCCAAATGGCGACCGAGCCGGGCTGCCACGCGAAGCGGACGGAGAATTCCGGCGTCTCGCAGTGGTCGCACAGCATGGCGAGCAGCGCATCAGACTCGCCGCGGTTGAGCTCGACAAAGCCGGTGGTGAACAGGCGGTTGACGAACAGCGCGCGACGACCCGTTACCGGATGGGTCCGGACAGCGGGGTGCGTGACTGGAGGGTTGGCCTGCACTGCGGGCTGCAGGCGTTGGCGGCCACCGGGTTCGGCGAGGCTTTCCTTGAAGCCGTGCGCGAAGTCATGGACCGCGTTGAGACCGTCGACGAGCTTCTTGATCGGATCGGACAGCGCGTCGTAGGCGGCGTACATGCTCGACCACATCGTATCGCCGCCGCACGAGGGGACCACCACGGCCTGCAGCACAGTGCCCATCGGCGGGCGCGGCTGAAACGTCATATCGGTGTGCCAGGTGTCGATCTTGGTCGGCTTGTCCTCGGTGTGTTCGAGCACGGTGACGGCGCCTTCGAGGACCGGATATGCGGGGTGCAGCGCCGCTTCGCCGAATCGCTTGGCGAGGGCAAGTTGATCGCGCGGGGCGAGGTGCTGGTCGCGAAAGAAGATGACCAGGTGATCCAGGAGCGCCTGCTGGACGACTGAAAAGGTAGCGTCGTCGAGATCGGCGAGCGAGATGCTGCGGAGCTCGGCCCCAAGAAACGGAGAGAGGGCTGTGACGTCAGTGGTAGGCAAGGTTTGCTTCATGGCGGCGAAGACCCGGAGATACAGAGCACAACTGCCGGCCAGTATTCGTCATGTAAAGGTTTGGTCAACGGTGCATGAATCGACCGCCGAAGTGTTTAGCTTGGTTTTCTCATCACAGAGGGAAGGTATGGCGTTCAAGGTGCAAGTCATGTGGCGAATGCGAGGTGCAGGAGTGGCAGCGTCACTTCAAACCGAGGATTCGCCGCGCGAACGGATGTGAGTTGCCAGATGTGGTACGTCGACCACATCTGGCAAGGACGCAGATTGGGCGTCAGACCGACCGACGTGTTGAGAAAGCCGGGCCAAGGTGTGCACCCGATGGACGTAGGCATGAAACCGAAATCTAAGCGCCGATTCTCCGCGCCGCTCGCAGCGTTCTTCGCCGTTGTCTTGATCGCCGGACCCGCATTTGCTGGCTGGCAACGGGTCAAGCGAGACGACGGTGTGACCGTCTATATGAAGGAGAATCGCCGGTCGGGCCTGCCGATCGTTCGCGTGACGACCCGGATCGACGCAAACATCGCCGAGGTGCTCGCCGTCCTGTCGGACATCGACAAGGCGTGCAAGTGGGCAGGCCGTTGTGCAGAGGCGCGGATTCTCAAGCAGGTCGGGCCGTTCCGACATCGCATTTACCAGCGGCGGTCAGGGCCTTGGCCGGTGAGCGACCGTGACTTCGAGCTGGCGACGCGGGTGATGATCAGCAAGCATGGCAAAGAGGTCACGCTGAAGTTCCGCAACGTGAAGGCGTACAGCATCAAGCCGAAAGATGGCGTGGTTCGCATGCCGACGATGCGTGGTCAGTACGTGCTCCGCTGGGCGGGGCCAAACGTAACCGAGTACGATTTTCGCGTCGAAGCCGACCCCGGCGGCTGGATTCCGCGATGGGTCTACAAGTGGGCTGCGCGGAGTGGGCCGTTCGATTCGGCGCGCGCCTTGCGAAAACGAGTCCCGAAAGTGCGCGGCCAATACAAGGCGTTCGTCACGCGGTTCGACGCGATCGCTGCGAGCATGAAAAAGCCGCGGCGCGGCCGAAATAGCGGAGTGACGTTCCGCACCGCCCGAAAACCCGGGCTCAGAAGTGGATCTGCGCGCTGAGACCCCGGTAATTCGGGCCGATCGCAGGGAGCAGGCGCGCTTGGCTGGGTTTGCTGTCGGGCTCGCTGAGCATCATGTACACGCCCGCCCCGGCAGCGGCGACGCCAACCCCCATGAGGCTGTAGGACACGAGTTTGTTGGTGGCGACGATGTCCTTGTCAGCCTCGAGCTCCGAGGCGCCGCCTTCATAGACGTATTTCGACTCGTCGATCTCGCCCTCGGCTCCAAGGGTCTGGACCAACCAGACGACGCCGGTGATCGCGATGACACCACCGCCTGCAGCGAGCCCGAGGGGCATTGGGGACGACCCGGCTTCGGGCTGCTTCGTGGCGGCGACAACGGGCGCCTTGGTGGCGGGAGCGGGTCGAGGGGTCGCGACAACGGGCGCGGGTTTTTCGGCCGGTTTGGACAGCCGCGCGATCCGTTCCTTGGCGTCTTTTTTGAGCTTTTCGTTGTCGGTCCGTTCCAGGAAGCGCTCAAAGCAGTGCACGGCCTTGGCGCTGTCGCCCGCCTCCTCGTAGGCGCGTCCGGCGTTGCGGATCCGAATCAGGCGCCTGGGATCGAGCGCATAGGCCTGTTCGAAGAGCTCTGCCGACTCGCGAAACTGCTTTTTGGCGAACAGCTTCGCGGCCTTGTTGGACATCTTCCGCGCTTCACGTTTGAGCGCCTTGGTGCTGACGCCGGCGTTGGCCCGCCCGGGAAGAATGCAGACCGTTGCGGCCATAACGACGGCCGCCAGGGCCAGCGCAACAACGGTCCGGGTCGGCAACCGACTGAATTTGATAGGGATCGCTTCCATGCCGCCTCGATGATGCGCCGCAGTACACGGGCAAGTATGCCGTACTGCCGCCCGTTCTTCATGCACGCTCATAATTGAACCAATCCCAGTTGTGCTACGTTCCGCCGGCCCGTCGTCCTACCCCCTGGGAGTTGCCATGGCGTCCTTCACACTCTTCGACAAGACCGTCTACACCGGAATCGAGCCGAAGGATGTTGGGCGCAAAAAAGGCCCCCACGTTGCCAGCCCCGTCGACGGCGTCGAGTGGCAGGTGCTCACCGATTCCGGCATGCGCATGAGCTGCACAGGTTTCGGAGCGTTGCTGCAATGGCGTCATCCGCGGGTGCCGATCAAAGCGGTCAGCCACAAGGGTCAGCCGTGGCGCAAGTACACGGGTTTCCGACGTCAACTCGAGCGCGGTTTGCGGCCCGAGATGGCCTTCGACAGCGCCGACTGGCTGGTCGAAGAGCTCCCTGACGAAGGCGAATAAGCACCGCCGTCCCTACTAGAATCCGGCTCCCCAGCGTTTATGGGGAACGCCGATCGCGCATGATCTGCTGCGCGGCCTCTCGGTCTGCGCAGACGTGTTTGACATGGGCGACCGGTGGTGAAAAACGATGCAGGACGGCGCGACGATTGACCCGGCGCGACGGAGGAGACGATCATGGATAAGAGCGGCAAGGGCGCGCACACCGGCGGAACCGGGCACCGGATCGCGGACATCCTGGCGGGCAAGCCTGCTGTTGGCAGCAACGTCACGATCAAGGGCTGGGTGCGCACACGACGCGACTCCAAGGCGGGCATCAGCTTCATCGCCGTGTCCGACGGTTCCTGTCTGGCGACACTGCAGATCGTGGCGGGCGGCGAGCTGACGAACTACGAATCAGAGCTCAAGAAGCTGACGACGGGATGCTCGATCGTCGCCAAGGGCGAACTCATCGCGTCCAAGGGCAAGGGGCAAAGCGTCGAGCTGAAACCCTCATCGGTGGACGTCGTCGGCTGGGTGGACGACCCGGATACCTATCCGATGCAGCCCAAACGGCACTCGATGGAGCACCTGCGAGACAACGCACACCTGCGAGCGCGCACCAACCTGGTCGGGGCGATCACGCGGGTTCGAAACTGCCTCGCCCAAGCTGTTCACCGGTTCTTCCACGAGCGCGGCTTCTACTGGATTCACACGCCGATCATCACGGCCAACGACTGCGAAGGTGCCGGCGAGATGTTCCGCGTGTCGACCCTCGACCTGGTCAACGTGCCGCGGACCGACAAGGGCGACGTCGATTTCAGCCAGGACTTCTTCGGCCGGGAAGCGCATTTGACCGTGTCCGGGCAGCTCAACGTCGAGACGTATTGCCTCGCGATGAGCAACGTCTACACGTTCGGGCCGACGTTCCGAGCCGAAAACAGCAATACGCGGCGCCACCTGGCCGAGTTTTGGATGATCGAGCCGGAGATCGCGTTCGCGGATCTGGCCGATGACGCCGACCTGGCCGAGGAGTTCCTGAAATACATCTTCGCGGCGGCGCTGCAGGAGTGCGGGGCCGACATCAACTTCTTCAACCGCTTCGTGCACAAGGGCGTTCGCAAGCGGCTCGAGGAGTTCGTGGCGTCAGATTTCGAGCGCATCGAGTACGGCGACGCCATCGCGATGCTCGCCAAGGCAAAGAAGGCCAAGTTCGAGTTTCCCGTCTCATGGGGCATCGATCTGCAGTCCGAGCACGAGCGGTGGTTGACCGAAGAGATCGTCGGCAAGCCGGTCGTCGTCGTCAATTACCCCAAGGACATCAAGGCGTTTTACATGCGCCTCAACGACGACGAGAAGACGGTCGCGGCGATGGACGTGCTCGCGCCCGGCATCGGCGAGATCATTGGAGGGAGCCAACGCGAAGAGCGCTTGGACGTGTTGGACGCGCGCATCACCGAGATGGGGCTGCCGCTCGACGATTACTGGTGGTACCGCGATCTGCGCCGCTACGGGACCATTCCCCACGCCGGCTTCGGGCTCGGGTTTGAGCGAACGGTGCAGTACGTGACGGGGGTGGACAACATTCGCGACGTGATTCCGTTCCCGCGGACGCCACGAACCGCAGAATTCTAGAGCTGCCCGATTCTAAAACTGCCAGGTTCTAAAATCATCGGCGTCTTTGCGCGATACTGGTCGCGATGAGCGATTCTGCAGATGCCAAGTGCGCGCTCGTGCGCATCGCCATAGTTGGCGCTGTCGTGGCGTCAGCGATCGTTGTCTACCCATCGGAATGCCGCGCGGCCGAGCCAAGCGCAGACGTGCCCGTCTTCCAGGTGCGGGCGATGTGCAGCGGACGACAGCGCATGGGAAACGGCTTCGTCACGGGCGGTTGGCGGGCGCCGGGCGAGAAGGCGGACGACGCTTCAAAGGGCCCACGAGCGCAATTCGTCACCGCGCTGCACGTGATTTGGGGGTGCGAAGTCGTCGAGGTCTACGAGGTGGACTGTGCGGCGGCCGGCAGCAAGGAGTTGGTGTTCAGCCTCACCGCCGAGAGCGGCGTGCGCGGACATCCGGGGCTGGATCTCGCCGTCTACAACCTGCCCACCAAGCTGGCCAACCGGTACAAGGAACAGCTTTCGCGCGTGCAGTTGGATGCCAGACCGCCCAAATCGCGTGGCCAGGTCCGGATCGCCGGAACGTCCGTGGCGAGCGTGTGCGCCGAAGGGCTCGGATTCGTGCTCGGTCAGACGACGGTCGCCGGGCTCGCCGCCCACATCGCGCGGGGCAACACGGCGCGCGACAAGAAGCTGCGCGGGTCGATGAAGGGCAAGACGCGCATCTTGCAGTACTGGGGTTCGGCTACTGCAGGGACCTCCGGTGCACCGATCACACGATCGGACCGGCCAGGCGAGGTTGTCGGCGTTCACCAGGGCGGGATGCGGGGCGAAAACGTTGGCTGGGCGATTCTGCTCGACGCGCAAGCCGTGACCGACGAACAGGCGTGGATCCCGTGGCGGCCCGACAACCGTGCGACTGGGTTTATCGCGCCATCGCTAAGCCAGAGCACCGCGGGGGTCGACGCGCGCGTCCTCGACGAAGCGAAACGGTGGCAATCCGACCAATCGCTGGTGAGCATCGGGCTGCGCATGACCGCCCTGGGACACGGTGGCGGCGATAGCGGTCTTGCCTTCGCCACGGAGCCCCGGATCGCCCTGTCGTCCGAATGGATCGAATTTCCGCAGCCGGGCCACGACATGTCGATCGCCGGCCGAATCGCACTTGGATACGCGACCGCCACGGTTTCACGCCGCTATCTCGGCCCGGACGGAGCGCTCTTCGACGAAGTGGCGGGAGACTTCAGCGCGCTGAACATCGACGCGGGACTCGAGCTGCGGTTGCGAAGGCGCGAGCGGGTGCGACCGATCGTTTACGTCGGCGTGAGGGCGTCGAACCAAACCAACCCGACGGCCGACGGTGCGGGAGACGAAACGACCGTTTTCGGCTTCGCTGCAGAGATTCGCGCGGCCATTACGCCGGTCAGCGGCTACCACGCGCTCGCGATCGGCCTGAGCATCGTGACGGAAGAGGGCCCAAACCCAAACTGGACACTGACCGGAATCGGAGCTGACGTGGTCGGCGCCGCGGACGAACGTCGCGTGCATGTCGGGCTCGGGATCGCCTATGAGTACTAGCTCCGCCTCGCCGCCGAACCTCTCGATGCGCCTCCAGCTGATCGCGGTGATGGGCGTCCTCGTGGCCGCGCAGTTGACGGGTTGTGCCGCTGACGCCGGGAGCATGGAGCTGCCCGGAGGCGCTGTCTCCTACGACGCGGGCGCCGCAGACGCGGCAGGGTTTGCCGACGGCTGTTTGCCCAACGGTTGTGCTCCCGACGAAGAGTGCATCGCCGACGAGTGCGTGGCCGTCGATTGCAGCGAAAACGTGACCTGCAGCGAAGCCGGGACGATGTGCGACACGCTCGCCAAGGCTTGTTATCCGACCAACGGGGCGTGCAAGTCGGCCAACGATTGCCCGGTATTCGGGTTGGCCAGCAGCGACGTGACCAACCGCTGCAGCCAGGGTTTTTGCCAGGCAGCGATCGCCGAACCGCAGACGATCCCCGGGTTGACGCCGGTTTTGGCTGAACCGATCGCGGTCCTCCGGCCCAAGCCAGGGGAAGTATTCGCCACACAGGCAGACGTCGTCCTGTCCTGGGTGCCCGAATCGACGGGTCATATTCTCGTCGTACTCGAGCGTTTGCCGACCAAAGCGGGCGACCTTCTACGTGCCGCTGTCTGGGGGATGAGCGTCGCGAAATCGGGCAAGGCCGAAGCCTCGATCGCGTCTGGCAAGGCTATCGTGGCGGGTTCGTGGACGAAGAACGTGGCGAACTTGCCCACGAACAAGACGTTGTATTTCTTCATCCAGGCGGTCGACCAGGTGTCCCTGCTGGCCACAAGCAAGCCGATCGTCTTCCGGGTTGGCGGCGGTTGGCCCAAGCACGGCGACGCATGCCAGCCCGATGCCAACGACGGCGACCTGTGCGACCACCCCGTGCGTCCGCTGATGTGTTGGCTGGGGTCGTGCCGGCGGATTTGTGTGTCCCACGGCGATTGTGCCGGTGTCGGGCACCTGTGCGGGCCATTGCGACAGGTCGCCAGAATCTGCGTCGACAAGTAACCTCAGCCGCCGGAGGTTTGCATGGGTCGGATGGCCAAGCTGCGCATGCCGCGATCAGAAGACGCGCTAACAGGCCGCGATGACGCCCTGGTTGTGGCCGCTACACACGCGCTAAGTGGCAACCGAACCGTGGCGCCTTTCCCCGATGGCTTGCAGATGGCGACGTTTGGGCTCGGGTGTTTTTGGGGCGCCGAGCGGAAATTCTGGCGACAAGACGGCGTCTATTCGACCCAGGTCGGGTACGCGGCTGGCTACACGCGCAACCCAACTTACCGCGAGGTCTGCAGCGGGCTGACCGGCCACAACGAGGTGGTGCGCGTCGTCTTTGACCCGGCTACGATCGGTTTCGAGGAGCTGCTGCGCGTGTTCTGGGAAAACCACAATCCGACCCAGGGTATGCGGCAGGGCAACGATGTCGGGACCCAATACCGGTCGGGCATCTACGTGTACGACGACCAGCAGCGGGAAGCCGCGCAACGGTCGCTCGCGGCGTATCAGATCGCGCTCGATGCGGCGGGACTTGGCGCGATCACGACCGAAATCGTGGCGATCGGGCCGTTCTACTACGCCGAGGACTACCACCAGCAGTACCTGCACAAGAACCCGCACGGCTATTGCGGGATCGGCGGGACAGGCGTCTCGTGTCCGATGGGAATCGTCCCGTGAGCGTCCCAGAATCCGTGTCGAAAGCGCCTGGTCGCACCGCCAGCATCCTCGTGGTGGACGACAGCCGCGCCGATTTCATGTTGCTGCGGCATCGCCTCGAGCGGTCGTCCACGTTCGACTGCCAGCTGGATTGGGTTGGCTCGTTCGACGAAGCCTGGAACCTCATGACGACCGTGCGCCACGACGCGTACATCGTCGACCGACACATCGGCGAAGACGATGGGATCGAGCTGATCCGCAACGCGCGGGCCAACGACATCGACGAACCGATGATCCTGCTGACCGGCGCCGGCAGCCCCGACACGGACCGTGCTGCGCTCGATGCTGGCGCGACCGACTACGTCGAGAAGGGCCGCTACGACGACGACCGGATCCCGCGCTCGATACGCTATGCCCTCGAACGCCAGCGAGCCGTGAAGCGGGCCCAGTGGCTGAGCACGCACGACCGAATGACCGGGTTGATCAACCGCCAAACGGCGCGGGACCGGCTGGGGGCCGCGCTCGACAGATCGCGTCGAACGGGCCGGAAACTCGCTGTTTTTTATGTGAACATCGCGAGCTTTCGCACCCTCAACCGAACCTACGGCGCCATCTCTGGCGACGCCGTTCTGATCGAGCTTGCGCAACGTTTGCGGCGATGCGCACGTGACCACGACACCGTGGCGAGGCTCGGCGGCGATGAATTCCTGGTGCTCGCCGAAGAGCTCGACGGACCCGACGCGCACCAGTTGGCAAGAGCGCTGGCCACCGCGGTCGCCGAACCATTCGTGGTCCACGGGCGCACAATAAAGGCGCAGATCCACGCCGGCGCGGTGATCTTCCCCGACGACGGCAACGACCTCGAGACGCTCATTATCCGCGCCGACGCCGCCGCCCGACGCGCTCGCGATGACAGCGGGACCGCGGTGCAGTTTTGGCATCGGCCGCGACAAATGCGTTTTCAGTCATCCCGCTACATGCTCGATAACTTCGATGGCGCCCTCGAACGCGGCGAGTTCATCGTCCACTACCAACCGGCGATGCGAATCGGCGATGGGTCTATCGGCGCCGTCGAAGCACTCCTGCGATGGCAACACATCGATCACGGACTGCTCACGCCGGTTGAATTCATGCCCGCCCTCTCGCGCTCCGAACACCTCGCCGCCGTCGGCCGCTGGGTGATCGGCCAGGCGCTCGATGTGTGCCGGCGAGCGAACCAAGACGGCAACGGCCCGATCGTCTGCGTCAACATGAGCGCCGCGCAGTTCACGCGGGACCGTTTGGCGCGAGAGACTTTGAGCCGCGTCATGGGGCTGGGGTTATCCGCGTCGATGTTGCAGTTCGAGTTGCCGTGTTCCGATGTGGCCGCTCGTCCCGACGCGATCGAGGCGACAATCGACGAGTTCCAGGCGCTCGGATTCCGCGTCGCGCTCGCCGAATTCGGCAGGGATGCCGTGGATCTGCCCGAGCTACTCGATATCAAGTTCGACGCCGTGAAGCTCGACAAGCGGCTGCTCGACGGCGACCAGTGGACCCAGCGTGGGGAGTTGATCCCGCTGGCCATCGCCGGCATGTGGCGAGCCATGGGTGTCGAGGTCTGGGCGACCGGGGTCGATAATCCGGCGATGCAGAAGAAAGCCGAAGTGATGCGCTGCGTACTTGGCCAGGGCTTTGCGTACTCGGGCCCTCTCAGCCGCGCCGCCGTGCTCGAACGCGTGTAGAGTTGGCGCGTTTGTGCTGGCCGCCCAATAGCAAGAGATCGCGGCACCGCTGATAACGCTGCTACCGATAGCGCACAGTGAAGGCCAACCCCACCTCGCCAGGGCCAGGATCGAGGGAGAGCGCGACGGCCTCGTCCTTGCGGCTGCGAGGTGTGCCGTCGAGGGCGAACCGGCGCCAGTAGGAGAAGTTGGCGATCGCGAACCCGAACGCGGATCCTGCGAGCACATCACCGACGTGGTGCCGGCCGTCATCGACTCGGGACGCTGCGACGAAAACACCTGTCGTCATCAGCACCGCTTGCGTGGCCAGCCCGATGCTGCGGCTCGTGAATGTCGCGTCCCGCCCCCAGACGTATTCGCCACCGATCGCCAGGCTCACATACGTCGTCCAGTTCACCGCCGACACCGCGTGACCGGACATGAAGCTGCGGCGCCCGTCGAGCCAGATTTCCTCGGCTTCATCGGCATCGAGCGAAAGCGGCTGGTTGTCTTTGGGGCAGTATTTCTTGTCGATGTCACCCGCGGCGCAGTGGTGACGGCGAGCTCGATCCTGGAAGTCGGGACGCAGCCGCCCGACCATGTTCTTGATGACGGCGTTGCCACCGGTGGTGAGGGCGACGGTTTCGAGGTAGCCGATGAATGTGTCGTGCAGTCGCTGGACCGCATCAGGCCGATCCCCGAGCAGTCCGATCGCGCCGTCTGCGATGAGATAGATGCTGCCGGCCGCGACCATCATCGTCGCTGTGGCGGTCGAGACCGTTTCGCCGTCGTGCTGGGTGAGGTGGGTCCGACCGATGCGATCGCTGTACGACGGATCAAGGATCGCGGCGGGATCGTCCGGATCGTACACCGGGCCGATCATCGCGCTCGTCGAAGGTACGTCGTGGCGCAAGAAGTAGGCTGCGCCGCCCAGGGCGACGAGTCCGTAGTCGACGAGGTAGCTGGTCGTCCACCAATCGGAGTCGACCGTGTGTGTGGCTGTCGGCGCCTTCGGAAAAGCTGCGGATGGAGTCGGGTGACCGGGGAGCACGACAGCATTCGAAGCAGCGAACGTGCAGGTCGCGCCGCTGAAAGTTGCCGTCGCAAACGTCGTCGCCGCGGCCACCAAAACCGCAGCCGAGGTGGTAATCCGCGCCATTGTCGCCTCCCTTGGTGGGTCCACCCTACCGAGAACGGTCCGCAGCGGTATAAATACGGCGATGAATCCGCTTGGCCATACCCGCGGTTGGGATGCGACGGTGCACCTACCCGACGGGGCCCTGCCCGACTGGGTACAGGGTCTTGTGGCGATCGCGGTGGTTCTGCTGGCGCTCGGACCGCTCGCCATGGTGCGTATGCGCGGCCGCTGGAAAGCGTCTTCGGTGATGCTCGGGATCAAGGCGACCCACCTGCTGCCTGCGGTGATCCAGGTGTGCATCTTCACGTACTGGGGTCTGTATTGGCGGGGGCTGAAGACCTACATCGCCGCCATCGCGGTCGAGGTGCTGTTCGGCTACGTGCTGGACGGAATGCTCTCGCTCATCGTGCGCCGCAAGTGGGTGATCGCCGCAGGCCCGTTGCCGATCGTCCTGTCGACCAACCTGTTTGTGCTGTTCTTGCCGGGCGAGGCGTACCTGACGCTGTTCGCCATCACGATCGCCATGTTGTCCAAGGCGTTCATTCGCACGGCTGGCAAAGACGGCCGCGGTGGCCGACACATCATGAACCCGTCGGCGCTCGGCATCTCGGTCATGGGCATCGCCACGCTCGCCTGGCCGGCGCTCGGTTATGGAGACAGCGCGTACGAGTTCAGCGTGCCGCCCAACATGGCGGAGGTGATTCTGCTACTCGCGCTGGTCGTGCAGACACGGATTCCGATCGTGCTCGTGTCGGCGGCGGCGGTATTCGGGCTGCACGTGTGGGCACATTTCTCCGGCGAGCTCATGTTCTCACCGTACTGGGCACCCGTGACCCTGGTGTTGGTGCTGCTGATCACC
>Ga0114932_10001845_pt1 | contig 23310 bp, 27 predicted proteins | sample 2SBtaG_2_FD_87286 | JGI IMG/M metagenome (GOLD analysis project Ga0114932, IMG submission 87286) | Deep subsurface microbial communities from Kolumbo volcano to uncover new lineages of life (NeLLi) - 2SBTROV12_ACTIVE470 metaG | ecosystem: Environmental > Aquatic > Marine > Volcanic ...
GTGCCGATAGCGCTCGAAGGACGGGCCCGAAATGGCCGGTGCGGAGGCAGGTGACCGGTAACGCGCGTTCTTGTCGGTACCGAGCGCTCGCTCGTGTCCAGGGTGCCCCTCAGTCTCCTTCGCCGAGTACGTCGCCCACGATCGACGCCGCTTGCTCGTCGGCCTGGACGGTTCAGTGGGCGTAGATTTTCATGGTGGTCGTGCCGCTGGCGTGGCCAAGTCGGGCGGCGACCGTCGGTAGCGGCACGCCGGCGTCGAGCATCTGGGTGGCCTGCCAGTGGCGGAGGTCGTGGAGGCGGATCGACTTGTCGCTTGTCCTCTCGGACCCCGGGTAGGGCAACGTGGGAGCGGGCCACGGTGAGGGTCTTGGCCTCCAGATCGAGATCGCCCCACCTCACCGCGCAGGCTTCGGCCCGGCGCATGCCGGTGGCGGCCACGAGGCGCACGTATGCGCGCAGCGTCGGGTCGATCGCTGAGGCAGCGACCAGGAGGGCGCGCACCGCCTCGGGCGTGGGCGGGTGCTGAACGGTCTGGGGCATCGATGGGGGAGAGGCCTTGGCCTCACGCTTGCTCGTTGTCTGCACCGTGCGGATCACCCGCCGGTACTTGCACTTGCCGGTCGAGGCGTCGCGGCCGGCTGACACCGCCAACTCCCACTTTCCGGGGCTGCGCTGTCGCATCGTCCCCATCGCCGTCGCCCCGTATTCGCGGCAGATTCGCGGCAACGGGGTATTCGAAACGAGAGGGGTTACCCAGAAAACTTGTGTTGATCAGGTATTTCTCGGTAGGCCGCCCGGGGCTCGAACCCGGCACCTTGGGATTAAAAGTCCCCTGCTCTACCCGATGAGCTAGCGGCCCACGGGGGAGCGTACCGGTGCCTACACTCGGCGGCGATGTCGAGCGAGCTCACCAACGACGACCTGGACGATCTCGAAGTGGAGTTGGCGCAGGTCGAGCAGACGCTTCGTCTGCTCGACGACGAGGCCGTCGCCCCGACCGCTGCTGTCGAGTGGCTGGCCGACGAGCCGGTCGAGGTCCGGGTGGCAGACGACGGCCTGGTGGCGGACGAAGACAGGCCGACTCAATCCGCCCAGTCCCCCGAACCCGAAGAGTCCGGCGACGTCGACGACACCCCCCTCGCTCCGGTCGTCGAACTGCACAACCGCACGCACTGAGGGCCGGCGGTCATTCGATCCCGAGGTCGACCCCTTCGGGAACGAACTCGACGCGCTCGCCGGCGATCAGCTGATTGCCGTTGAACCCGTACCAGCGACCTGCCAGGTTTGGGATCGATTCTTCCGGGGCCGCCGTCACCCGGTCGAGTGCGCGAATGACGCCGCCGTGGGCGACGACGAGACCACGGCGGGTCAGTCGACCGGCGATGTCGTGCATCGCGGGGATGACGCGAGCGATCAGCTCGTCGTCGCCCTCGAATCCCTCTGGCCAGTCGCGGCGCTCGATGGCGCCAGGAAAGTTCTCGTTGATCTCCGCACGGGTCAGCCCTTCGAAGGGGCCCGCGTGACGTTCGCGTAGCGCCGGAAGAACGGTGACCGGCTCGAGATCGAGTTTCGCCGCGATGAGGCGGGCGGTGTGGTTGGCCCGCTCCAGGTCGGACGACGCGACGAGCTCGATGTCGGTGTCGATGTTCGCTGCGGCGAGCCGCGCCTCGGCGATGCCGATGCCGGTCAGCGGCGGATCTGCGTGGCCCTGCCACCGTCCCGCCGCGTTCCATTCGGATTGTCCGTGGCGGATCACCAACACTTCGACATCGGTCACGGAGGCGAACCGTACCCAACCGATGGCGCGGCTCGACGGCGATAGGCTCCGCCGTATGCCCGCTGTGACACTGCGTCTCTTCGCCGGCGCCCGGGAAGCCGCGGGGACCGGCGCCGCCGAGTTCGATGCCGAGACCGTGCGAGACGTGCTGGATCAGGCTCTCGCTGCCTATGGGGCCGAGTTCGGCAAGATCCTCGAGGCGAGCCGGGTGTGGCTCAACGGCGAAGCCGTCGAGGGCGACTCCCCGGTTGCTGCAGCTGACGAGGTCGCGGTGCTGCCGCCCGTCTCGGGCGGACGTTGAGCCAACTGGTCGATCTCCTGGCGCCGCGCGTGACGGCGTCGTCGTCACGGGTGCGTTGGGGGGCGGGTTGGTCCGTCCTGTCGATGTTGGCCCTTTGGTGGAGTGTCACTGCGCTCGCTGCGGTTTTCGTCGGTGTCGCGGGTGTGGCGGCGTGGCAGGCCGCAACCCATCTCAATGTGGATCGAATCCTCGCGACCGCCGTTGCCACATCGATCACGGCCGCGGCCGTGATCGATGTGCGCCTCGTGGGACTCACGGTCATCGCGGCCGCCGTTGGGAGCGCGGTCATCGCCCTGCTGATGCGCGGCGGACGCCAGGTCGTTCTGACCAGAACCGGCGCACTCGTGAGTTCGTGGCTCCTCCCCGCGGTCGCGGCATCGAGCATCGTCATCGCTGCGGATCGCGAGCTCGGCTCTGCGGTCATCTTGGTGTGGGCGCTTCTGATGTACGACGCCGGTGTCTACCTGGTCGGTGCCGACGCGCGGGGCCGTCTGATTGGGCTGATCGCAGGGCTGGGTGGGGCCGCGGCGGTCGTTTTCACCGCAGTTCAGCTAGCGGTCCCACCCCTCGACCCGGAGCGCGCGTGGCGGTTCGCTGTGCTGCTGATCGCGACACTCCCGCTGGGGCCCGCGTTGACCCGATGGCTCGGCCACGGTGACGGGTGGGCGGTCCGTCGTCTCGACTCGGCGGTGGTGGCCGCGCCCGCATGGGCGTGGGCGACTGAGCTCGTTCTCGGCTGATCGGTCTGCCGTCGTGCGGTGAAGGCTCAAGCGCCCCGGGCGATGGGCCGAAAGGGGGTGAGCCGCCACTGGAGCCACGATGCATCACCCCGACGTCCAACGTGTCCTCGCCCCGGCCTTCCTCGTGGATCGCGACGAAGCCGAGCTCGAGTCCCTCTACGCCCGCCGCGAGGAGCTGCACCGCGTCGAAGGCCAAGTGTCCTACGTCCGCCGGTTGGCGCAGGGTCGCATCGAGATCCTCTGCGCGGAGCTCGAGCGGCGTGACCGAGGCGGGGATCCGCAGGACCTCGCGGAGTTGATCTGCCGTATCCCCGACGTGATGGGTGGCGGCGACACGGTTCCCTCCACCCGGGGCGGTGACGAGCTGACTCCAGATGAGTCGTTCGTCGCCCAGATCGACGCGGTGGTAGGCCCGTCGGCGTTCCTTGCGCTGCCCGACTACAGCCCCTCCGAGATCGATGGCCAGGTCGTCGCGCTCGAGGGATTCGAGCGCCAGGTGTCCGACGCGCGCCGTCTCCTGCACGAGAAGATCGATCTGCTCCAGTGTGAGATCGCGCGCCGTTTCCGGGGGGCCGAGCCGGTCGGCTGAGCCGCCGGGGCGCAGATCACCTACATTTTCAGCCGTGATTCGCCTGGGAACAGGGCGGGCCGACGCGTTGTTGGACGTCTTGTGAAGACTCTCGCCGTGCTCTCGATGCACACCTCGCCGCTGGCCCAGCCAGGTACGGGCGATGGCGGTGGTCTCAACGTGTACGTGCGCGAACTCGCCACGTCGATGGCCCACCAGGGCGTCTCCTGCGACATCTACGCCCGTCGCTCGAACGGCGAACAGCCGCACATCGTGGATGTCGAACCGGGCGTTCGGGTCGTTCACGTCGACGCCGGCGCTCCGAACCTCCCCAAGGAAGATCTGCCCGCCGTCGTCGGGCGCTTCACCGAGGAAGTCGCGAAGCACCTGCGGGATCGCCCCGCCGATGCCATCCATGCGCACTACTGGCTCAGTGGCGTCGCCGGCCACGAGCTCAAGCATCGCCTCGACATTCCGCTGGGCGTCACGTTTCACACCCTCGGCAAGGTGAAATCCTTGAGCGGCGATGCGGAGCCGCAAGAGCGCATCCAGGCCGAGGAGCAGGTCATCGGCTGTGCTGACGCGGTGTTCGCATCGGGCGGTGTCGAGGCGAGCCAGCTGATCCAGCTCTACGACGTCGCTCCGGACCGCCTGGAGATCCTCACTCCGGGGGTCGATCTCGCATTCTTCTCACCTGGCCAGCGGTGGGCGGCGCGCCAAGCCATCGGCCTGGGGGAACAGCCGGTCCTGCTGTTCGTCGGCCGGATCCAGCCGCTGAAGGGCGTCGATCTCGCTGTCGAGTCGCTGGCCCGGTTACGCAACTCCTCGGCCGTGTTGGTGATCGTCGGCGGGCCGAGTGGCCCCGAAGGCCGACGCACCCTCGACGAACTGGAGAAGCGGATCGCTCACTGGGGTCTCGGCGATCGCGTTCGCTTCGTCGAACCTCAGCCGCACCACCTGCTCTCGACGTACTACCGGGCCGCCGACGTATGCCTCGTCCCGAGTCGCAGCGAGTCGTTCGGTCTGGTTGCCCTCGAGGCAGCGGCGTGCGGCACACCTGTCGTGGCCTCCGATGTCGGCGGCCTGCGCAACAACGTGGTCGAGGGATCCACTGGCTTCCTCGTCTCCGATCGTGATCCAGCCGAGTTCGCCGCACGCGTCGACGAAGTGCTCGCCGATCCGCTGCTCGCCCTTCGCCTCGGCGAGAACGGCGCCCAGCGGGCACGGAGCCACACCTGGGGCGATTCGGCGCGGACCGCTGTCCAGGTGTTCGACCGGCTGACGGCTCGCGAGCTCGTCGACTGCGCCTGAGGTTCGATGGCGCCGCGATGACCAAACATCCGGCGTCCGATGACGAACTCCGCCGGCTCGAGTTCTTTCTCGACGAGTGGTTCGCCCAGCAGCTCATCGACCTTCCCGTCGTCCTCGATGTGTCCCGGGACGACGACGTCCCGCGCCGCTGGTATGTGCGCCTCGAGGGCGAGGTCCGCGACGTCACGACGATCTGGTTCACCCTTGGGCAACGCACCCTCAAATACGAGACGTACTTCCTTCCAGCACCCGTCGATGCGCCGGCGGGCCTGTACGAGTTCGTCCTGCGCCGCAACTACGACCTCGTGGGAGCCCAGTTCGGGATCGGCCCTGAGGACGCGCTGTTCCTCACCGGCGAACTCGGCGTTGAATCGATCGACGCGGACGAGCTCGACCGTGTGGTCGGGTCCATCTGGGAGTACGTGGAGCGGTATTGGTCGACGGCGCTGCGCCTCGGCTTTTCGTCCGTTCTCGGCCGATCCGACCCCTGACATGATTTGTGATTGCTTTTCGATGTATTTCAAGTAGGGTGATCTGCGTCGGGGCGCCGCTCGTGTCCACCGATCGGGGAAGTGCGGTTGGACATGCGGCCCCCGGCCTTCGCCGCAGAGCGGAGAGGCCGTAACGTCTCGCTCATGGCGGATGTGCTGATCGTCGGCGGAGGAAAGATGGGCGAGGCTCTCCTGGGGGGTCTGCTCGCAGCGGGCCGCGACCCGGGCGCGGTGGCCGTGGTCGAGCCTGTGACGGCGCGGCGCGAGGAGCTCGCTGCCCGCCACAACGTGCGGGCGATCGGCGAGGTCGAACCCGCGTCAGGGGTGATCCTCGCGACCAAGCCGGACGTGATTCCCGCAGCCGCGGCCTCGGTCGCCGCCGCAGGGGCGGATCGGGTCTTGTCCGTGGCGGCCGGGGTCACGCTCGCCACCCTGGGCTCGGCCCTGGGCGACACCCCGACGGTGCGGTGTATGCCCAACACCCCGGCACTCGTCGGACAGGGTGCGGCGGCTATCTGTGGCAATACCGCGGCTGGCGAGGAGGATCTCGCGTGGGCCGAGGGGATCCTCGGCGCCGTCGGAACGGTGGTGCGGACCACCGAGCCGCTGCTCGATGCGGTCACGGGCCTCTCGGGTTCCGGGCCCGCCTACGTGTTTCTCGTTGCGGAGGCCATGATCGATGCCGGGGTGATGGTCGGACTCTCGCGGCCCGTCGCCACAGAGCTGGCCGTGCAGACGCTGCTCGGTGCAGCGACGCTTCTCACCGATGGGCGACCGGCCGCCGAACTGCGCGCTGATGTCACGTCTCCTGGAGGAACGACCGCGGCGGGCCTGCGCGAGCTCGAACGCGGCGGCGTGCGGGCCTCGTTCGCCGCTGCGATCGAAGCGGCGACCAACCGGTCTCGGGAGCTCGGCCAGGCGTGAGGCTTGCTGGGTCGGCGCGCGCTGCGGATACGGTGCCCGAAGGATGACTCGCTTCGACACGATCAGCTGCTTTTCGGACTTCGGCCACGCCGACGAGACCGTCGGTCTCATCGCGTCGATCCTTCGAGAGCTGTCACCAGGGAGCGTGTGCGTCGATGTGTGCCACGACATCGCGCCCGACGATTCTCGGGGCGCCTCGCTGATGCTCGCCCGTTCTGTTCCGTATCTGGCGCCGGGCGTCGTGCTGGTGTCGGTGGGCGACCGGCTCGACCGGCCCGCCATCGCGGTCGAGGTGGGCGACGGTCAGGCCGCACTCGTGGGTCCCGACAACGGGGTCCTCGCGGCGGCGGTCGCGGTTGTCGGCGGGGCCGACCGCGCGGTGAAGCTCACGAACGACGAGATGCAGCTCGCATCGCCCGGCATCGTTCACCCCGGGCGTGATGTGATCGCCCCGGCGGTGGGTCACCTCGCGGCAGGTGCACCTCTCGAATCGCTCGGCGAAGAGATCGACCCGGCTCTGCTTCTTCCCTCGCTCATGCCGGTTCCGCGTATCGAGGAGGACGGCTCGCTCAGTGCCGAGGTGCTGTACGTCGACCGTCGAGGCAACGCCCAGCTCAACATCGACCGTGATGCGCTGTTGGGTTTCGGCGAGGTCCTCGTGCTTCAGTTCGGCGAGGATCGGCGGGTGGTTCGGCTGTTGGGTCCTGGCGAGCACTTCACCGGCCAGGCGGCCCTGGTGGACGACGTGCACGGCTTGCTGTCGGTGGCGGCGCCCGAGGGTGCTCGCACCATCGGGCTCGAGGTCGGAACCGAAGTGGTGGTGAAAGAGGCCACCTCGTGAGGCCCGGGACCACAATCGCCGTTGCCGCCCTCCTCGCGCTGATTCTGCTGGCAGCGACGATTCAGCTCGCACAGATCGCCTTCTGAGATGAGCTTCGCGGGAATCATCGACGGCCATCCGCCCGAGTCGGTGGCGCTCATCGGCCGGACCGGCGCTACGACGTACGGCGAACTGTCGGATCAGGTGGGACTGCTACGCAGCGGCCTCATCGAGCGGGGGATCCAACCAGGCGATCGGGTCGCGCTCATCGCTGCCAACAACGAACTCTTCGTCACAGCGCTTCTGGCGATCGTCGGTGTCGGCGCCGTTGCTGCCCCGCTCAACCCGACCAGCCCGCCCGCAGAACTGGGTCGCGAGCTCCACGTGCTCCGAGCGAGCGGGGTCATCGCGGGACCGGCAGGCGCCCGCTCGCTGGCCGGCGTCGATCCAGAGGTCCTCGCGGAGCTCCGTTTTGCCGCCGTCGCCGAGGGAACCGCGCTCCCCAAAGTGGCGCCGCACGCGCTCGTCTCGCTGGTCGAGTTGGCACAGGGCCCGGCCCGGCCTCTCGTCGAGGTTGCGGAGGACGAGCCGGCGATCATTCTGTTCACGAGCGGGACCTCGGGCGTTCCTCGGGGCGCGGTGCTGACCCACGGCCAGCTGCTCGTGAACCACGAACAGGTTCTCTCTGCGGATCCCGACGGCCTTCTCCCCGACGACGTCGTCCTCGCCGTGTTGCCCCTCTTCCACGTGTTCGGGCTCAACGTCGTGCTCGGCCTCACGCTTCGAAGCGGGGCGACCCTCGTCCTGGATGAGCGGTTCGACCCTCAGCGCACCCTCGATCTCGTCGAACGCCACCGCGTCACCGTTGTCGCCGCTGGCCCGCCGGTGTGGAACGCATGGGTCGAACGGCCGGCCCCCGACGCTGCCCTGGCAGGGCTGCGGCGCGCGCTGAGTGGTGCCGCTGCACTGCCGCGCAGTACCGCCGAACGGTTCGAGGAGACGCACGGGGTCGCGATCCGCGAAGGCTACGGACTCACCGAAGCCGCGCCCGTCGTCTCCATGCCGCCCCCCGGGGAGGCCCGATCGGGGTCCGTCGGTCGACCGGTGCCCGGCCTCGAGCTTCGGTTGGTTGACGACGAAGGCCACGACGCGCTGATCGATGATCCGGGAGAGGTGTGGGTCCGCGGGCCCAACGTGTTTGCCGGATACCTCGACGAGGGTCCCACCCCCGTCGATGACGACGGCTGGCTTCACACGGGCGACATCGCCGTTGTCGACGAAGACGGCTGGTTGTGGCTGGTCGACCGACTGGGCGACCTCATCATCGTGTCGGGATTCAACGTGTACCCGGCCGAGGTCGAGAACGTCGTGCGCTCCCACCCAGCGGTCTCGGCAGTCGCGGTTGTGGGCGAGCCCGACGACCGAACAGGGGAGCGCATCGTCGCTCACGTGGAGTGCGTCGCCGGCGCTCTCGTCGAGGAAGACGAGCTGCTGAGCTTCGCTGCCGAGCGCCTCCCGAGCTTCAAGTGCCCGGCGCGCGTGGATCTCCACGAGACTCTTCCCGCGGGAGCCACGGGAAAGACTCCCAAGCGGATGCTGCGGGAGACCTGAGGTTTCACGAGCGCACAAGCTCGCTACGCTGCGTGCCATGGACGCTGTTGGAGACGCTCGGCGGGGACCCATCCCCGAAGCGACGGTCTCTCGACTGCCCCTGTACCTCCGCAGTCTCGTCGGGATCGCAGCCGATGGTGTCCCCACGGTGTCGAGCGAAGACCTCGGTCGAGTCGCAGGCGTCAATGCGGCCAAGGTTCGCAAGGACCTCTCCTACCTCGGGAGCTACGGCACCCGCGGCGTGGGGTACGACGTGGAGTTCCTGATCTTCGAGATGTCGCGCGAGCTCGGCCTCACCAGTGAGCGGGCCGTGATCATCGCGGGAGCCGGCAACCTCGGGCATGCGCTCGCCAACTATCGGGGGTTCACCGATCGCGGGTTCCCCGTCGCCGGGTTCATCGACACCGACCCGGGCAAGATGGGCAGTGTCATCTCGGGTGTCCGCGTGCACAACACGAGTGACCTCCCGGACCTGGTCGCTGACCGCCCCGGATGCATCGGCATCGTCGCAACCCCCGCGGCTGTGGCCCAGGACGCGGTGGATCGATTCGTCGAGGCGGGGATCACCTCGATCCTCAACTTCGCTCCGAGCGTGGTGAACGCGCCCGACGGCGTCAACGTTCGCCAGGTCGACCTGGCCCTCGAACTGCAGATCCTGTCGTTCTATGCCCAACGCACAGATGCCGATCTCTTGAGCGATCTCGAGGCCCAGGCGTGATTCCGCTCGTTCCGGCGACTCACGTAGAGTGGGATTCGACCGCGATGTGTGGTATCACAAGTCCTCGAAGGTCATCCCGAGAGGGATCCCCAAGGGAGTGGCAAAACGCGCTCCCGTGCGGGAAACTGACCTGAACCACGCTTCTCAACCTGCGGGATTCCCCCTGTGTCGATCGTCGTCCTCGGACTCAACCATCGCAGTGCTCCGATCGAACTGTTGGAGCAGTGCACCGTGGCGCCCGAGGATCTCCCCAAGCAGCTCGGTGAGCTGGCCTCCCGTGAGCATGTGAGCGAGGCCGTTCTCATCTCCACGTGCAACCGCACCGAGGCCTACGTCGTGGCGGAGAAGTTCCACGCTGCGTATGCCGAGATCCGCGACTTCTTCGCAACAGCCGCGTTCGTCGCGCCCGAGGAGCTCACGGACTTCCTCTACGTGCACCACGATGACGACGCGGTGCGCCATCTCTTCGGCGTTGCCTCGGGCCTCGACTCCGTCGTGCTCGGTGAAGGTGAGATTCTCGGTCAGACCAAGACCGCCTGGCAGAACGCTCGCGTCGAAGGCACCGCTGGTCCGGTGCTCAACTTGTTGTTCCGCCACGCGGTCGAGGTCGGCAAGCGGGCGCGCACCGAGACCTCGATCAGCCGACACACCGCGTCGGTGTCCCACGCCGCTGTCGAGATGGCCGAGGAGACCCTGGGGTCGCTCACCGACCGCTCCGTGCTCGTCGTCGGCGCCGGCGAGATGGCTGAGGGAATGGTGGTCGCTGTCGCGGGCGCCGGTCCCCGTGATGTCCTCATCGCCAACCGCACAGCGGAGCGGGCCGAGTCGCTCGCTGGTCGGGTCGGCGGGCGTTCGCTTCCACTCGATGAGCTGGCCGATGCGCTCTGCGAGGTCGATGTTCTTCTCACGTGCACTGGCGCGACATCGGTGATCGTCGACCATGCATCGGTCGGTGACGTGATCCAACGTCGCGCCGGCCGCCCACTGCTGATCGTGGACATCGCGATGCCCCGCGATGTCGATCCGGCCGTCGCTCGCCTGGACGGGGTGACCCTCCTCGACATGGACGATCTGTCCAACTTCGCTGCAGGTGGACGGGCCGAACGTTCGCTCGAAGTGGATCGGGTCAATTCGATCGTCAGCGAAGAGGCGTCGCGGTTCGGCGACGTCCGCTCGGCACGAGAGATGGCTCCGTTGATCGCCTCGCTGCGCGGCACGGCTGAGAGCCTGCGCCTGACCGAGCTCGATCGCCTCCTCGGCTCCCATCAGCTCTCGCCGGAGCAGCGGGCGGTCGTGCAGCAGTTCAGCAAGGGTCTCGTCGCCAAGCTGCTTCACAATCCGACGATCGCTCTCAAGGACGCGGCCGGGACCGCCAAGGGTGATCGCCTCGCCGACAGCGTGCGCGACCTCTTCGATCTCTGAGACAGCGGCGATGCGCATCGCAACGCGGGGGAGCCCGCTGGCCAGGTGGCAGGCCGAAACGGTTGCCGCGGCTCTGGCCGAGCACGATGTGATGGCCGAGCTGGTCATCGTGGAGACCGAAGGCGACATCGACCGCACCCGACCGATCTGGGAGCTCGCCGGACGAGGCGTCTTCGTCAAAGAGGTTCAGGCCGCGGTTCTCGACGGTCGGGCAGACGTCGCTGTGCACTCGGCCAAGGACATGATGTCCACGCCGACCGACGGGCTCACGATTGTCGGTTGTCTCCGGCGCGGTGATGTCCGGGATGCGCTCGTCGGGTCGGCGTTCGACACACTGCGGGCGGGCGCGACCGTCGCGACCGGATCGGTGCGGCGACGCGCGCAGCTCGCCCATCTCCGTCCGGATCTTCGTTTCGTGGGTGTGCGGGGAAACATGGGCACGCGTGTCGAAGCCGCGTCGGCCGACGACATCGACGCCGTCGTCGTGGCCGCGGTCGCTCTCGAGCGACTGGGCATGCACGACCGGATCGGCGGGTACCTCGACGCCACCCAGGTCGTCCCGCAGGTCGGCCAAGGCGCCGTGGCAGTCGAGGCGCGTGCTGGAGACCAGGCCACGGCCGAGGCGCTCACGGCGATCGTCGATCCCGTCACCACCCGCTGTGTGGGAGCGGAGCGCGCCTACCTCGCCGAGTTGGGTGGCGGGTGCGACCTCCCCGTCGGTGCACACGCGGTGGCCGACGGTGGCGAGATCCGAATCGCCGCCGTCCTCGGCAGCCTCGACGGCCAGGTCATGCTCCGCCACGAAGACAGCGACCCCGACGGCGAGGCGCTCGGACGCCGGATGGCCGACCTCTTGCTCAACCACCGCGGGGGTCGGCGTCTGCTCGACGAGCGAGGCGCGTGAGGTGAGCAACCGCAGCGACGGCCGTATCGTCGTGGTGACGCGTGCCTCCCACCAGAGTGCAGACCTCACCGAACTGCTGCGAGCCGCGGGCGCCGAGGTCATCGAGGCCCCTGCAATCGCGATCGTGCCTCCCCTCGATGGGGGCCAGCCCTTGGACGACGCGCTCCTTCGGCTCGATCGGTTCAGTTGGGTTGCGTTCACATCCGCCAACGCCGTGGCGGCCACGCTCGCTCGCTCCGAACGACGCGGCGTGCGACGTCGCTTCGATGCCATCAAGGTCGCCGTCGTTGGTCGGGCCACCGCACGGCGGGTGACCACCGAGCTCGGACGCGAGCCGGATCTCGTGCCAGAGCGACACGACGCCCAGGCCCTCGCCGCCGCGTTCCCCGAACCGGGCGCGGGCGATCAGTGCTTCGTTCCGCGGGCGACGCACGGACGGCCGGACCTGGCCGATGGTCTGCGGGGCCGCGGCTGGGAGGTCTGGGACGTCGCCGCATATCGGACCGTTCACCCCTCGCTGTCCGACCACCTGGTCGACGAGGTCGCGCACGCCGATGTCGTCACGTTCGCATCGCCCTCGGCTGTACGCGGCCACCTGGAGCAGACCGGCGGGGTCGTCAACGCGGCGGTCGTCGTCATCGGTGAGACCACCGCTGCGGAGTGCGAGGCACAGGGCATCGACGTCGCCGCCATCGCAGCGGAGGCGTCCGCAGCCGGCCTGGCGTCTGCCGCACTGGCCGTGGGATGAACGCACTGATCTTCGACTTCGACGGCACGATCGTCGACACCGAGTCGCCCGCCCACGCCTCGACGGTCTCCGTCTGGGAGGCCCACGGCGAAGAGCTCGATCTCGATTGGTGGATCGCTGGTCTTGGAACGGACCGCAAGTACGCCTGGGTGGGGGAGCTCGAATCGCGGATCGGTCGTGCCGTCGATCGGGATCGTGTCCTCGAAGAGCGTCGCCGGATCAAGGACGAGATCACTGACCGGCAGCCCATCCTGCCTGGGGTCCGAGAGCTGATCGGCGCTGCGTCTGCCAGGCGCATCCCCCTGGCGGTGGGATCGAGTTCGCCCCACGAGTGGGTGGATCGACACTTGGATCGGGTGGGGTTGGCCCACCACTTCGACCATGTCGTGTGCCGGGATGACGTCGGCGGTGTCGCCAAGCCGGCTCCCGACGTGTTCCTTCGGGCGGTCGAACTCCTCGGAACCAGCCCCGCCCACACGGTGGTGGTGGAGGACAGCCACAACGGGGTCGCCGCGGCCAACGCTGCCGGACTCAGGTCGCTGGTCGTCCCAAATCCCCTGGTCCAGCATCTCGACTTCCCCGGGGCGTTTCTGCGCCTCGATGCCCTCGATCGCCGCCATCCCGACGAGCTGCTCGACGAGCTGTTCTCGGAGTCGGACTGAGCTCGCGGTGTGTGCGGCGCGGGTGGCTCCTTAAGATGCCCACGATCGAAAGAGGCGAGGCAGGGCGATGAGCGCATCCAACACCAACCAGGGTCTCTTCGACGAGGCACGCACTCTCATCCCCGGCGGCGTCAACTCACCGGTGCGCGCGTTCGGCGCTGTGGGCGGTGCCCCCTACTTCGTCGAGTCGGCTTCGGGAGCGCACGTGACCGACGTCGAGGGCACCACTTACATCGATCTCGTCCAGTCCTACGGAGCGGTGATCGCCGGCCACGCGCACCCGAGCATCACTGCGGCGATCGCTGACGCCGCGGGACGCGGCACTTCCTATGGCGCGCCGACGGGCGGAGAGGTCGCTCTTGCGAGCGAGATCGCTTCGCGGGTGCCGACCGTCGATCGGGTCCGCCTGGTCAACAGCGGGACCGAGGCCACGATGACTGCGATCCGTCTCGCCCGCGGACACACGGGCCGCGACCGCATCGTCAAGTTCGCCGGCTGCTACCACGGTCACGCCGACATGCTCCTGGCTGCAGGTGGAAGCGGGGTCGCGACCTTCGGCCTCAGCGGTTCGGCAGGTGTTCCGGGCTCGGCTGTCGCGGACACGGTGGTCGCGCCCTACAACGTCGTGCCCGAACTCGACGAGTCGGTCGCGTGCGTCATCGTCGAGCCGGTTGCCGCAAACATGGGCCTGATCGAGCCGAGCGGCGGCTTTCTCGCCGGCCTGCGCGCGGCCTGCGACGACGTCGGTGCGCTGCTCATCTTCGACGAGGTGATCACGGGATTCCGGCTGGCCCGCGGTGGCGCGGGCGAGTGGTCAGGTGTGGCGCCGGACCTGTCGTGTTTCGGCAAGGTCATCGGCGGTGGGCTGCCGATCGGGGCGTTCGGCGGCAAGGCCGAGGTGATGGCTTCGCTGGCGCCAGACGGGCCCGTGTACCAAGCCGGCACCCTGTCGGGGAACCCCCTCGCAACGGCAGCGGGCCTGGCGGCTCTCGACCTCCTCGACGATGCCGCCTACACCCGTCTCCACGAGGGGGCGCAACGCCTGGGCGACGGCCTCCAGGCAGCGTTCGACGAGGCGGGCGTCGCGGCCGTCGTTCCGCGGGTCGGGTCGCTGCTCGGGCTGTACCTCGGGTCGGACGCGCCCGCGGACTACGACGCCGCGAAGAACACCAACGAGGCTGCGTACGCGACCTTCTTCCACGCGATGCTGCAGCGGGGCGTGGCCATGGCGCCGGGAGCCTACGAGGCCCTGTTCGTGGGGCTGGCCCACACCGACGACGTCATCGACCAGATCATCGCCGCCGCCCGGGAGTCCGCCGCCACCTTGGCCTGAATCCCTTCTGCCAGCTCGTGGAGACAACAGGGTGGCCCTGGAAGCTGGCAGAACGGGTCATTCCTCGGGGATGAGCCCCGCCACCCGCTCGGCGATTCGGGCCACACGGGAGCCGGCGCCGGTTCCGTCTTCGCGCACCAGGTTGCTGCTGACGCGCATCGTCATCTCGCTGAGCCGGCGTGACCGGATCCCGAGCCGGGTGATACGGCGCATCAGCCCCGGCTGCCCCAGGGCTCGCGTCGCCAACCGACCCAGGCGGTAGTAGCGGTCGTAGCGGGCATCGAGCTCGGCCTCGTAGCGGCGCAGTTCGAGTCCGTCGCCTTTTTGAAGGGCGTCGCCCAACACCGCGGCGGCGAGGCGTCCGTTGCTGAGTGCGGGCTCGACGCCGTCGCCGTTGAACGGGCTGACGCTCCCCGCAGCGTCGCCGACGACGACCCAGTTGGGACCCGATCGCGGGCGCACCGATGCGCCCATCGGGAGGCGTCCCCCTGCCGGTTCGCCGAGGAGGTCCGTGGCGTCCAGCTCCCAGCGGGCAGGAATCTGCCGCACCCACTGTTCGAAGAGATCCTCGGGACGGATCGCCTCGTTGCCCGCGTGATGGCTGAGGAGGCCGACGCCGACGTTGGCGGTTCCGTCACCCATCGGAAAGACCCAGCCATAGCCGGGCAACTGCTCGCCCGAACCCTCGCGGAGATCGAATACGGACTCGATCCAGGGGTCCTCGTGGTGCTCGCAGCGGAAGTACGCGCGCACGGCGCGCCCCTGCGCGTAGGTGCGAGACCGGGCTGTGCCCAGGGCCCGCCCGAACGGGGAGAGGGGACCATCGGCGATCACGACGAACCGGGCCCGCACCTCGAGCGGCCCCGCCGGTGCGTGCTCCACCCCCGAGCCGATAGCGAGACAGCCGCGGAGGTGGCCCTCGTCGATGATCGGCTCGGTGACCTCGGCGCCCATCCACACAACTGCACCGGCCGCTTCGGCGTGACGGAGAAGCAGTTCATCGAGAACGGGTCGGCGGATCGTCAGGCCGTGGTCGGGTCGACCTGAGTCCTGGGGCCATGGCACCTCGACGCTGCGGCCGTGCGCTGTCATCCGAAGTCCCGCGATCCGATGGGCGTCTGCGATCTGATCGCGCAGGCCCATGTCGTGGAGTTCGCCCACGGCGCGAGGCGTCAATGTGTCGCCGCACGGCCTGTCGCGGGGCATTGCCTCGCGTTCGAGAACGGTGACGTCGTGTCCGGCCGACGCAGCCCAGTAGGCGGCAGCGGCGCCGGCGGGTCCACCACCGACGACGAGGATGTCTGTTGTCGCCGCGAGGGTCACGGCCGGGGCCTAGTGGCCGCCGCCACCACCGTCGCCGGTGTCCTGGCCGCCGCCGAGCACTTCCCACTCGAGGTCGCGGGCTGCGATCTCGTCGTCGGTGAGCGCCTCACCCGACAGCGCTTCCCGCACGTAGCGAGCGACGGAGTAGAGCTGGTACCCGCTCAGGTTCTCACCGAACGCGGGCATCACGCCGCCGCGGAAGTCGCCTGCGATGTGCGCGCCGCCCGGCCGATCCGCGCTGCCGTAGGTGTTGCCCACGCCGACGCCCTCGGTACCGGTCTCGATCCACTGGATCATCTGCTCGTCGAGCTGGGGGAAGGTCAGCAGCACTTCGCCCTCGAAGAGCGGCCGCCCCGTGCCACCCGAGCCGTCGCCGGCGTGGCAGCTGGCGCAGAACTGCCCATAGAGCCGGGCGCCCTCGGTGAGCGAGGTGATCGGCTCCGGGGGTGGCTCGGTGAGCTTCACGTACACGAACGCCCACAGCGGAAGGAAGAACATCACCGGCATCACCCACATGGGGATGCGGTTTCGGGTTCGTGCCGCCTCGACCCAGCCGGGGTCGGCGTCGGGCTCTGGGTCGACCTCGAGCTTGGCGTCGGCCTTGGCGGCTGCGATCAGATCGGCAGCGCTCGGGCCCGATGCAGTCGCCGCAGGGGCACCGCCACCTGTGTCGCCGCCTCCGCCACCCGCGCTGCCGTCGTCTTCCAGCAGACCCAACGCAACGCGCCTCGAACGGCTGCGCTCCAGCAAGTACTCGGGAACTTCGGTCACTGTGAGGTGCTCCTGTGGGGGCAGAGCGGGGGTCTGGCTGGGGTCCCGCCTCGCATCGCTGCGGTGAGAAACATAGGCGCTGAGCGCGCTCGATGGCCAAGTTTGCCAGACCGGTCGAAAGAGGGCAGCTATCTCGGCATTGCTGCGCTGAGAATGGCACCATTGGCCCTGCGCCGAGTTGCGACCCGGCGGCGGCGTCGTGGTAGAACGACATCCGCCCCGGAAGCCACTCGGATACGATTGTGAGCGAATTCACAAATCGTCCGGATCTCCAGAGGAGGGACGAGTGGTCGCAATTTGGACATCGCTGGTCATCACCGGTCTGATGATCGGCGCCATCTTCTGGTACGGCAAGCGTCGGCCTGTAGGTCGCCCCACCACTTGGGGCGAGGCGATGATCGGTTCCACCTTCATCTTCATGTTGCTGATGATGGTGTTCGGCGTGGTGCCCGACCGTTGGGTTCGCTACACCGACAACGAACTCGGTTGGTCCGTGGAGACCTTCCTGTTCACCGAGGGCCAGCTGATCGACGACCCGATTACCTTCCCGCCGTTCCGCATGGACAAGAAGAAGTTCAGCGACGTGATCGTCGTTGTTGAGCATCTCGTTGCCCTCGCGGCGCTTCCCTTCGTCGTGCTCTGGTGGCAAAAGCGCGACGAGAAGGGTCCGATGGAGGAGCCCGTGTCCGACTTCGGTCGCCCGTTGGTGAAGGGGAACTGACCGTGGCTCGCACCGACGCGAACCCACCGATGCCCAAGTTCCGGGACGACTACGTCCTGCAGACGGTCGATGCCGAATACCTGGCCGCGGCCGTCAAGCCCAAGCAGTTCATCAACATCGATCAGTCCGAGTGCATCCAGTGCGAGGGCTGTGTCGACATCTGCCCGTGGAAGTGCATCTGGTTCCTGTCGACGTCCGCCGTCGATGAGGCCGTCGGCGCCGACCTTCCCGGCCTCGATCCCACGGACAACGCGATCTTCATCATCGACGACGACGTGTGCACGCGTTGTGCGCTCTGCGTCGACCGGTGCCCCACCGGCGTGATCACGCTCGGCAAGGTCACCAACAATCCCCCGACAGAGGGTGACGTCCACGGACGGACGCACACCCATGGCTACGCCTACGGCATGCGCCTGTGAGAGACGCAGAGGACTAGAGACACCACCATGGCGAACACCATCGAGAAGCCGAAGCAAAAGCTTCCCGACAAGATGCAACAGCAGATGCAGGCTGCGTCGGACTGGATGCAGGACAGCCAGTTCTGGACGTCGATCTTCCGTCCGGGCTCGATCTTCCGCAAGGGCTACACCGACAGCCCGAGGAACCGCTCCTACGTCATCATGAACTCGGTGCTGTACCACCTGCACCCGGTCAAGGTGAAGCGGCACGCGGTGAAGGTGAGCTACACGCTCTGTCTCGGCGGGCTCAGCTTCTTCTTGTTCATCCTGCTCACCATCACCGGCATCTTCTTGATGTTCTTCTACCGGCCCACCGCGGCCGCGGCGTGGAGCGACATCGAGTCGCTGCACACACAGGTGAGCTTTGGCCTGCTCGTGCGCAACATGCACAGATGGGCGGCGCACCTGATGGTGCTGTCGGTCTTCTTGCACATGGCGCGCGTCTTCTACCACGGCGCGTACAAGGCGCCCCGGGAGTTCAACTGGGTGATCGGCGTGATGCTTCTCAAGCTCACGCTGCTCCTGTCTTTCACCGGCTACCTGCTCCCGTGGGATCAGCTGTCGCTGTGGGCGGTGACCGTGGGCACCAACATGATGGGGTTCACCCCAGTGTTCGGTGACCAGGTGCGGTTCGTGCTTCTCGGCGGCAAGCAGATCGGCGCCGAGACCTTGCTTCGGTGGTACGTCTTACACGTGTTGATGTTGCCGTTCGTGATCGTCATCTTCATGGCCATCCATTTCTGGAGAGTCAGGAAAGACGGCGGCATATCGGGGCCCCTGTAGGGGAGGGGAAGATCAGATGACAGAGATTCCCGAACATCTCCTGAAGCGCAGCCAGGCGGCTCGCTCTGCGGCCGAGGGCGACAGCGGCGCGCCCGCTGCCGACGCCGGCGGCGGTGCTCCATCCGACGACGACGGCGAGACCATCCCCCGTTCGCTGCTCGAGCAGAGCCAGCAGGGTGGTGCCGGCGGTGCAGTCGCTGCTCCCGCCGGTGGTGGCGTCGCCACCATCGCCCCACCGATGATGGCCGGACCTGGCGGCAACACTCACCGTCTGCTCACCGTCGTGAAGTCCGGTTCGATCCAGGACGTCAAGGCCTCGCCCGGTGACAAAGTGCACGTGTGGCCGCACCTGCTCGCTGCCGAGTTCACCGCAGCGCTCTTCATCACCGCCTTCACGCTGGTGTTTTCGCTGTTCATCAACGCGCCGCTCCTGGAGCTCGCCGACCTCAACGAGACCCCCAACCCGTCGAAGGCGCCGTGGTACTTCCTCGGTCTGCAGGAACTGCTGACCATGTTCGACCCGATGATCGCGGGCGTGACGATCCCCGGGGTGGTGCTCGTGCTCCTCGCCTTCATGCCCTACATCGATCGCAACGAATCGAACCGGCCCGAGGACCGCAAGTTCGCCATCTCGATCCAGACCATCCACCTGATGTTCTGGGCCGTTCTCGTCATCATCGGCTCGTTCTTCCGAGGGCAGGGGTTCAACTTCACCTATCCCTGGGATACGGGCCTTCACGGGATCTTCCACCTCTAGGAGCTGGCTGAAATGTCGACCGGAACAATCGTCGCCATCGCCATCGTCGCCCTCGTCGTGTTCGCGGCCGTCGTCGCGAGCGTGTCGCTGCGCAAGCGCGACGCCGAGGGTCTGGGCCACCTCGCCCGCGAGACGCGCAAACGCGACTCGGGCTCCAACGCGGACGGCGCCGGCGCCAGTGACGAGGCCAAGGAGCTGGAGCGCTCAGTCGTCCTCGAACGGGTCGGCGGCGGAGTGGCCGTTCCCGAGCCCGCCTCCCCAGCGGTGTGGACCCCGCCGGATCCCGAGGAGATCGGGGTCAGCCGGCGTCAGTTCCTCAACCGCAGCTCCATCACCCTGATGACGATGGGACTGTCGGTCTTCGGTGCTGCCAACATCGCGTTCTTGTGGCCGCGTCCCACCAAGGGCTTCGGCGGCAAGGTCAAGATCGGCACGATCGGATCGATCAGCGATGCGATCGCGAGCTCGTCACCGGCCACGAATTTCTCGTACTTCTCCGAGGCCCAGACCTACCTGCAGCCCTACCCGTTGGACTCGGCGATCCAGGCGGCAGCCGAGACGGTGTACTCCGGGGCCGTGCTCGACGGCATCAAGCAGGGCTACGTCGCGCTGTGGCAGAAGTGCCCGCACCTCGGTTGCAAGGTTCCGGTGTGCGCGACCTCGCAGTGGTTCGAGTGCCCGTGCCACGGCTCGCAGTACAACCGGGTCGGAGAGAAGAAGGCCGGCCCCGCCCCCCGAGGCATGGACCGTTTCCCGATCACCTTCGAAGGCCAGGACGTCGTCATCGACACTGGCTCGCCGCGTCAGGGTCCCGCCATCGGCACCGACACCACGGGCCAGGGTCTCGAAGGACCCCACTGCGCGTGATGTCGTTCAACCGCCCCCGTCACGCCCCCCTCTCGGGCAGGAGTGAGTCAGTCCAGTGATGTATGCCGTCACCACCGAGCGCTCGATCGCGATGGCCTTGTTGGCCATCACGGTCGTCGGGTGGGCGATCTATGTCTTCGTCAACATCCGTCAGTCCAAGAAGGAGCTGGGCAGCGAGATCGAGCTGGCGCCCAACCGCGGCTCGCTCCCCGACGACAACGAGCTCGAAGGCAGTCGCCTGGAGAAGGTGCAGGCCTTCGGCGTTCTGATGCTTCTGATCATCGCTCTCGTGCTGCCGATCTACTGGCTCCGCGAGGGTGGCCGCCGTTCGGGCGCCGAGGTGGGCTTCGCCGAGCGTGCGGCGGATCGCGGCGAGGGTCGAGCCGAAGAGCTCGGATGCCTCGAGTGCCATGGTGCGGACATGGGTGGAGCCAACTTCGCTCCCATCACCCTGGACATCGGCAATCAGTTCAGCGACCGTGATTCTTTCATCGTCAACACGAGCTGGCGCGGGCCTGCCCTCAACACGGTGTTTCAGCGTTTCGACACCGGCGCCTCGGCGCTCGACGAGGTCGAAGAGGTGCGCAACATCCTCGTGTTCGGACGTGGTGTGATGCCGGCCTGGGGCCTCGACGGCGGCGGTCCGCTCAACGATCAGGCGATCGACGATCTCGTGGCCTGGCTGTGGCGTGAGCGCCTGACCGACGAGGAAGCAACGGCTCGCGCGCTCAGCGCCAAAGAGACCGCGATGGCAGCCGAGCCTGACAAGTCCGAGGGCCAGGTACTCTTCGAGCTTCACTGCGCCCGTTGCCACACACCTCGCTGGCCCGGTCGCGGCGATGCTCAGCTCCCGAACGACAGCGGCCTCATCGAGGTTCTTCCCGGACCGCCGGGGTCGGGCCGCTACGGGCCGGCGCTCAACAGTGTGGGCCTCCACCGTTTGTTCGCGGATCCCGAGGACCAGATCGCCTTCATCGCCAACGGTGCTGCGGACAACGTTCCCTACGGTGATCAGAACACCCGCTTGGGCAACTACGGCATGCCGGGCTTCGGCAAGATCCTCACCGAGGACGAGATCCGGGCCATCGTCGACTACGAGCGCAGTCTCGATCCCGACGAACAATCGACGGTCGAGTTCGCCGAGCTCTTCACCGAACCGGCGCCCGCCGAGGAGGACGGATCATGAGCCTTCTGGCAGTCGTCGGTTGGGACCCCACCCTCACGGGGTATCTCGCCGTCCTCCTCGGCGTCCTCGTCCTGTGCGGGTCCGTCTACATGCTTCTGGCGACCAATCTCGGGCTGCGTCTCGGGTTCCTCGTCGCCTGGACGGGGCTGTGGTCGTGGAGCTTCCTCATGGGGGCCATCTGGTGGGTGTTCGGCATCGGCTGGCACGGCCAGATTCCGACGTGGCAGGTGTCGCACGTGGCCACCGACCCCGCCGCGGTGCCCATCGAAGAGGTACAGCAGCTCTCCAACGACGTGAGCGCGACTCCCGATGAGTGGGTCGTAGTTGTAGAGCCCGACGCGATCTCGGCGGCGGACGGCCACATCGTTTGCGCTGACGATGATGTCCGACGACTCGAGCCGGTCAGCTCGTGCCGTTTCCGGTTCACGACCCAATACACAGTGCACCGTGTGTTGGAGACGGGCGGCGAGCGTTACCGGCCGCTCGGGATTCCCGACAACGTCTTCACGCAGTACTTCATCCCGAGCCGGGGTCGACCGCACTACGCTGTCGTGCAGTTGCAGGCCAATGAGACGGCCGTCGAGGTCGATGCCAACCTCCTCGACGCTGATGGCGCCGTGATCCTTCCGCCGTCGGCGATCGATGAGGCGCAACCGATCCTGTCGGTGGTTCTCTACCGCGACCAGGGTTCGCTGCGCTTGCGACCGGCGCTGGTGACGATCTTCTCCGGGTTGCTGTTCGCACTCGGGTGTTACCACCTCCACCGCCGCGACCAGGCGGTGTGGGCCGTACGAGAGGCCGCTGGAGCTTGATCGCGGCGTCGGGCGGGGGGGAATGACATGGAGCAGTACCTACCCGTCCTGACGCTCGGCGTCCTTGGCATCCTGTTCGTCCTTCTCAGCATCGTTGCGTCGCGCCTGCTGGCGCCCGAGCGTTCGACAGGGGCCAAGATCTCGGCATACGAGTGCGGCATCGTCGACCAGGCGGAGATCCCCGAGCGATTCCCGGTGAAGTTCTACCTGGTGGCGATGTTGTTCATCATGTTCGACATCGAGATCGTTTTCCTCTATCCGTGGGCGGTCGCGAACGACGAGCTCGGGCTGTTCGGGCTGATCGCGATGGTGATCTTCGCGGGCATCTTCTTCTTGTCGTTCGTCTACGAGCTGGCGATGGGCGGTCTCAACTGGGGCCCGGGCCGCAAGCACCTGAGCCCTTCCCAGCACCCCGAACGCACGACGACCTCCACGATCCGCAAGGTCGGCCTCGAAGGCCGGATGCCTGTGGCGACCGTGCTCGAGCCAAACCCGATGGCGGGCGACACGCCCGACGCGAACGGATCTGGCGAGCAGGGCCACGAAGTGGCGCAGCGCAGCCAGCAAGTGACACGCAGCGCAGTGAGCGAGAGCACAGCCCATGCCTGACATCTCCGACCTCAAGCACAAGCTCGGTCTCGGCGACGACGGTCTCGCGGGCCTCGGGCACAACATTTTCACCGCACCCATCGAGGAGCTGGTGAAGTGGGCTCGCCGGCGCAGTCTGATGCCGGCCACGTTCGGTCTGGCGTGTTGCGCGATCGAGATGATGGCCACGGGCACCGCGCACTACGATATGGCGCGCTATGGCATGGAGACGTTCCGTGCCTCGCCGCGGCAGGCCGATCTGATGATCGTGGCGGGTCGTGTGAGCCAGAAGATGGCCCCGGTGCTGCGCCAGATCTACGACCAGATGATGGAGCCCAAGTGGGTCATCAGCATGGGCGTCTGTGCATCGAGCGGCGGCATGTTCAACAACTACGCCATCGTGCAGGGCGTCGATCAGGTTGTTCCTGTCGACATCTACGCCCCGGGGTGTCCGCCAGGACCCGAAACGCTTCTCCATGCGATCCTCGCTCTCCACGAGAAGATCCGCACCGGTGAGCTCACTGAGCGCCGGAAGGAGACAGGTGGGGGAGCAGGCATCGAGCTGGGCCACGAGCACGCGCCCGATGCGCAGCCCGAACCGGTGATCATCCGCACAGGCGGCGGTGATGGCTGACGAGCCGACCGAAGAGTCTGCCGAAGGCAGCGAGGGCATCGAACACGACGGCGAAGAACCTGCCGAAGGCAGCGAGAACAC
>Ga0114932_10001846_pt1 | contig 23299 bp, 20 predicted proteins | sample 2SBtaG_2_FD_87286 | JGI IMG/M metagenome (GOLD analysis project Ga0114932, IMG submission 87286) | Deep subsurface microbial communities from Kolumbo volcano to uncover new lineages of life (NeLLi) - 2SBTROV12_ACTIVE470 metaG | ecosystem: Environmental > Aquatic > Marine > Volcanic ...
CAACAGCTGCGGCAGGCTCACCAGCGACTGATCCGGAACACCCCACCGGCTCGCCGACGCTCCAAAGCTGCCCACATACACAGCCGGGAAGCCCGCCTGCTCCGCCAGCTGCGCCGTCATCACATCGTGCGCGTCCGGAACAACCAAACAGCCCGCCGCGCTCAACAGCTCACGCAAGCTCCCACTCATCGCCAACCTCCTCAGCCGAACCCGCGCCCACGCGCACTGTAACCACGCTGACGACAACAACACCCCGACACGCGGCCCGCCCGCTCATGCCGGTTAGCCGGTGGTGAACAGCCAGCGATGCGAGCGCGCCTTCCTCGTCAGGAGTGCCGGCGGAACCTTTCGATCAGAACAGGGGTTGACATGTCTAAGACCATTAGTCATAGTCTGTCTAACGCAATTAGTCATCCTGATTTGGAGAGAGCCATGCATCACGAACTGAACACCGAGATCAACATCGACGCCACACCCGAGCACGTCTGGGCGGTGTTGACCGATCTCGACGCCTACGCCGACTGGAACCCGTTCATCGTTTCCGCTGAGGGCCAAGCAGCAGTGGGTGAGCGGCTCACAAACCGTATGCAGCCCCCCGGTGGCAAAGGGATCACCTTCAAGCCCACCGTGACCGCCGTCGAGCCGGGCGTCAGCTTCGAGTGGCTGGGTCGGCTTGGCCTGCCCGGGATCTTCGATGGTCGGCACCGCTTCGACCTCGCCCCCAACGGCAATGGTGGCACCCGGCTGATCCATAGCGAGGAGTTGGACGGGGTCCTGGTGCGGTTCATGCGCACCAGGCTCGACACCGAGACCCTGGCCGGGTTCGAAGCCATGAACACGGCGCTCAAGGCCCGCGCCGAAGCTGCTGTTGGAAGTGCGTCATGACACCGCCAACGATGCCGGCATGGAACCTGACGCTGCGCTTTGGTCTCGAGGTCGCAGCCCTCACCGGCCTCGCCGCAGCAGCGTGGAAACTCGGATCAGGTCCGAGCCGCTGGATCGCCGTAGTGATCGTCCCGGTCACCGCTGCCATCATCTGGGGCGTGTTCAACGTCCTCGATGACCCCAGCCGATCCGGTGCCGCTCCCGTGGAGGTCAACGGCTGGATCCGTCTCGGTATCGAGCTCGCCGTCCTCGGCGGCGGCGCCGCCGCAGTCGCCTACACCGTGCGCCCCGAGCTGGGCATGATCCTGGCGCTGGCAATCGGCGGCCACTACCTGACCTCCGTGGACCGCATGCAGTGGCTGATCCAAGCATGAACCCGCACAAGCACCCCGAACGAGTCACACATGTGGCGGTTGGCGCAATGGGCTGCTGATGGGACGGAAGCTTGGACTGACCCGACAAGATGTCATCGAGGCCGCAGCCGAGATCGCGGACCGCGACGGCCTCGACGCGTTGAGTCTCGCATCGGTCGCCTCCGCGCTCGGGGTCCGGTCTCCGTCGCTGTACACCCACGTTGAGGGTCTCGCCGGGCTGCGACGCCAGCTCGCCATCCACGCCGCCACCCTGCTCACCACCGAACTCGCCGACACCATCGAAGGACCCGACCCAACCCAGGCCCTACGAGGCATCGCCCAGCAGCTGCGATCGTTCGCCCTTGCCCACCCCGGTCTATATGACACCTTCCTGCCCGCCCCCACCCCCCAACAAGACCCCGAGCTCGCCGCTGCGCTCGCCCAACCAGTCAGCATCGTTGGTTCGGTGCTCGACGACATGGGCGTCGACCCCGCGACCGTGATCCCCCTCATCCGGGCGCTGCGCGCCGCGGTCCACGGCTTCGTCCACCTCGAACTACGAGGCGGCTTCGGACTCCCCGACAACATCGACGACTCATTCACCACCACCATCAACCTCGTCATCGACGCCATCACCGCCCACACCGCCCACACCGCGACCTAAGCCCGCTCAAGTGTCGGACCCACAGGACACCCTCGCGTCGACGGAGTTGAAAGCGCTATCCGGCATGTTGGTGCGGGAAGGCAGGCACTGCCACTGCGGCGGTACCGGGTGGTCGTACCCCGGAACGAGGACAGCGGGAGGTCACGGCTTCAGCGGCTGCAGGCCACCTCCATCTAGCGTGCGGGCATGGCCTCTGCTCGACCGGATCTCGTTGAAGCGTTCCATCGGCAGCTGGCGATCCAACACCTCGGCCTAGAAGCGGTCGAAGTCGGCAGTGGCAATGCCACCATCCGGCTACCCATCAAACCCGAACTGACCGTTGACGGCCGTTTCGTCATCGCAGGCATCGTCGGCACACTCGTCGAGTACGGAGGCGCGGTGGCGTGCGCGTCGCTACATCCCGAGGGTTGGCTACCGCTCGGTGTGTCGTTCACCGTGAACACGGTTGCGCCTGCAGCCGGTGACAGTCTCCGAGCCGTGGGTCGCGCTGTGGGCGGCGGTGATCAGTTGAGTTCGGCGATAGTCGAGGTGTACGCCGACCGTGGCGACGACTCGGCGCTTGTGGCTACGGGCACGGTGGTGACGCGGGTGGTCCCGTTCGAGTGGGCCGACGAGTAGCCCCTTTCTCGGTCGCTCATCCCGGCACGCTCTCGGGGTCAGAAACGGGGGATCTTGGGTTCGATGCCGATCGCGAGCCGGCCGATGTCGTGTTGGATGGTCCGGAGTGGTTCGAATGCGTAGGCGATGGCGTGAATATTCCGTAGTGCTCGTTCGAGCGGATGGTCGTTGAAGAACGCGGCGCGCGAGGACCGTGAGTACAACTCGCTGATGAACTCGCGGGCGACCTTGGACGCATGGAACTGCATCCCCACCGCGTCAGCCCGCTGAGTCAACGTCGGCCCGTCGCCTGTCTGAGCTGACGCCCAGAGTTCGTCGATGACCCCGTACGTTCCGTAGCGGAGCGTTACGAGCGCAGCGCGGGCGTGAGCTACCAGCTCCATCACGCTGGCCATGTCGGTTGCCTTCGCGCCACTGATCGTGGACACCTTGCCCCGAAGCTCATCTCCAAGTGCGTCGAGCGCTGCCTGGAACACTCCGACCGAGACCGCGGTGTTCGCGACACCGCCCACGTGGGGCACACCGATCCCTGCGAACCTGGGCCGATTCAGCAAAGGCGGCGCAGCGAGATCAACAGCCAAGGTCTCAGGAACGAACGTGTCGTCGATCTCGACGCGATGGGATCCGGTGCCGCGCATCGCCGCCGCTTCATTCCACACCTCATCGATGGTCATCTCAGCGGTTGGAACGAGACACAACCGCAGCAGCATGCCCTTGGCCTCGGGTCGAGGGAGCAACGTGTTGAGGGCTGCGTAGGTCGCGTCAGACACTCCGGTCACGAGCGGCCATTCCCCGCTGAGTCGGTATCCGCCCTCGGTAGGCGTCAGTCTTCCGCCCGGGGCGGCGGAGAAGCCAAAGTTCCCACCATTCGACGCATACAACGGCTCGTAGAATTCGGGGTCAATCCATGCTGCGGCGTGGCAGGCCGCCATCGAGTTCGTGACGTACCAGGACGCTGAAGGATCTGCCTGGGCGATCATCTCAGTCGCATCGAATACGTCACGAAGAGACGCCTCGACGCCGCCCGCTTCAGTCGGTGCGGCCAGAAGGTACAGACCGGCGTCACGGCACGCTTCAACGACCTCAGGGGCCAACCGCCGGTCTCTCTCCGCTGAATCCTGATGCTTCGCAACTACCGTCGCCGCCTCACGCGCAGCTCCAATGACGCTGCTCGAACTGGCCATGCTGGTCCCCCGTCCACCCCGAATCAGAACAAGCTAGCCGTGCCGGAGACGATCGCCGAGATGCCCCGAGCAGGCCGATCTCCTGCGCGTGAAGCACTCCTCGGACACACTCTAACGTCTATGACGACCACCGCACCACGCACGCCTCGTGCCTTGAGAGATCAGCGAGACGCCCGTGAGGCGGCTGGGCGCGGATCTGGCCGTCCCATTACCGGCAATTGAGCGTTGTTTGTTGCGCGCCCGGTGTGGGGTTCGAGATGCCGTTATCGGATGGGGTGCCATGGTCAAGCGGTGATTCCGTACAGCGGTCGCAGCCCTCGGGTGCTGTGAGGCTTCTTTCTGCCGGTGTGGAGGGTTCGTCCTGTGGGCTGCTCACAGCCGCGGTGACCGACGTCACGATCTTGGTGGAGAACGTACGGCAGACCCATCAACATCGAGTTGCGATCTTGGTCCGGGAGGTGATTGCCATGGGTCCGTTGTCAGGGTTACGACCGGGCTACCGCTGCCATAGGTGCCGGCGACGAAGTCGGGCCAAGCCTGTGTGGAGCGCAGCCGGGCGCGAGAGGCATTGTGTTCATTGCGGTGCTGTTGGTGTGGACATCCCCACGGTTGCCGGGTCCAAACCGCGCCATCGGCCCGAACCGATGGATCTCGGGATGGGGTATTGGGCCGACCATGGTGGGGAATAGTCGGAGTTCAGGTTCCTACCCCAGCGTTTGCCAGACAGTCAGCAGTGTCTGACCAGATCAAACGCGATCCACGCATCGACGCTCAACACCGCGAGAACCGGCATTGCAGGGTGGGTTGGCGCGATGTGTTCGCAGCTGTGGAGGGTCGTTACCGTGCGGGTTCTCTAGTAGGCGAGCTCGTGGAGGTGGACCGGCTTCTCGAAGCCTTTGAGGGTGGCGGCCCCGGTGGGGTCGAACGTGAGTGGCTTGCCGGCGCAGAGTTCTCGGACCACGTTGCTTACGAGGATCTGTCCGGCCTGCGCGCGATCGGTGACTCGTGCTGCGAGCTGCACCGCGGTGCCGAATAGGTCGCTGCCACGGGCCACGGGTTCGCCTGCGTTCAACCCGACGCGCACCCTGATCTGCTCAGCGGTGAGCTGCCGTTGCATCTGCTGAGCGGCCTGCGCCGCAGACACCGGTGAGCCGAATGTGGCCATGATCCCGTCACCGGTGTGTTTGACCTCGCGCCCCTGGTGCTGTTCCACCGCGGCGCGCACGATGCTGTCGTGGCGTTCCAACAGCACTTGCGCCGCCTCATCGCCCATCTGCTGTGTCAGCTCGGTGGAGCCGACCAGGTCGGTGAACAGAACCGTCTGGAATCCCGCATCGACAATCTCGGAGACCTGCTCGTTGAGGAACCTTCGGGTGATCGTGAAGTCGTGGAGGATGCGGGCCGGGTCGCCCGCGTAGACCTCGAGGCGACAATCGGCGATCAGCGCAGCGATGCGCGCTGTGTAGGTCGGGGGAAAGAAGTAGGTCGGACTGTGAACCACCATTGTCGGCACCCGCAGCTGCGCGTAGTACCCCTCAAGGTCGATCACGGCCAGGGCATCGTGTACCGCAGCGAGTTCGTCGCGTGTGGTTCCCTGACGGAAGCGGTCAGCGATCGCGGGCCCACCGGGGTTCCCCCAGCCTGCGACCATCTGACCGAAGGCCTCCACATAGAAGTCCCAGTCCTGTTCCATTGCTGCCCGCGCTGCGCGGACACCAGGGATCTGGGCCCAGTCAGCCATAGAGATCACGGGCGACCGCAGCACCAGTTGCGACACCCGATCCGGGTTTAGCGCTGCGAGCGCAGTCGCTTCCACACTGCCCATCAGGGTGGCCAGCACGGCTACCTCGCTGCTGTGGCACGCGTCGAGCACGGCCTGCGCGTCAGCAATCAGGATTTCGGCGGGCTCGATGACCGGGTCGCGCTGCGATAGCCCCGATCCTCGGCGGTCGTAGAGGATGATCTCGCGACCCGGGAACGCCTCGGCGTAGTCCGTGAGCGGGGTTTCCAGGGTTTCCACCATCCCGGGCACGACAAGCAACGGTGGCCCCGATCCAGCGCGACCTGCGGCAACGCTTCCATCATCGGAACTCTTGACGTACTCGACTCGAAAGTCCACAACACCGATCCCCAGTGACCGGAGCCTAGACCCGCCCACCCCTCCCGGATCCAAGACCGGGTCCGCACATCGCGCGATCCGGCAAGACCGGGTGGGTGTGGGATGGCGTTCCGGGCGGAGCGCGGCGTCGTTAGCGGACGGTGCGCGACCAGCCGCAGCCGACATTGGTGTGGGTTCTGGGGCGGGGTATGTGTCGTTTGGGGGTGGCTGCTGTGAAGAGGTCCCAACGCCCGGGGACGCCTTTGAGGGTGTCGATTCCGACTGGCCGGAAGTCGTGGTCGGACCCGACGACGAGGTCGGCGGCGGTGGGTGAGACAGGGACCTGGCTGCCTCTTCAAGACTTTCGACACGGTTTGCGGGGTTGACGGCCATTCCGGCTGCGTTGCCGCTGCGTGTCGCGATCTCCATCTTGTCGGTCGTGGCCGGACGGTCCCGCCGCTGCGCGGGGCTCGGTCCAGTGCCTCGGGCCCGTCTGAAGGGGGCGGAACTACTCTGGCTGGCCACAATGTTGTTCGACTTTGCTGCGTGCACACTCGACACCGATCGACTGATCCTGCGGCGTGATGGTGAATCGGTGGCCGTCGAGCCGCAGGTCGTTGCCGTGCTGGTCTATCTGATCGAGCAGCGTGGGCAGGTGGTGTCGAAGGAGGAGCTGCTCGATGCTGTGTGGGGTGACCAGTTCGTCAGCCAATCAGCGCTGACGAGCCGGGTGGCGTCATTGCGTGCGGCGGTTGGTGACGACGGCAAGCGCCAGTCGATCGTGCGAACCGTGCATCGGCGGGGGTACGAGTTTGTGGCCGAGGTGACGGAGCATGCGTCGCCGGCAGTTGGCGAGGCTCGTATCCCCGAGGCTTCGATCGGCCGGCTTGACCTTCGTACTGGCAGCCACACCAACCTTCCGGCAGTGCCCACGGAACTGATCGGACGCGACCGCGATGTCGAGAGGGTGGTGGAGCTCCTGGCACATCACCGGGTGGTCACGATCAGCGCGAGCGGAGGTTCGGGGAAGACCCGGCTCGCGCTCGCCATCGGTGAGCGCGAGTTGCCGCGCTGGCCTGACGGAGTGTGGTTCATCGATCTGACCGAAGTGGTGCATGGCGCCAGGGTGCCCTCGGTCGTCGGTGCGGGGCTCGGGGTCAATGTGTCCCAGGGGGACGACGGCATCGAACAGCTAGTCGACGCCATCGAGTCGCTGTCGGCGCTGGTGATCCTCGACAATTGCGAACATCTGGTGGACGCCTGCGCTGAGGTTGCCGCGGCGCTTCTTCGTCGCGGCGGCGAGTCGAGACTCGTCGCGACGAGCCGCGAGGCCCTGGATGTGGCGGGAGAGCATGTCTACCGACTCCAGCCACTCGATACTGACGGCAAGACCTCGGCCGCTGTCCAGCTGTTCACCGCGTGTGCCCAGGCTGCCGATTCGACGTTCGCGGAGCGGGAACGAGACGCCGGCCAGATCGCCGAGCTGTGCCGACGCCTCGATGGCAGTCCGTTGGCGATCGAGTTGGCGGCCTCCCGGACCACGGTGATGTCGGTCCATGAGCTGTTGGGTGGCCTTGGTGATCGCTTCGAGCTCCTGCAACAGGGGGGCCGCCGCCGACGCCAGCGGACCCTCGAGGCCACGCTTGATTGGAGCTTCGAGCTGCTGACTGCCGAAGAGCAGGACCTCTTCGTGAGGTTGTCGGTATTCCCCGGGACGTTCGACCTGCGCGCGGCTGCCGCCGTCGGTGCGATGTCGGCAGTGCGGTGCACCGATCTCGTGGAGTCTCTTGTCGCCAAGTCGCTGGTGTCCCGCTCGAACGTTCCTGGCAGTGCCCGATTCAGGTTGTACGAAACCACCGCTGCTTACGCCCATCGTCAGCTGCGAGACGCCGGATCGAGTCCCGAGACACGCGAACGGCATCTGGATCACTTCGGCTCGTTGTGCGGCGACAACTATCCGGGGATGTATGCCGACCTGGCTGCTCGGCGCAGGCTCGGCGACGACAGAGCCAACTTCATCGCGGCGTACGAGTGGGCCTCGTCGCGTCGGGGGGCCGAGGCGGCAGCCGGCTTCCTGCTTCGGGGATTCACCCTGCTGTACAGCGATCTGGCTACTGGGATCGAGCTTGCCGACCGCTCTGTCGAAGCGCTCGGTGATCTCGACACCGACCTGACGATGAGGTTGATAGCCAACCGCAGCTTCTTGTGCCTCCTATCCGCTGACCTGATCGGGGTCCAGCGTGGCACCGAGGCGCTGCGGGCCTCGCCCGATCCCCTCCATCAGGTGTTTGGGCTGGCGATCGCCGGATTTGCGGTGTCGCGGTTCGACGGTGGCGACGGTGTCTCGTTGCTCGAACAGGCGGTGGCGTTGTCCGATGCCATTCCACCGGGACCCGATGCCCTCCAGGGGGCCGCGATCGGTCACGCCTTGCTGGCGATGGTGCACCTGCTCGACGAGAACTTGATCGAGGCCCGGCTCCATGCCGGCCACGCGATCGAGCTGCATCTCCAACTGCCGTTCGCGTCAGAGGTGCTGGCGCGGGCTCAGGCGACGGCTGCAGTGTGTGCGTTGCTGGTCGACGAAGCGGATGCCGCCCTGGTCCTGGCCGAGGAGTACGTGGTGACCGGCAGTGGGCTGGGCGGGGGCAATGAACTGCGCTGCCTGGCGCATGTACAGCTCGGGGACATCGAGCAGGCGTCAACGGCCGCTCGTGATCACGCCCTCCTCGCAGCGCGTGGTCGGCTCACCCAACAGGCGGCCGACGGCCTGGTGTTGATGGCCGCCCTCGATGCGGCAATGGGCGATGAGGACAGAGCGCGCGGTCTGCTGCTCTCACTGGGCGTCTGCCGGCAGTCAGAGCTGAACGTCTACTCCTGGCAGCTGGCCGACCGCCTCGGGGTGCGTGATGGACTCGACCTCGATGCGGGATGGCGACGCGACGGTCGGGAGCTACGTCGGCGGGCTGAGGCTGACAGGGCCCGCCTTCAGTCCGAGCTGGAACGACGAGGCTGGTCCTGAGGCACCTCAGTGCGTCGGGTGCGTCGTCGCAACCAGCTGGTTGAGTGCGCGCCGGTCGATCTTGCCGGTTGCGGTCCTGGGTAGGCACTCCACCATGACGAGCGCCGATGGCCGCAGCGATGGCGCCAGCTCGCCGGTCCCGGTGAGCTGATCGAGCTGGAGAGTGGACTCGGCGGGTGGACGCTCGGCGACTGCGATGACACGGTCGTTGCCGTCTTCGCCGAGCTGTGGCGCCACGGCGATCGGGATCGAGGTCAGCCGGCCCAAGGCCTCCTCGATGGTTTCCGCAGCGACCTTCTCGCCGCCGACATTGATCTGGTTGGATCGTCGGCCGAGCAACCGGTACCCCTTGGTCGTTCGGCGCGCCAGGTCACCGGTGGGGACCCAGCCGCGATGGGGGTGCTGCCCCACGTATCCGGCGAAGACGTTGGGCCCGCGTAGGTACAGTTCGCCGACGCCCTCGTCGATGGTGGCACCCGAGAGTGCATCTCGAAGTTCCGCATGGACGTTTGGCCCTGGCCAGCCGAGAAGGTTGGCGTCGTTCGCCCCTTCGATGTCTGCGGTCAGACTTCGAAACGCTTCGCTCAGTCCGTACGCGTTGACGAGGCGGCTGGCCGGTGCGACCTGACCGAGACGAGCGATGACAGCTGGGGTCAGTGGTGCCGCCGAGCTCACCACCAGCCGAAGCCCCTGCAGCGCCAGCCGGTCGGAGCGAAGGAGCTGGTGAAGCTGGAACGGCACCAGCCCCATGACCGTGACCTTCCACTCCTCGATCGCGTTGGCAACCGCGTCGGCGAAGGCGAACGGTGGTGGCATCAGGGTGGTGACCCCGCTCGCAGCTGCAGACAGAAGATTGGTCAGGCCGGCGAGGTGGGTCGGCGCCATGGCGTTCAGGAACACGTCGTCCGACCGCCAGTCGTACAGCCTCTGGTTGGCGGTGAGGGAGGCAGTGAGGGCCGAGGCCTCGATGACCACGCCCTTCGGTGGCCCGGTGCTGCCAGAGGTGTGGATGATGGTGGCTCCCTCGGGGATGCTCGAGGAACGGCCAGAGCCCGCCGCCCCTGGTTCTGACCAGAGGGTGAGCGAGCTCTCGATCGCGACCGGAGATGAGTACCCCAGACCCGCGAGGGCCGTGGCGTGGGCATCATCGGCGAGTACTGCGCCCACCGCGGCGCTGTCGCGTCGCTGGGTGAACAGCTCGATGTCTCGAGGCCGGCGAGGGGTTCGGCTGCTGAGGTGGGCGACCGATCGCCCGACGTGCCGTGCGGCCACATGGCTGACCAGATGGTCGGCGGCCGAGGTCGCCGCCACCGCGACGACGGCGCCCTGTGGGACGTGGGCGCCGATGATCGCCGCGAGGTCCGTTGCGCGCTCGGCGAGCGCGGCGGCTGGGTAGCGCGTGCCGTCTTCGACGACGTCGCCTCGGAGCTGGAGTGCCAAAGCGGCCGCGGTCACGATCCGGACCTCGCGAAGCTGAGCTGGCGAAAGCGACCCTCGACCTGGACCAGAGGAAGGCGGTTGGCGCTGTCGGGGTCAACGGCCGCGACCGGGCGCTGGGCCAGGTAGCGGTGGGCGGGAACCTCGTAGCCCGGGGGCAAGTCGGTGCCGTTGCCGACGCGGGCGCCGGTTCCGACGGCACACCCGAGCAGGCGTAGCCCGCTGGGGACGCTGCCGACGTTCGATCGAATTCGGACCTGTTCGTCGCCCAACAGTGACGCACCGATGGAGACCCCGCGAGCAAGAAAGACGTCGCGGCCGATGAGTGAGCGGGCGATGACGGGGGTGCTGAGGGTCGAGCGTCCCAGCGCTACCGACCCTCTGAGCGCACAGTGGAAGCTCACCACCGTCGAGGGCCCAACAACGGAGCCATGCACGAGCGCGCCGGTCTGCACGTGGGTGCCGTCCTCGATGACGCTCCCCGCAACGCTGACGTGTTCGTCGAGCTGGACCCCTTCGCCGATAGAGGAGTTGCGCACCACGGCGTAGGGGCCAACGACTGCTCCGTGCTCTATGGCACTGTTCTCGACGATGGCTGTCGGGTGGATGGCGGCGCCGGCAGCGATGCGGCTGGCTGTGATGGATCTGACTCGAAGCTGGAGGGCGAGCAGGTTGGCAACCAGCAGGTCGGTCCAGTGCGCCAGCTTCCAGATGAAGGAGTCGGTCGAGATGGCCAGGATGGGCTCGGCCATGCGACCGGGCTGGGGTCGCGATGCGAACGTTGTGTGGCGCGGCACGTCGACGACTTCTGGCGAGACCGCACTCGTCACGGCTGTCTGCCCAGTGCTCGGGTGAGCCGCCAACGGGTAGATCAGGCGGTTTCCATCGTCCTCCACCCCGAGTTGATTGCGGCCGAACTCGATGTGCAGCGCATCAGGGCGCACCGCGGCCTGGGCAGCGGTGTTGGGTCGGGCAGCCTGACACAGAGCCTCGATGAACGGCGATGTCGCGTAGACGGCGGGGTCGCTCACGATGTTGCGACCGTGGCCTTCGGCCACTGAAGCGACGCGCCGACGAGCGTCGACGAGCCGCTCACCGGCGATCGGCAACTCGTCCAGCGGGAGCTCGAACAGTGTTTCGCTCCACGGCATGGTCATGATGCGTCGCTCTCGACGAGCTGGGCGATTGCGTGCACTGATGCGAAGTGATCGGGGTTGAGGTCGTCCTCATCGATGGTGATGCTGAACGTCGTCTCGAGGGCGAGGATCAGCTCCATCAGCGCCAGGGAATCGAGTAGGCCCTCGGTCAGGAGATCGGTCTCGGGAGTGAGGCCCGTCAGACCGAAATCGACGTCGAGCAGGGTGAGCAGCATGGTCACCGTGCCGCCGCCGGAGCTCGAGAGTGCTGCGGGGTGGGTGGCTGGAGAGGTCATACGACGAACGTAGGAATCCGACCGTTCGATGTCGTGAAGGAACTGTCCAGATCGTCCCGAGAGATCTGGACAACTTCTTGCTCCGTTCTCCAAGTGTCGAGCGGACGGTATGTGGACAATCGGCTCACGGCGCTCCACCGCCGTGAACGGAGACCCAGATGACCATCACCGAGCCCACCAAATCCCCGACCTCCACGAGGACACCGACTGTCCCTGCCACGGCCGAGCTCACCCTGTTCGAGCTCACCATGGGGGTCACCGTGACCCAGGGCATTGCGATCGCGTGCCGAATGGAGCTGCCAGATCACCTGCACGCAGGTCACAGCTCCATCGCTTCGTTGGCAGATGCAGCAGGTGCGAAGGCCGACGCTGTAGAGCGAGTGCTCAGACTCCTCCAGACGGTTGGCATTGTCGAGGTGGTCGGCGACGGGGCTTACCGGCTGACCGAGTTCGGCGATCCCCTCCGGGCGGACGCCACGCCGTCAGTGAGAGCGTGGGCGCTCATGTCCGGATCGGACTGGTTCTGGGGACCACTCGGGCAGCTCGACGCGTGCTTTCGGGACGAGCGCAGCGGATTCGAGGTGGAGTACGGGGCCGAGGTGTTCGACTTCCTCAGCCAGGTGCCACATGCGCAGGCCGAGTACGACGCGGCGATGAGCGGGGTCATGTCGAGTGAAGCCAGCGAGATCGTGGCAGCCCAAGACTTCAGCGATGTCCGCCAGATTCTGGACGTCGGCGGTGGTGACGGCAGCCTGTGCAGGGCAATCCTGCGCGCGGTTCCGTGGCTGACGGCTGCCGTGCTCGACCGGCCGGCGGTGGTCGAAGGGGCCCGTGGTCAACCGTCAGGTCCTGAGCGCTGCACATGGCACGGCGGTGACTTCTTCGAACACGTGCCAGCGGGTGCCGACATCTACCTCTTGTCTCGCATTCTTCACGACTGGAACGACACCAGGGCGAGTGTGATCCTGCAGCAAATCGGAGAGGCCATGCGCGACGACGGAACCCTTCTGATTGTCGAGCAGCTACTCGACGAGAATCAACGACCCTTCACCCCACTGTGCGATCTCAACATGGCGGCGTTGTACGGGAGCCGGGAGCGCAACCGGTCTCAGATGGCCGATTTGTTGGCCACGGCCGGCTTCGTGATGGACAGAGTGGTGCCCCTGACATCTGGTCGCTTCTTGATTGAAGCGAGGCGTCATGTCTGAGGTTGCCGCACGAGAGACAAGCCCACGGGTGGAGGGGGCCGCCCCTGACACCGCCACCTCGGCCAGCGCCACCTCTGCAGTGCGGCAGGCGCTCGCCCATCCGGCGGACCCGCGGCTGGTCCACCGCGCCATCGACACGATGCGGGCGCTCGGTGAGCAGGCGTACAGCGGTGACTATGCCGCCTACGATCGGTTCCAGCGGATCCTCTTCGATCTGCAGCACGGAACCCCACAAGGTGATCACTGGTTGCGCCAATATCTGGCATCGAGCGTCTACGACATCGAGCGGGCCCGGATGCCGCTTCCCAACGATGATGGTTCGCGATCGCCTGACTCATTGTGGCGGCAGCAGATGTGGCGACAGCAAGAGGAGCTGTCTCCGCTGCGTCACCCGATGTTCCGGCTGTTGTTCGACGGTGACCCGAGCTACGACCAGGTCGTGACCTATCTGCGGCAGCAATGGCTCATCCTCCAGTTCTTCTGGTTGCAGTTCGTGGAGTTGGCGGGCCAGATGGAGAGGGTCGGGGCATCGATACGCGACCTCATCCCGCTGTACGAGAACGTGTGGGACGAACTCGGAGAAGGTGATCCCGAGGCGTCCCACGTGGTGCAGCACCAGAGGAGACAGGAGCGGCTCGGAATCAGTGTGGCGACCCGCCAGATCCCGGACTTTCCTGAGACGATGGACTACATCAACACCCGCACCCGGCTCATGCGCGAGGCCGAACCGTTCGGTGCGTTGGGTGCCATCTTCAGCCAAGAGGCCACGGCCCAGTCTTACGGTGACCGCCACTTCGACATGTTGGCCGGTGTGGGTATCGAGCGGCGGTACGGTCAGGTTTACGCCGAACACACCTCGGTCGACGTCGAACATGCCGATGAGGTGTTGCATCTGGCCAAGCGTCACATCGAGCATCGGCGACATCAGCAGGCGGTGCTCGACGGCCACCGGGCACAGATGACCATCTGGCTGGCCCACATGGACCGGGTGGTTCCCCTGCTCGACGGCAGCGCACCGCCGCCGCTCACCGTGCCAGAGCTCTGGGGCCGCGACCACGGACGTTTGGCTGGCCAGTGTTCGTCGCCGGTGCGGAGGCCGCTGTGAGCGAGACGGGATGGCTCGCCGAGATCATGAGCGTATGGCTGAGCTCGGCGGGCTCTCGAATCGCTCGGACGGACGCTGTGACACCGTTGACCGGTGGCGGGGCCGCCTGGCAGTCGACCTCGCACCGGGAGCCGAGCAGCTGCCGAGCAATCGAGGACCCCGCCCCCGAGGCGCACCTCCGCTCACGCTTGCCGCGGCGGGGCGTCATCGGGATTTTCGAATACTCCAGGATCAGGCCATGAGTCGCCGATTCATCGAGCTGCTCGTTGCGGCCTTCGCCAACACGAAGGCCATGGACTATCGCCTGTGGCTCGGCATCTCTGCCCTCCTGGCCGGAGTGATCGTGGCCTTCATCAACGTCGCACAAGGAGATGTCGTGTTCGCCACGATCGTCCTGGGCGCCATTGCCGTGCTGTTCCCCGCGCTCATCTGGCTGACACAGCCGAGTCGCAGTGGTCCACACATCAGCCACGCCGCTGCGCAGGCGGCTGAGCGAGACCACGGCATCATCATCTACTGGCGGCCCGGTTGCGTATTCTGTGACCGCCTCAAGCTTGGCTTGGGTCGCGATCGCCACCACGTGTCATGGGTCAACATCGCGCGGGACACCGAGGCCGCCGAGTACGTGGCGGCCCACCACAACGGCGACGAGCAGGTTCCGACCGCAGCGACGGGGCCGGGCACGCTAATCGAGGCCACCCCAGCGGCAATTAGGGTGCACCTCCAGCAAGCCCGATCAGAAAGCCACAGCTAGAGAATGCGAGCCAGTGGAGCCAGAAGCGGTGTCGTGGTAACTGACCTAGGCAAACGTCGAGAACGGCTAATCCCATGATCTGCCTGCGAGTGCAAGAATACCGGTCGCGGAACCGGGGTTTCACGATGTAAAACCACGAGCCTCGGTCCACACCGCCACAAGTGCGATCTGACCCCTCAGATCGACCCGCGACTCAGCACGGACGCAATCCCGTCGACGGGCAATCGAGCCAGCGAGATCCGGCAGTATCGCGCTGGCCTGTGAGGAACCTCCCGGTGGTGTTAGAGGACGTGGCTAGGGTCGGTGGTGTTGCGCGGCTGGGAAGGGGGCTGTCATGGCGGAGACGTTGACGGTGGTGGCGGGCGATTCGAACACCATCGCTTATGACGTGCAGGGAAGCGGTCCGGCGGTGATGTTGATCACTGGTTTCGGTACTCATCGCGGGTGGTGGCACGAGTCCGGGTACGTCGAGGCGTTAGCGGAGGACTTCACGGTCATTTGTCCTGACCCGTTGGGTCACGGTGACAGCGACAAGCCGCACGACCCGGTGAACTACAGCGAAGAGCGGCTGGTTGAGCACACGGTGGCGGTGCTGGATGCGTTGGGTGTCGATCAGTGCCACGTCTGGGGGTATTCGCGTGGGGCGCTGATTGCTGCGTTCGTGGGCTGGGCGTATCCGGAGCGGGTGCAGACGTTGGTGTTGGGTGGTGTTCCGATCACGGCGGCTGCGCCGTCCGTCGAGCTGGGTGAGGCGCTGATGGAGGGAAACTGGGATGTGTTTTGGGATGGGTTTCCGGTGCCGGTCGATGAGGCCGGTCGAGAGTTGGCTGAGTCAACGAACGATCCGCGGGCTCTCGGTGCGACGTTGTTGGGACGTGGTGCCACGCACTGGCGTGCGTTCGATTGCCCGGTGGTTGGCTATCTGGGTGACGGTGAGGACTTCCTTGGCGAGGTGTTGCCCGAGGCGCGGCGCCTCAAGATTCCGATGGCCGTGTTGGCCACTGGCGGTCACATGGAAACCTTCTTCGCCGCGCAGCAGTCCCTTGAGCTGGTGCGCCCGTTCCTCGGTCGCGGTCCAGCCGCCTGACCCACCTAACCAAAGCAACTCCCGGCAGTACAGGGCGGGTGTGTGATGTGGCTCACGGCGCCGGTAGCGGGTGGTGCGCGAGCATGGCGGTGTGGTTGATGGGGTGAGTCTGCCTTCGGGGACGGTGACGTTTCTGTTCACCGATGTCGAGGCCTCGACGCGTTTGTGGGCCGTGGATTCCGACGCGATGTCGGCTTCGTTGCGGGTGCACGATGGGGTGTTGCGCTCCGAGATCGAGTCGCGTGGTGGATACGTGTTCACAACGGCTGGGGATGCGTTCTGCGTTGCGTTTGATCGGGCTTCTGACGCGGTGGAGGCGGCCGTGGCTGTGCAGTCTCGGTTGCAGGCCCTGTCGTGGCCTGGCCCGGAGTTGCGCGTGCGCATGGGTTTGCATCTGGGGGAGGCCGAGGAGCGTGGGGGTGACTATTTCGGTCCTGTGGTGAACACTGCGGCCAGGGTGGAGCAGGCGGGTCATGGCGGTCAGATCCTGTTGACCGAGCTGGTGGCTGTGTCGGCTGGGGTGGCTGCCCGGGACCTGGGGATGCAGCAGCTCAGGGACGTGGGTGCTCCCGTGCGGGTGTTCCAGATCGGCGAGTCGGACTTTCCGCCACTTCGAGCGCCTGGGCCCAACGTCGCTCGTCTGCCGGGGCAGGCGAATCGGCTCATCGGCCGCCAGAGCTCTGTCGCTACTGTCAACGGGCTGCTGGCGCAGTATCGGCTGGTGACGGTGTCGGGTGCGGGTGGGGTGGGCAAGACACGTCTTGCTGTGGAGGTCGCTGGCGGGTTGACGGACGAGTTCGTCGATGGGGTGGCGTTTGTTGATCTGGCGTCGGTGGCTGACGTCGGGGCGGTCCCGGTCGGGTTCGCTGATGCTCTCAGCCTCGCAGTGGTCGGCGGTGAGCGTTTGGTGGACCAAGTCGTCGGTCAGATCGGGGACAAGTCGACGCTGCTGGTGGTGGACAACTGTGAGCACGTGTTGGATGAGGTTGCAGACACGGTGTCCGAGCTCCTCGAGCGTTGCCCGCAGCTGTCGGTGTTGGCGACGTCTCGAGAGGTCCTTGACCTCGATGGTGAGCACGTGTTCCGCGTTCCATCGCTCGACACCGACAACAACGATGGGTCGGCGGTTCGTCTGTTCGTGGAACGAGCGTCGGCGGCCGATACTGGGTTTGAGGTGGCTGACGCGACCCGGTCGACCATTCTCAGTATCTGTCGCCGCCTGGAGGGAATCCCGTTAGCGATCGAGCTTGCCGCAGCTCGCGCACGGTCCCTTCCCGTTGAGGTCATCGCAGAGCGGCTCGACGCTCGCTTCGATTTGCTCGCCGGGAGTAGGCGAGGTCGTCTTCGCCGACAGCAGACGCTTCGCGCGACGATCGATTGGTCAGTCGATCTGCTTGAGGATGACGAGCGTTCCTTCCTGCGTCATCTTGGTGTGTTCGTCGGCGGCTGGACGCTCCCGGCGGTCGCCGCTGTGGCCGGTCGCGATGATGTTGCTGCGATGGATCTGTTGGATTCCCTTGTCGCGAAGTCACTGATCGAACGGGTCGAGGATTCGACCGGGCATCGCTACCGCATGCTGGAGACGTTGCGTGAGTGGGCCACAGAGGAAAGTGATCGGCTCGGAGAACTCGCGGCACTTCGGGAAAGGCATGCCCGCTGGTATGTCGACCGATCGATGCACTGGTCCGATGTCTTCAAGACCGACATGACGCTCCTCGACGAGTGGCGGCCCGAGCTCGCCAACGCTGTTGCCGCGACCGACACCCTGCTGCGCATCGGCGACATCGGAGCTGCTGCTGAGCTACTCGTCCGGCAGAACTCCGTGATGCACGACGCCGGCCGCGGCGACTGGTACACGGACCGGCTCATCGAGTGCCTCAACTCCGACCTCCCGGCCGAGCTCGGAAGCGCAGTGCTGTTCCTCGCCCGAATCTCTCTCGAAACGCAAATGCGACTCGCTGAGCAGCGAGATCTGCCCGACACCTTCCGTCACCAGTCACCGGGCGAGAAATACAACGGGCACGCGCTCAACCAATGGCTGACCGAATACCACCGCATCTGGGGTGACCCCTTTGGCGCCGACGCCCGCATCGACGAACTCATCAGTTCCTATCCCGACCTGACCGGTGAGTTTGAAGGACTCCGAGCCACCGCCTACATGTTCTGCGCCCGTTTCGACGACTGCCTCGACGCCGCTGCACGCGCGTCACTCGACGCCGGCGTCGTCAGCCTCTTCGTCAACGCCGCTGCGGTTGCTGCGCACCTGAGCGGGGGTCATCGCGCCGACGAGGCACTCGCTCTCAGCAACCAGGTCGAAACACGAGACGGGGTCAACACAATGGCCATCGAGGCCTACCGAATCCTCGTCGATCCAACAATCCAGGACCGGGAACACCGAGTCGCCCAGTCCGCATACGTGAACGGCAACGTCCCCGCCACGGAAAGCGACTACCTCGCAGTGTTCGGACGACTCGCCTACGAACGCGAAGATCACAAACGCGCACGCGAGCTCTTCTCAGCCGCCCGGATTCGGCAACCAGCGACCTTCAGCCTCAAACGCTGGACGACCTGCCAGCTCGACGGCGCCCCATACAGCTCGGTCAACAGCCTAGAAGAGCACCGCCACGCCCTGGCCGCCGCAACCACCGCGGACAACCCCGCACCAGACGCAGACACCGCCGACGGCGCACAATCCCAACTCAACGAAAAGCAAGAGTTCAAGACAGAAGTCGAGCGCTGGCTCTGACACCCCACCCCGCGGCCACCCAACCAGACGAAGAGCCTCGCCCGCCGACCGCCGGCATGTTGGGACGGGCCACGGTGGTTCTCTGGGCACTGTGTCCTCGCCGCTACGGCGTGGGTTCGTGAGCGAGGGCGCCGCGGCTACAAAGGGGAAGCGATGGATGACCTGCTGAACGACTACGCGGCGGTGGCGCAACAGATCGCTGACATCGTCGCGGGGATCAGACCGGGGCAGCTCGACTCACCGACGCCGTGCACAGACTGGACAGTGCGCGACGTGTTGAACCACACGGGCCACACGGCCAGGACCATTGTTTCGATGGCTCAAGGCGGCCCTCCGGCCGACATCGGTCTTCCGCCAGAGGACCGCTTCGGAGCTGACCCGGTCGACTGGTGGGCGAGGTGACGAGCTGGACGATCGACACGTTCGCTGATCCCGATGCGATGACGATGGGGCTTGATCATCCGACCCGACGTCTTGACGGTGCTGACATCTTGGTGATCTTGACCTTCGATCACCTGATCCATGGCTGGGACCTCATCACCTCTACTGGCCAAGACGAATCCTCGCTTGACGAAGCGTCGGTTCGAAGCGTGTGGGGTCATGTCGAGTCAGGTCAGATGGTGGCTGTTCAGCGCGATACGGGCCGGTTCGGTCCCGCACAACCCGATGTTGGCACCACCCTGGAACGACTCTTGGCCTACAGCGGCCGCAACCCCTAGCCAACGAACACCCCGGCAATCTCGGACCCTGCCGACGGCAGTTCGGAGTCTTCAGTCGATCGCGGTAGTGAGCGGGTGTCGGTTTCAGAGGGCTGCTTGGATGCGGTCACAGTCGTTGACTCGGGCGGTTGCGTCGATGCGTTCGAGTTCGGGTCGGGCTTTGTTGAGTAGTTCCGTGATTCGGGTGGGTGATCCGCCAAGGCGCAGTTCGGCTTCGGCTTCGTGGAGGTTGACGAGAGCGACGTGGGGGTGGGCGCCTTGTTCGGTTCGGACGCGGCGGGCTTCAGCGAACCACCGGATCGCTTCGTCTCTGTTGCCGATCCAGGTTTCGACGCGGCCGAGCGCGTGGCGGGGATCGAATTCGGGGTAGCTGAAGTCGGCGGCGATGACCTTGTGCGCAGCGGCGCGGATCTCGTCGATCCAACGCGTTTCACCTATCGCTATGAGTGATTCGATGAAGACGCTTGGCATATACGGATAGTTGGTGGAACCAGCCGGCCCGGCGACGAGCGCAGGGAGAGCGGACTCCAGGCAGTCCAAGGTCTGGTTCCGTTTGCCGTAGATTGCGGCACTGAGCGCCGTGAGGGCCAGGCCTGACGCTTTCACGAAGAGCAGTGACGGCTCGGTCGAGCTACTGAGTGTCTCATGGAAGAGATCCACCACACGTCCGTTGGTTATTGAGCCAAGGTCTGGGTGAGGTGCTGGTGCCGGCTGGTCTGGTGCCGGCGGGTTGAAGACCGCCCTCGGGATAGCGATCCCGCCCTGAAACTGGACGGTTGCGTTTGCCCAGGGCGTGCGCTCGTAGAGGCTGAGCCCTTCGTCAAGGACCTGTTGTTGGCGGTCGATGTCACCGAGGGCGTGAAGAACACGCATCATGATCCCGCGGTAGACGAGTTCTTCGCCGGCCAGTCCGTTGCGTTTGGCGTACCCGACATGCTCATCGAGTACGCGGGCTGCTCGTTCGAGCTCGCCTGCGTGCAAGGCGAGAGCGACACCGTTGGGATGGGGATGGGACAGGATCTGGGCACGGTCGCGATGGATGTATCGCACGATCTGCGAGGAGCCGATACGGGTCGCGACTGCACCCAACTCCTGCTTCTCGGGCGAATCGGTCGGCATACCGATGTAGTCGGGGTCGCGCATCTCGATGCCGAACAGCTCGTAGTTCCGCAAGGTGAGCCATGACTCGTCACGCCGGTCACCACACCACTGAATCCCTTCGGCGGCGAAGTCCCACACGTCCGCCAGATTGGCCCCTGCGGCATCGAGACCCCGGGCGCATGCCGCGTAAAGCCCCGCGATGGCCGTCTCGTCGAGGAGCGCTGCGGCGTCGACGCAAGCCGCACGGGTCGCCTCAACTTCAGCCATCGCTGCGTGGGCCTCGGCTTTGGCCACTCGTAGGTTGGCCGGCAACTCGGCCGGGTCGTCGGTCAAGTCTTCGGCGATGCTGACAAAGCGGACCGCGTCAGCGAACGCGCCCCCGTCACGAGCCGCCAACGCAGCTACCGCCGCCCAGCGCGCTCCTGCCTCCGCGCCGGGCATCACCGCCGAGCAGGCGTAGTGATGGGCTAGAGCCGCAGCTTGAGCGTCGGTGGCGGTGCCGTCCAGTCGGGCCTCGATCGCTTTGGCGATACTGCGGTGAAGACGCACCACCCTCGACGGATTCGCTTCTTCGTACAGGGTTTGGCGGACCATGGCGTGACTGAACGCGTACACGTCGAACTGGGCGGTCGCCTCCACTAGCCGGGCCCGCTGAGCAGCCTCCACACAACCCAACGCGACATCGACAGACATATCGGCCAACTCCGCCACCAAACCCAGCTCGAACGGAGCATCGAACATCGACGCCACCGCCAAGAAATCCTGAGCATCCTCGTCCAGACGGCCGACCCGGCCACCGATCACCTGACGCAAACCGCGAGGCAGATCCAACGGCACCGCCTCGACGCGATGCCACAACCCGTCCGTGTCCCGCTGGAACGCCCCCGACTCGGCCAACTGCCGAGAGATCTCCAACACAAACAACGGATTCCCGCCCGACGCCGTGGCCAGCTCCTTCACCAACTCAGGATCCAGACCCTGACCCGCCAGCACCGCGACCAGCTCGCCGATCTCATCGACGCTCAGGCCATCGAGATCGATCTGGGTGGGGTCGACCTCACGGACCAGCACGGACAGTGCCTCACCCCACGGGTGGCGGCGATCCAAATCGGTGGGCCGATACGTTCCAGCCACCAACAGCGGCGATGTCCTGGCTCGGCGCGCCAACGCCCTGAACACACTCACGCTCAGCTCGTCAGCCCAATGGAGGTCATCGAACACCACCACCAACGGCCGCTCCACCGCCCAGGCAGCCAACGTCTCAGCCACCGCGGAATGGAGGCGCTGACGAGCCTCCACCAAATCGATGTCATCGGGCTCCACGACATCGACCCACGCAGCCGCAGCGGCCAGAGACAACTCCGCAACCACCCGATCATGATGCGACGCACAACGCCGCAAGCGCACAGGATCCTCCGTCGCCAAGGAATCAAGGATCTCGACCACCGGGCCCAGCGGGATCACCTCACCGCCAAAGCTGTGCCCCCACACCACATCAACCCGGCGCTCGCTTCGCAACGCCTCGGTCACCAGCCGTGTCTTGCCCGCACCTGGCTCGCCCCCAACCAACAGTGTGGACCCCACCCCACCCAGCACACCCTCGACCAAGCCCGCCACTCCACGCAACGCATCGCCGCGACCAGCGAACGGCTCAACCACAGGACCCGGCCCACCAAGTGGCGACCACGGAACCGAGAACGCCGACACCGGCGCGTCCAGGCCCTTCAACAGCAGGTCGCCAACCGGTTCAAGTGCAACGTCAACCCGCCCGCCGGCCAGTGCCTGAACAACCGCCGAACACAGGATCTGGCCCGGTTCGGCGGCCGCCTCGAGCCGAGCGGCCTCGACTACCGGCAACCCGAAGCAATCACCGTCCTCCCACGACACATCACCCGCACTAATACCCACCCGAATCCGAATCTCGATCCCCAGATCCCCTGCTAGGCGACTTACTGCCTGCTGGGCCGCCACGCCAGCCTCGATCGCGTCAGCGGCCGACCCGAACGTGGCCATGATCCCGTCACCAATCGACTTGATCACCACCCCACCCCGCTCGACGACAACCTCACTCAACGCAGCGTCATGGCTGCGGCGCAGATCATCAGCAGCCGCCTCGCCCAGCTCGGAACGCAGAGCTGTGGAGCCCACCAGATCGGTGAACAGCACCGTCGCCGTCCCCCGCCTCCCATCGACCATCCACCGAACCTACTCGCGACCCGCAACCAAGAGCCGACCGCCACACCACCCGGTAACGGCCCCGCGAAAGCGCCCGCAACCGCAGCTCGAGAAGTGCCGATACCGCTCGGCCGCGAGGGCCGATTCGGCTGATTTCGGGCCCGGCGTCCGCTAACGCGCGGATGTGGCGTTAGCGCGTCCCGAGCCGATATCGCCGTTACCGGTTGGTGTCGGTGTGGCGGATGCCGCCTCGTCGGGGTCGCATCGGGACTCCTCGTCGCTTGAGGTGGTAGCCGATGGTGGCGGGGTCGACGTCGAATCGTTTGGCGATGGTGATCCAGGAGTCGCCGGCGCGGTAGGCGGCTTCTGCGGATTCGAGATCGGCTTCGCTCAGGACCGGTTGTCGCGGTCGCTTCACGCCTTCGCGTTTGAGGCAGTTGTCGACGGTGGTGCGGTGCATGTCGAGGTCGCGGGAGATCTGTCGGATCGTGGTGCCGGCGAGGTAGGCGGTGACGATCTGGTCAACAGCGGTGGGGGAGAGGCGCCGTAAGCGCGCCCTGGGTGGCGACTCGTGCCGGGTTCGTTGACCCAGCGTGTGATTCAGGGTCGTGGAGGGCGTTCCATGGTTCGAAAGTTGTCCACTAAGGACCACCACAAGTCCTGGCCAGAGCGTCTTTGGGGAGAGGCGATTCCGGATGCCTCATCTGTCATCGC
>Ga0114932_10001849_pt1 | contig 23286 bp, 22 predicted proteins | sample 2SBtaG_2_FD_87286 | JGI IMG/M metagenome (GOLD analysis project Ga0114932, IMG submission 87286) | Deep subsurface microbial communities from Kolumbo volcano to uncover new lineages of life (NeLLi) - 2SBTROV12_ACTIVE470 metaG | ecosystem: Environmental > Aquatic > Marine > Volcanic ...
CCCTGATGATGCATTGAATACGTTTTACAATAGTGGTTTAGAATTCTTAATTATGAATGGATTTATTGTAGAAAAATAGAAACCAATACTAGAAATCTCAAAAAAATTATCTCATTTTGACAGCTTTTATTTGAATATGTCCACTACCAAATAGGAATTTGGAAAATTTTGAATCATAATGGTAAAAAATTGGACTTAACATTCTTCTGATGTTTTTATATTTCGGATATCTAGTAAGACGTTCAATTTTATTAAAACCATTTTCCTTTAACCATTCCACAATTTCCTCTTCTGAATTTTCATCATATATTGGAGTTGTAATTCGATCTTTTAGTGTTAAAATTAGATCTACATCAAAAAGTTCACGAAATTTATTTGAGGAAATCATATTTTTCATATCATTATCATTTGATCCAAGCATTGATGCCAACCAATCAAAAAATTCATTAAACTGATTTATTTCCATGTTGTCTATTTGTGATTTAAATTCTGGTTCTTTTTTGTATTTTTCTCGGAGTAGACCTATAATTTCTCTAATTAATCCACCTTTTCCCCAAGTCATGGTGTAAAGTATACCACCTACTTTCGTAACTCTTGCTAATTCCTTAAAACCTCCAAAGACATCGCCAGTACTATGAAGTACACCTGAACAATGAGTAAAATCAAAGAAATTATCAGGATATGGTAAATCCAATACACTTCCAGTATTGATTTCATATTTACCATCAAACTCTTTAAGATATTTTGGAATTGATTCAAAAATAGTTTCATCTAAATCCATGGCATGTACTTTTTTTGCACTCATTCTCAACATACTATATGTTGCATTTGCATTAGAACCACAACCAGCATCAAGACAAAGTTTGTCAACAAAAAAATTCTTGTCAACTTTCAAGTATTTAGTATTTAGTAAGTCTATCATTCTATTGTAAATGAATGGATCATCTCCCTGAATTTTATGTATTTCATGATATAATCTTCTGGTTTCTTTTTCTATTTTATTCATAATACAATTACTTCATATACTAAATTAGGCATTAAAAACTTTTGAGCTTAATAAAATCAAAAGTGGCTATGGGTTTTTTTTAAAATAACAAAACTGAGGTGTTAAATGATTTAATAAAATATTTGTTTCTGAATTAATTTTTTGTCTATCATAATATTTTCAAGGTGCTTTACAATTTTTTCTGATGATTTACCATTTCCATAAATATTGTTTCTTCTAAATTTTTCATTTTTTAATCTAAATGCTTTTTGAATCCCGGTAAAAATAGAATTGATTTCATTATTCACATTGACAACATTATTTCCATGCTCACGACCATCTTGTCTAATTCCAACATTTACTACTGGTATGTCAAAGTATCCAGCCTCAATAACTCCACTACTAGAATTTCCAACTAAAATTCCACCATATTTTAGCATGGCTAAATAATCTCTTCTAGGTAAACTCTTGTATAATTCGATAAAAGAATAATTTTTTGAATATTTTTGTAAAATATTGACTATGATCTTCCCACTTGCATCCGAATTAGGTGCAATTACAATTGTTTGTTTTTTAAATCTGATTACTGCATTTAATAAATTTGTAATATGTTGTTCAGTTTTTTCCGTTTGAGTAGTGACAGGATGAAAAACTAGTATTATTTCATTACCTGAAAAGTATATCTTGTATTTTTCTTCCAAATCTTTTCTACTAATAATATTTTGATTAACTACTTCATCAATACTAGGTGAACCTGTATAAAAAATAAATTTTGGATTTTCTCCCATTTTCTTAACTCGTTCCGTACTTTTCTTAGAAACAGTAAAGTGAATATTTGAAATTTTAGTAATTGCATGTCTGTTATACTCATCAATTCCTGCTTTAGATTTATCACCTCCATGAATATGTGCATTTAATATATTCATATGAGAAGCAGCCAGTGCGGAAGCAAATGCTTCATCTCTATCCCCCAAAATCAAATTAATGTCAGGTTTTAATTTATTAAAAACAGATGAAAATCTAACGATTCCTACTCCTAAAGATTTTGACATGTTATACAAAGAATCGTCTGCAGGACTCATGTTAACTGTTTTATAGATTTTAAAACCATCTTTTTTAATTTCATTTATCGTTAAACCATATTTTTTTGAAAGATGCATTCCAGCTACAATTAGATTAAGTTCTAATTTTTTACTTTTTTTAATTTGCATTAATACTGGTCTTAGAATACCATATTCAGCTCTAGAACCAGTTGTAACTGCTATTTTTTTTTTCAAATTTTACTCCAAAATAGAACCAATATCACTATCAGAAAAAAAGTCCTGTGCTTTTATTTGTATACCGTCATCAAAACTTACATCTTGAAGAATTATTACGTTATCTCCAGTTTCTACAAATACTCCTAAATTATTGATTTCAATTATTTGCCCAGATTTGGAAGAAATTTTTGTAGTTTGTAATGCATTCCAAATCTTTAATTTTTTATTTTTAAAAAAAGTGAATGCTCCAGGATATGGATGGGTTGTAGCTTTAATCAATTTGTATATGTTATTACTTGAACAAGACCAGTTTATTTTTCCATCGTCAGGAATTCGTTTTTCCCAATTCTCAATAAATTTAGTCGTATCTTGTTTTTTTCTAATAATCACTCCCTGTTCGATTAATTTTAAATTTTTTAGTATCATTTTTTTAGCTAAATCTGTTACTTTAAGATATAGAGAGCTTGCATCATCATCATCTATAGAAAAAATTTCTTGATCAAGAATATCACCACTATCAGTTCCTTCTTCAATCCAAAAAAATGTCTCAGCACTTTTTTTGAGATCTTTAAGGATGGTCCAAGGTATTGGTGCTCTACCACGATATTTTGGAAGTTCTGTAGGATGAGATCCAATAATTCCGATTGTAGGAATTTTAATAATTTCACTTTTCAAAAGCTGTGACCAACCCATAACCAAAATTAGATCAGGATTGATGGATTTTAAAATTTCTATGTTTTCTTTATCGTTTATGTTATCAATTTTCTTATGAAAGAAATCATATTTTTCTGTAATAGAATCAAATTCTACATAATCACTGTAATTTTTTTTTTTTTCAGGTAAATAACTAAACAACACTTCTATTTTCCAACCTTTTTCCATAATTTCTTTTAATACTTCAAATCCAAATTTTACACCACTAATAAAAACAATTTTCATTTAATTTGAACCGTCATAATATTATTTATAGGTAGTAATTTTTTCTTTAGATATGGTTTTCATAACAGCTGAAATTGGAATTAATTGGATTGGGGATCTTGATATTGCAGAACAATTAATGATTGGAGCTAAAAAAGCAGGTTGTAATGCAGTAAAATTTCAAGCATTTGATGAAAAAATTGTCGAAGACCATCCAGCAAAAGAATTATTACTTAAAAGTTCAATTTCTGAAAAAAATATTGAACAAATCAATAATATTTCAAAAAAAGTTGGAATTGAATGGTATTGTACACCAATGTATTCAAAAGCTGTTGAATTTCTAGATCCATTTGTTAATCGTTATAAAATTAGATATTCTGATAGCCAATCTCTTTTTTTAAATGAACAATCATCATTGGTAACTAATGTTCTTAAAACAAATAAGCAAGTTATAATCAGTTCAGAAAAAAGTCCAAAAGAAACGGAATTATATAAAAACCCAAATGTAAAATGGTTATACGTTGTTCCAAAATATCCTTGTGCATTAGAAGATCTAGATTTTTTAAATCTTAATGATTTTGATGGATATTCTAATCATTGTAGACATTTTTTGGCACCATTATCTGCTACTGTTTTAGGAGCTGAAATGATTGAAATTCATATTACTCATGATCATGGTGGAGACTACCTTGATAATCCAGTTAGTTTTGATTTAAATGAATTACAAACAGTTGTGAAATTAATACATTTGAGCCAAAAAATAAAAAATATCAAAAATCTAAATAAACGAACATAGTTATCTAAAATATGAAAATCTTGATCATAGCTGCTCATCCAGATGATGAAGTTCTTGGAATGGGTGGAACAATAAAAAAACTTTCAAAACAGAAAGATGAAATTCATTTATGTGTAGTAACTGAAGGTGCAACCGGTCAATATTCAGATAAAAAAATGATAAGTGTTAGAAGAGAATCATGTTTAAAATCATCAAAAATACTAGGTATTAAAAATATTACATTTTTAGATTTTCCAGATATGCGTTTAGATGCAATTCCTCATTTAGAGATCAACAGATCTTTAGAACAAGTAATTACAAAGACTAAACCCGAAATTGTATTTACTACACCACATAATGATTTGAATAAAGATCATCAGATTGTTTTTGAATCAACATTAGTTGCAACAAGACCAGTTTCAAGTGGCGTTAAAGAAATTTTGACTTACGAATTACCTGGAATAATTAAAACTCCATTTTTTCCAAATAGATATGTAAAAATCAATAATGAAATTACGCATAAAATTAAAGCATTTAAAATGTATAAGAGTGAAATTCACGATTTTCCTCATCCTAGATCAATTAAAGCAATTGAGAATTTATCAATACAAAGAGGAATAGAATCAGGTTTAAAAAATGCAGAAGCATTTCAAATTATTAAATCCATTATATCTTAGTTGAAAAAAGAAATTATAATTATAATAAAAAATTCTTTTTAGACATATTTCATATGACTAGTTCAATAGATAAAATAGATATATGGTATGAATCAATTTTTAAAAGTATGAAAAGAAAATTACTGGGTGGTAATTATGATTTAAAAAAAGATCCCGAATGTGAATTACCCAAAGAAGCAAAAGGAAACGAATTTGAAGAGGCTGCACTTAACAATCTAGGAGGCAGTATAGCTTTTGTAAGAGGTGGTAATCTATATGAAGAAAATGAATGATAGTGAGATTTTAGATATTATTACTAAAAGTACATTTGAAAATCATGGTCAAAGGCTGTGGCTCAAAAATATACGTGAAAATGAAAAGAGATTTGGTTTTAAAAACACCATACGTGAAATTAAAATAAATAATTCCAAGTCAATAGTTTTAGCTGCTGGGCCAGAATCAAAAAAAAAGAATGATGTTTTTAAAAAAATTAACAATGAGAGGAAAGATATTACAATTATTGCATGTGATGGGGCACTATCAACTCTTTCTCAAAATAACTGTATTCCAGATATCATAGTTTCAGTTGATGGAGATCCAATAATTGCAAATTTTTACAAAAATAATAAAGAAATTCTTAATGGGGTAACCGTAATTCTTGCTACATCAATTCATCCAGATGTTGTAGAACAATGTATAGATGGAGGTGCAAAAATTAAATGGGTACAAGCATTCTTTAATTGTGATTCACATACAGAATATTTTAGAAAGGGAATACCATCAATGAAGATGGGAGGAAACGTTGGAACAGCTTCTTATCTTCTAACATCTTTAGTGCTAAAAGGGAATCCAATTGGAATAATTGGAATTGAATTTGCTTGGAGTGATGAAACACCATATAATGATACTCAATATTACAATCAATTAATGAAATCACTAGATCAGAACTCAGATATGGCAAAAAATCATTTTGTTCATATAAAAAATTCACGTGATGGTAAAACATACATGGCTGATCCTGTATACTATGCCTACCTTCTAATGCTTAAAGAGATTTGGGAAGAACTACCTCAAGAAATAAAACAAAATACATATAATTTAACAAAAGGTGGAATTTTAAATTTAACAGGTCTAAATAACGTTAATTTAGAAGAATTTTTGGAGAAAAAATAATTGAAAATATTATTCATTAATCCATCTGTAAGATATTATGATGAACCAAGACATGTTCCATTAGGAATATTACAATTGATGGCAATTTTGGAAAGAGATCATCCTCAAATAAAATTTCAATTATATGATCAAAATGCATTCAGAATTGATGATGTTGCAAATAACAAAACTGACGGATTAGATGAAGTATTACGTTCTGAAGACTTCGATGTAATTGCATTAGGGGGATTAATTACTGCTTACAGATCGATCAAATTAACTGTTAAAAGAATAAAAGAAATTCAACCACATACAAAAATTATAGCAGGGGGGGGTTTCTACAGTGCAATTCCCTATGACATAATGGATTTACTACCAGAATTAGATTATGGGTGTGTTGGAGAAGCATACATTACTTTACCAGAATTACTTCACGCAATTGATAAAAATGAAGATCCCTCACATATAAAAGGAATTTTTTATCGTAAAGATGGAATTATAAAATTTACAGATCCACGATCATTAATTGGAGATATGGATTGGCTTCCATTTCCAGCATACAAATATGCTCCACTGGATATTTACTTTAAAAATTCTGGAATCATAATGAGTGAAACTTCCTTAAAATCAAAAAAGAGACTTGATGCATGTATGAGTTTGTCTTGTCCATTTCTTTGTAGATTTTGTTGGGATCTTGGCGTAACATCAAATACAAAAATGGAAGTAAATGATGGAAAACCAGAACCTGTAACAGGAAGACCAGGAAAAAATTCTATAGTACGACATCACTCAGCAAAATATTTTGCAGATTTTGTAGAACATATGAGAAAAGATTTTACAGATATTCCTTGGGATGAAGAAGGTAATGGTATAGGTTATCCTGTGGATAGTATTAATTGCGTTGATGAAAATTTAGTTGCTCATGATGCTCAAACTAGATTCACATGGTTAAATGATGTAAAAGATGAATTATGGAAAAGAGATCTTATCGCTGATTGTGTAAAAAAAGGTATTCCACATGATCCTAAAACATGTAATGGACCACATTTTGGCGGTACAAGTCATGCAGGTTTAATTAATGAAAAAACATTGAAAACGTTAAGAGATATTGGAGTTACATATTTAGATTATGGATTAGAACATTGGGATAATAAAATTTTAAAAAATCTTGGAAAGGGTGCTACAGCAGAGGCCAATAAAAGAGCAGTTAAATTGACTTTAGATGCAGGTATCAGTCCAATTCCAAATCAAATAATTATGTTCCCTGATGAAACATGGGAAAGTTTGAATACAATGTTAGATGCATGGGAAGAAACAAAAATTATTACTACACCGTTTATTTGTACACCATTTCCTGGTGCTGAATGGTATATCAAATACAAAAATTATATTTTGGATCAATACAATGGTAACTTAGAATCATTTATCGAAGATTTGGAAGATGCAACTAAGGTTACTGCATTGTTAACAAAAAAATTCACTCCTGCTGAAGCAGTTGGTATTCAAAATATCATGTCACAAGCAGCTATAACAGGTGATTTTAAAAATGCACGAAGATTATTGGCATATTCTAGGAAAATGAAAGAACAACAAATTACGATACAAGAAAATTAATCTAATAAAATATTTGAATTAACAATAGCTTCACAAATTTGGAAATCTTCCTCCTCATCAATATCCATGCTTCGGATTTTAGACATTTCATGAATAAGAATTGCATTTTTATCAATAATTGATTTTGTTTTTTCCAAAAAATTTTTTCTAACTACATATGCACCACCATTTGGTATCCATCGTTGTTGGAGATTTTGACGTATAGATTCCTCAGGAGAAACCTTACAAATTTTTTCATTGTCATCATTTGGAATAATCATCCATTCGGGATATTCTGATACTTGTTTTACTGTAATACATGAATTAAAATCAGGATTTTGTTGTAATTTTTCAATGCATGTATCAATATCATCACTAGTAATGAAAGGAGTAGTAGGCTGTAAAACTACAACTATCGAATCATCATCAAATAAATTTTCATATTTTTCTACTATATCCAATATAACAAGTTCAGATGGAACATCCTCAGATAAGGGTGCAGATCGCTTATGAAAAATGAGATTTTTATTAAAAGATTTTGCCTTATCAAAATATTCTTCAGAATCTGTAGATAAAATTAATTTATCAATTTTTATAGATTTAGTTGCAGCTTGAACTGTCCATCCCAATAATGGACTTTTACCAAGTATTCGAATATTTTTGTTAGGTACAGATTTAGAACCAGATCTTGCCGTAATAATTCCCACTATACTCATTTATTGAATTCACCGATAGTTTTACTTAATATTTCAAGTTCTTCCATTATTTCATCTCTTTTTCTAAATTTGTGAATATCCATCCAAAATGATTTTTCAGTAAAATTTTTGGCATTAGGGCAGCCATTTTTGGGTTTGAATTTTTTGTACATTGTTACTTCATATAATGGAGCATTATACCCATGAGAAATTAATTTTCCTGATTTCATATTAATTCCTTTAATATCAGATTTTTTATCACCTTTTAAAATATGACTTCTATTTTTTGTTAGTTTTTCTAAAAATTTCTCTCTAGTAACACCAATTATTTTTTCATCATATAAACATCCAATCATTAAAAATGAATGGTTAACATTAGATGGAATGTAAGGAGGAATAATACCATCAGGTAAATTTTTTATTACTAGTTTAGCATTTGTTCTAAAAGATTTCAATATTTGAATAATTTTTTTAAGTTGAACTCTTCCAAAAGCAGCTTGTGCTTCAGTCATTCTAAAATTTCCACCTAAATATTTTTTTTCTGAATAAAACTCAGCATGATTCCGAATACTTGCAACAATTTCAATCAATTCATCATTATTAGAACAAATCATTCCACCCTCTCCTAATGTTGTAATATGTTTAGTTTCTTGAAAACTAAATATACTCAAATCACCAGTTCCTCCAACTTTTTTACCATTTATTTCGGTACCTAAAGATTGGCAACAGTCTTCAATTAAGAAATCACATTTTTTAAAATTATCAGACTCATTTGCATTTCCTAACAAATAGGTAGGTACACAAATCGTTGAATTTGATTTGGGGGGAATCATACAGTATGTTTTTTCATCAATATCTTCAAAAATTATTTTTCCACCAGCCATAAGAGCTGAACTAGGATCTGCAGTAAAAGTACATGCAGGTAAATGAATTTCAGGATGTCTAAATTTTTTCTTATTATGAATAAGACCATATTCGATGGCAGCTTTAAATGCAACAAAAAGTGCTGAAGTTCCAGAATTTACAGAAATTGCATGTTTAACTCCTATAAATCGTGCAAATTCTTTTTCAAATATCTGAACTTGTTCACCGCCTCTAAATGAAGTTGTAAAACCTGATAGATATTCAGCATTTTCAATAAGTTGTGTTATAACTTCAATTTCTCTTTTATCAAATCTTTTCATAAATATCACATTATTATTTAATTTATTTTTGATTAACCTGTGTGTAAAATGTTTTCATTGCTTCTATTCCATCAATTAAATTTGTGGATAAATTAACATTTTTTTTATTCAGAAATCTTGAAAATTCAATATAAGCATTCTCCAATTCGGAATTATTCATATCAGTTTTAGTATGCAAATCTAATTCAAAAAAACCTTCATATCTTTTAGATTTCACTTTTTTGTACAAATTTAATATTTGTCCGTTATTCAGAACTTCAATTTTTCCTTTTTCACCCCAAATATAGAAATCATATACAAAATATGGAAGAAAAAGTCGTTTTACATGAATTTCATTTTTAATATCAAACCAATTAATCAGATCGGCGATATGAATTCCATCACGTAATTGATTTCTAGATTTATTTTCAGGAGATGTTGAAAAGAAAAAATTTGCACCTTGAATTTTGCCAATTTTTTTTAAATTAACATTACAAAGATTCCATATTTTATTCCAACGCCTTGTATGATTAACAACCAATTCAAAATTTGAATTATTAATCATTTTCTTAATTTTATTTGCATTTTCAATATTTTTTGTTAATGGTTTCTCACAAAAAATTATAGATTTTTTCATAGAAAATTTAAAAAATTTTAGAATATCTTGAATAATTTTAAAATGTGTATTTTCAGGAGTGGCTATTACAAATAATTGTGGAATAATTTTATGTTCTTTGAAAAATTGAAGTAATTTTATGTGCGAGTCAAAAATGTCACATATTTCTCCATATTCATCTTCAAATTTTTTTGTGTATTTACTAGATGGGTCACATACTCCAATTAAATCAAAATTTTTATTTTTTAATATTGATTTAATATGGCTGGCAGGTTGAATTCGTTTTTTTTCTAATCCATATAACATGCCAATTCGACCTAAACCAAAAACAACAGTTGGAATATTTTTCAAGAATTAATCAGATCTCCTCATAAAAATCAAAAAATTCAGAAATTGAATCAGACAAATAATTTATTTCTTCATTAGTCATATTTGGATATATTGGAACAGTAAGGATTTGTTCTGAAACAAACTCAGTAATTGGTAACTGGCCTTTTTTAGTATTGAATTTTTCCATATAGAAAGAATTAAGATGAATTGGGGGGAAATAAACTTTAGAAAAAATTCTTTTTTCAATTAAAAATGAATGTAATTTATCTCTAATTTGTTGATTTTTTAATCGGATAGAGAACATTTGATAGATATGATCATATCCAAGTGGGGGAGTAATGATTTTTAAATCAAATTTAGAAATTTTATTTATAATACTTTTAGCATTTTTCTGTCTCAACGAAACAAGTTTATCCAATTTCTTTAATTGACTTATACCCAATGCAGCAGTAATTGAAGACATTCTCCAATTATAACCAACATCAAGATAAGTAGATTCATTGGGATTTTCAAAGTAATTTTTAGAATCAGTTCTTCCATGAGAACGAATTTGTTTCAATTTTTCAAAGATTGATTTTGAATTAGTGGTAACTGCTCCACCTTCACCTGTTGTAAGAACTTTATTTCCACAAAAGCTAAAAATGCTTGAATCAGATATTGAACCAATTTTATGACCGTTAACAGAAGAACCTAGAGCTTCAGCAGCATCTTCAATTAATAACAAATTATTTTTTTCAGCAATTTCTTTAATTTTAAGAATATTACATGGCAATCCACCATAATCCATTGGTACAATTGCTTTAGTTTTAGGGGTGATTTTTTCTTCCAGTAAATTATAATCTAATCCTAATGTTGACTCTTCAATATCACAAAAAATTGGTTTTGCATTAACAAATAATACTGAATTTGCCGTTGTAATAAATGAAAAAGAAGGAATTAAAATTTCATCTGAATTTCCCAACCCATATGACAAATAAGTAGAATGTAAAGCAGATGTTCCAGAATTAAAAGTAACACAGTAATCAGAATTCACATAAGATGAAATTTCTTTTTCAAATTCTTCCACTTCAGGTCCTAGAGCCCATTGTGTACCTCTGCTAATGACTTTAGAAATTAATTGAAGATCTTCATCATCAGTATAGATTTTATATAATGGGATTTTCCATTTTTCTGATTTAATATTATCATTGTTCATAAAAAATATTATTTATAGATACAATTAACTGCTATGAAATTCAATATAGACGCAATTTAGAATTTTAATTATTGTAAAGTCTCACTATCCACATATCTTTATGCTCTTTAGCCAATTTTCTTTCTTCATCAGATATTAAAATTTCATCCATTTTTTCGCCCTGTCTTAATCCAATAATTTTGTGATTTTTAGATATTTTATTTGCTAGTTCTTTGACTTTAAATGATTTCATTTTTGGTATAAATAATTCACCATTTTTCATCAATAATAAACAAGTTAAAAGAAAATTTACTGCTTCATCTACATGAAAAAAATAACGTTTCATATCTGGATGTGTGATTGAAAGAGGTTTATTTTTTTCAAATTCATCTTTCCAGATTTCAAAAACATTTCCTTTTGTCTCAATGACATTTCCAAAACGTGCAGAAGCAAATTTAGTATCCTCAAAATGTGATCCTGCCCAACCGATTAATTTTTCTGAAACATTTTTTGTGGTACCATATAATGTAGAAGAATCTGCTGCTTTATCAGTACTAATGTTAAGGAATTTTTTAGGTTTATTTTTTACAGCTGCTTTTATCATGTTAATAGTACCGTTAATATTTACATCAATAGTTTCCATTGGATTAAATTCAGAAATTTCAATATTTTTTACAGCTGCAGTATGAATTATTATATCAGCACCAAAGCTTGCCATTTCAAGACGTTCTTTATCAAGTACACTTCCCAAAAGTAATCTCAATTTTGGACTATTGATAGTACGTTTAAGTTTAAACAAAGAATGTTCGTTGAGATCTAGAATGCGTAATGATTTAATCGGGTATTGGATAATTTTTTTAGCTAGAGCAGAACCAATACTTCCCGCTCCACCAGTAATCAAAATGGTTTTATTTTGAAATTCTTTACGTAAAGAATTCTCATTTTTTTGAATCTTTTTCATATTTTATCTTCACAAAAATCTATTTACCAAGAGTATAACTACTTTACAGTAAACTATCATTAAATATCAGATATAAAAAATATTCATTCGTACAAACCTAAATAATTTCTTTTAATATCTTAGCCATTTTATCCCTATCAACAGGTATTCCATATTGATCTTTAAGAAAAGTGGTTCTTTTTTCTAAAAGTTGATTAATAACAGATTGATCATCAAAAACTTTTTTAATATTATCGTAAAGATCTAGGATTTTTGATGGAATAGTAATTCCAATTTTATGATAATTTAGAGTAGGATTTTCAGAAATCTCATCCCAAATAATTTCTATAATAGGTTTGTTAAGACAACAGGCATCTATAATTACTGAAGAATAATTTGAAACAATCACATCAGAAATATACAATAATTCAACTAAGCTGTCTTGAATAATAATTGCATTATCACAATTATAATTGGAAAGTATATTTTCATAAACATTGATTTTTTCCCCAGGATGTGGTTTTAAAATTATAAAGTATTCATTATTCTGAGAAAAATTCTTGAGGAGTTCTTCCCACACCAGTGGATCAAGATCATCACCAATGAGATCTTTTTGCCATTTTGTAGTAGTTAGTAAAATAATTTTTCGATCATTTGGAATTTTATATTTAGAATGAAAAAATTTTATATCAATTTTTTCAAGATAGTCAAGAAAAGCATATGTGGGATTTCCAAATTCAATTAGTTTTTCAGGAGGATATCCATTTCTTACAAGAACTTGTTTTGAAAAAGAACCATAAATTAACATGTAATCAGGAATTGGATATCCAAATAGATTTTTGTTTGACATATAACAGTCATGAATAAATTCACCATTTGATTCAGTGATCATTGCCTGTTGTATTCGTATAGTTTTAACATTATGTTTTAACGCTGCATAGATATACACCAACGTATTTGCATTAGTTTCTGCAGTCAGAAATATTGATTTAGGTTTATTGTTTGAAAAATGAGCATCCACGGAATCTAATAACAAAAGCCAATATGGTAAATTTGGTTCAGATTTCATTTGAAGAAAAATTTCTTGTATTTGTTCCCAAAACAAAATTCCTTTAAATCTAAATAAATTTCTAAATTGTTGATTTTTTAAGAGTGAATCATACTTTGCAAAGAATGCCATCATAGATTTCGTAGGAGATTTTAATATCAATTCCTCAGGAATCCAGTTGAAATTATCTTCAATTCGTTCTTTTAAATTAAATATAGATACTGGATCAGAAGGAAAATCAATTGAAATACCACAAGTATTTTTTATATTGCCGATATCAATTAAATCGTCAATCAAATATTCACGATTTTCAGAAAAACTAGAATTAAAATTGTATAATTTTCTTCTATAAGTTATTGGAGAAACAAAAATTACTTTATTTGTAATATTTGGAACAGGTTTTTTAGATAAAGAAAATTGCTTTATGTTGAAATCTATTCTATGTTTTTTTAAATATCTTAATTTCCTCTGTTTAAAGTGAAATTTAATATGATTTTTAAAAAAATTCTTTGATAAAAATTTGAAATAATGAAAACGTGAAAATGTTACGGGTGTTTCAAATTTTTTACAAATTTGTTCTATAATGGATTTCCATTTAAAATCAGAAACTATATGAACTTCAACAATTTCTTTTTTAGATATTAAATCAGAAAAATTTGAAATAAAAGATACTATTTCCCCCAATTTAAAAAATAATGTTTCTTGTGAAAAAAACCACCATGATGAAATTCCATTGTATGAGAAAAGTTCAAGAAAATTTTGGCCATCTATTTCTGTTCGTTCTAAGAGTTTTTTGAAATCATTAGTTTTTTTTCTTCTTTGATTAGAATATATTGAATCAATAAAAAAAGTTGATTTAACAAAATGTTCAGACTCATTAATTTTTGAGTAATCTCCAAAAATTAGTTTATATGTCATTATTTGCTAAATTAATTTATCTTATTTAACAAATTAATTGTTTTCCAGTCTTCAATATTTTTCATTATATTTAGAATTAAAAGTTAAATTTTCAGGAAGAATTATCAAAAAAATAAGATTTAATTTTAAATTAAAAATAATTTTTAAACAATATTTAATTATAATTATTTAGAGGATTTTTTTTGTTCTAATTTTTTAAAATATAATTGATCAGATTTATTCATTAGAGTTCTAGACTTTGTTAGTTTTTCTAATTCTATTCTAAAATTTTCAATTTCTTTTTTTTCTTTATCAGACAATGAATCAGAAAGAGATGTTTTATTGATCAAATTTAGAATTAGTGTATTAATTTTTAAATTTAATTCGCTGTTTACAATAATTCTAGCATGGTATGGATTTACTTCAAGAGCAATATCTGCTTCAGATTTGAATGCTTGAGATCTTTTAAAATGCGCATATCCAATCAAAATTAAAATTGGAATTCCAATAATACTTACAACTAAAACATATTGGGGAAAATTTGGAAAAATTGCTTGTAATGTAGGATATTTTTCAATTGCAAGAAAATATGTAACAGTCAAAGTATTGATTGCCGCAAAAATAAATGCAAAATATGTACTCCAGCCATTCCTGAAATAATACCATAATCTAAAAATAAAATTTTGTTTTTTCACATTAAATCTAAAAATTATAGATATATCAATCCATGCCTAATCAAATTTAACTACAGGATTAAGTGATTTGACATGTTAATAGAGAAAAATAAATCATCAATAAATACCTAAAATCAAATATGATACAATATTAAATAATCATGAAAACACTTAACAAATTACTAATTATTTCACCATTTTCTACACACAATAGCGAATTTCATTTTCAAAATTTGATACCAATTCTTGAAAAAGTTGGAATATCTTGTAAAGTTGTAGATTCACATTTACATATTCCAAAATTTTTTGATATTAGAAAATATAAAAAAAGAAAAGAATTTAGTAAATTACTAAAAGAATATAATCCAAATTTCATTATTTTAGATGGACATAATGAATTAGTATATCAAATAATACAAAAAAAAATTCCATTTTTATTTCTAGTAAGAGGTCATTTATGGAAAGAAGAAAAATGGGCAAAAGAAACAATCAATACAACAATTAAGCAAAAACTTGCAATTAAAAGAAAACATAAAATTATGGAAAAATGTTTGAATGAAGCCGCTGTAATTATTCCCATTTCAAATTTTTTAAAAGAGGTTATTCAAAAATATTTTCCTAATAAAAAAATTCAAGTTATCCATATTGATGCACGTGAACCAGATTTATGGATAAATATGAAAGGTATGGAATTAAAACATCCATGTGTCGGGTTATTACAAGGTGCTGGAATATGGGGAAAAACAAGGGAGATGGAAATTCTTCCCAAAATTATTGAAAAAATGCCACAAGTTAATTTTTACTGGGCAGGTGATGGAATTTATAAAAATAAGATTTTATCACAACTTACAAATTTTAAAAATTTTAAGTGGTTAGGTAATTTAGAATATCCCAATCAAGTAAAAGAATTTCTCACTGAAATTGATATTTATGCAATGTTTAGTGGAATGGATGGTTTAGGACAATCAATAATTGAAGCCTCATTAATGGGAAAACCAGTCATAGCTAGTAATGTTGGTGGAATACCTGAAACAATTCAAGATGGTAAAACTGGATTTTTAGTAAATGAAGGGGACATGGATGGATGGATTGAAAACATATCAAAAATTTTAAAAAATGATAAACTTGCAAATGAAATTGGAAATAATGGAAGAGAATTTGTTTCTCAAAAATTCAATTGGAATATAATTGGAAAGCAAATAATTAGTTTAATTCAAAATTATAAAGAAGATTGTTAAAACTATATTTAAAATATAAATAATTAATTTTTAATTCCAGTTACACTTATTCCACTTTCAATTTCTTTGAAATGAGAGATTTTAATTTTAGAATCTTTATACCATTTTTTTACTTCTGTAGAAGTATGACGATAAGCATATTTTGGTGAATACCAATCAAAATTTACACCTATACTTCTTTTAAAATTATTTGAAGGATCCCAAAAACATTTCAAAAAATGCCAATAAATGAATCGTTGTACATCATAAGTTCCTGCTTTAACACCTAAAATTGGGATATCTCTAGGAATGGTAATTTTCTTTTTTATGTCAGTAAGACTTTTTCCTAAAATCGCCATATCCTTTGAAAACTCCATGCACTCTTTAGTAGACATGTTAACAGTTGTTTTTCGGATATGATCATCAACATATTCTCGTACAGGGGCTTTCTTGTTGTAAACATAAATTGAGATATGTCCTCCTTTGTTTAGAAATTTTGTAAGATATTTGAATGAAGTTGATGTATTTTTTGTATGATGTAAAACTTGATCAGAGTAAACATAATCAAAGAATTTTCTTTTGAATGGTAATTTTCTTAGATCAGCTTGTAAAAAATGAATATTTTTTTTAGAGTTATATTTTTTATAAGCAAAATCTATACTTTCACTAGCATCTAATGCAAAAATTTGAGATTCTGAGTTTGAAGAAAGCATATTTGCTGAATTACCAACGCCGGTTCCTGCATCAAGAATGTATTTTTTGTTTTTTAAGAAATCATTAAAATATTGAATAGATTTCCAACCATATCGTTCTAAAAACCAATTTTGTTGAAAATCAATCCAGTCTTTCGCCTGATGATTTTTATGATGAATTTTCCATTTTGCAGAAAATGCGTCTTCTGTTTTTATAAAATCTTTAGTTTTATCTGTAACAAAACGAGGAATACCATTTTTGATAGCAAATGAATCTCCACATTTTTTACATTTTAATTTTCCTGTAAAAATATCATTTTTGACTTTTTTTTGTACTTTTAATACAATTTCTCCAGAACAAGTAGGACATGCAAGATAATTCAAAAGAGAAAGTTTCAATGTTTTATTCTAAAAAAATCATCTTAATAAAAGTATTAAGAGATGTAAATTTATAATAATTCATAATGTTAATTTCCCATATCAGTAAATCTAGAATTTTCAAATTCGAGGAGAAATAAAATGAAATTATTAATTGCTGGTTCTACATCAAAAATATTCCATTTGAAAGAATTTGAAAAAGCATTAACAAAATTAGGTACAGAATGTAAATTGGTAATAGACAGTGATATTTGTAATGGATTTCCAAGCAGAAAAATTTCAGATTGGTTTCAAACAAAAAAGAAATTTGAACAATTGATTTCAGACTTTAAACCAGATATAATTTTTGTAGACAGACAAAGACATTTTGCACGAGTTGCTTCTAAAAATAAAATTCCATTAATTATTCATTTACGAGGAAATATTTGGAAAGAAATTGAATGGGCAAAAGAAACTACATACAAATCATTTCCAAAAAAAATTGCATTAAAAACTTGGATTTCAATTGCAAATGAAACATTTCAAAAATCATTTTTAATTATTCCAATTTGTAAACACTTAGAAAAAATTGTAAAACAAAAGTATCCAGACAAAAAATCACAAGTGATGTATCAAGGAATCAATTCTGATAAATGGTATCCATCAAAAGGTATGACTCTCAAACATCCTTGTGTAGGATTATTACAAGGAGCAGTGATTTGGGGAAAAGCCCAAGAGATGCTTGTTTTGCAAAAAGTACTAGAATCTATGCCTGATGTTATGTTTTATTGGGTAGGAGATGGACCTTTTCGCGATAAAATTTTATCTAGTTTAGAAAAATATGATAATTTCAAATGGCTAGGAGCATTAGAATATCCAGATAAAGTCAGAGAATATTTAACAGAAATTGATGTTTATGCATTAGTCAGTGGAATTGACATGTCACCTTTAACATTACAAGAAGCACAACTAATGAGAAAACCAGTTGTTGCAACAAATGTTGGAGGTATTCCTGAATTGATGAAAGATAATGAAACTGGATTTTTAGTAGAAAAAGGAGATGCAGATGGGTGGATTGAAAAACTATCAATGTTGCTCAAAAATGAACAAAAAAGAGAAATGATGGGAGATGCAGGAAGAAAGTTTGTAGAAGATAATTTTAATTGGAATAAAATTGCAGAAGAATTTCTTGATACTTTAAAAAATTATAACATTAAATAAAAATTATGAAAGTTTAGTTTTTTGATTCATTTCTTTAGTAATAAATAATCTATACCATATTTCAAGAGACAGCAAACCCAATAATTTATTTACAAGTCTAACATCAAGATCAGTTTTTCTAATATGAGAATGTATCCATTCTTTGTTGATCCATCCATCTTCAATAATTCTTGCATTATCAAGATATAGATTACAAAGTTCTTTTCCAATAGAGTTCCAAAGGTTTATTGTATTTACTGAAAAACCAAGTTTTTCTTTAGATACTAGTGAATCACATTGATATTTTGTTAATAATTTTCTTAATGGGAGTTTACCAATATTTTCATGAGGATTATATTTTGCTTCATGAGATAAATGTGAAGAATAAGAAATTAATTCAGGTTCAAGAATAGGTGTCACAGATTTAAGATTAAAGAATTGATTAATTTTATTACCAATAATAGAAAAATTATATAATAATTTTCCATTATAATCAGCCAAAAATACCTGATTAAGTGGAGATAATGTATTATCAAAGAATGGTTTGAAAATTGAATGAATTGATTTCCATGAAAAATTAGTTTTTTGATTAAAAATTTTTTCTTGATCAGGTACCCAATCTCGTTCATGACATGACAAATATGCTTGAATTTTCTCTAATGGTGTTGAATCAGGTTTTGTTAAAGACAAGAATTTTGAATAACGAAATGTATAACCACCAAATAATTCATCTCCACCATCACCTGATGCTAAAAAATTTGATTTATCTTTAGTATTTTTTGCCATGTAATACCAATGAATATCCCAGAAAGGTAATCCAACTATACTAATTGCAGATGGTAATTCCAAAAGATAATTATCTAGAGAAATAATTTCATGTTCAGCTTCAAAAAAATCAGCTATTTTTTTTGCGGTTAAAGTTTCATCAGTACTATGTGCAAATTTAATAGAAATAGCATTAATTTTTAGATCAGGGAATGTTTTACGAATAAGACCTAAAACAAGTGTGGAATCTATTCCCCCACTAAGAGAAATGGTTAAATCTTTTGTAGATTCAAGTTTAGTTTGAATTGAATTTCTTAAAGTATTTTCAATAAAATCAAGATCATATTTTTTTGAAGTTATGAAATCATTTGAATTTAAAATAGGTAAACTAGTTTTTTGTGATGGATCATAACGCAAAGTTAGAATATTTCTAATTAAATTGGAAATATTTTTTTGGTTAAATTTTTCCTCTTCCAAGTCCTCTATATACTAATCCAGCATTTTTTGATGCATGTTGATCAATTATACATTTAGAATCAATTACAATAGATGTCTTCATTTTAGATTTTAAGAAAATAGGATCAAGATCATGAAATTCTTTATGAGCAGTTACAAGAATTAATGCATCAGATTTTTGTAATGCTTCAATTAAATTAGATTCTGTTGGTAAGTCAAAAATATTTGTTGATTTAAAAAAAGGATCATAAATTAGAACATTTGCTCGTAATTTTTTTAGTTTTTCTATAATAATTTGTGCAGGAGTAATTTGAATATCTTTTACATCGGGTTTGTATGAAATTCCCAAAACCAGTACATTAGAGCCCTCTAACGATTTTCCAGATTCATCAAACGCATCACATAACAAATCAATTACATGATCAGGCATACTTTCATTGATAATTCGTCCAGTTTCAACAGATTTTAAAGTACCAAGTCCCATTTTATTTGCCAAATTAATCATTTGATAAGAATTAACAGGTAAGCAAGGACCTCCCACACCAGGACCTGCATAATGAACCTGAAAATTGTATTTTGATTTAGCAGCTTCTAAAACTGTCATGATATCAATTCCGACCTTTTCAAATAAAATAGCTAATTCATTTACAAATGCAATATTAAGATCTCTAAAAACATTAGTTGTTAATTTTACTGCATTTGCAGTTTTACAATTAGGCATTGGAATCAAATCAACTGTAAAGACATGTTTGTAGATTTTCATAATTGTATTAGATGTTTTTTCATCAATTGCTCCAACTAATCTTGGAAGTTTTTCAAAATCGATCATAATTTGTCCCGGATTTGCAGTTTCTGGACAAACACCTATTGCAAAATCTTTTCCAGATACAAATTTTTTTCCAGAATTTTCAATAATATTAATTAAATCATTTTCAATAAATCCTGGTTCAACAGTACTTTCAACAATTACAAGTGAATCTTTACTTAGGAATTCTCCTAATTGTTTTCCAACTGATAATAATGCAGAATAATCAGGTACATTATTTTCATCCATTGGTGTTGGTAAAGATAAAACTATAACATCAGATTTGGGAACAACGTCTTGAATTTTTGTCGATGCATGAAATTTTTCGTTTGTAACTTTTTCAAAAATTATATCATAACCAGGTTCATCTTTAAGTGGAAATATTTTTGAATTAATCATTTCTACTAATTTAGAATTAATATCTACTCCGACTGTTGATAAACCTGAATTTGCAAACGATAATGCAGTAGGCAACCCTATTCTACCAATTCCAATTACACAAATAGAAATATTTCCAGATTGAATGGATTGTATCAGTTCATTTTCATCTAATTGCATAATTTTTGGTTTTTGCTTCATTTTATCTCCAGTAATAGCTAGCAAAATTTACCTGTTTATTTATTCTTGTCTTGAAAAATCAAAACTTAAACAATGAATGATTTCAATGCATTTATGAAATTTGCCGTTACAGGTGGTGCAGGATTTGTTGGTAACAATATCGTGAAATTATTAGTTTCCAAAGGATATTCGGTAGTTGTAATTGATAATTTACACACAGGTAAAAAAGAAAATTTAGATGAAATTATTGAAAAAATTCAATTTCATGAGATAAATATTTGTGATGTTGAAAAAATGGAACCAATTTTGAAAGATGTTGATGGTATTTTTCATGAAGCAGCATTAACAATTGTACAAGAATCATTTCAAAAAGAAAAAGAGTATTTTGATGTAAATGTTAAAGGAACTGAAAATATTTTTAAAATTGCTAAAAAATTTGAAAAAAAAGTAGTTTATGCTAGTTCATCTAGCATTTATGGAGATAGTAAAGACATTCCAATAAAGGAAGACACTATTAGAAATCCTATCAATCCATATGGACAAACAAAATTAGAAGATGAATTATTAGCTCAAAGATATGCAAATGATGGATTAAAAGTGATAGGTCTAAGATATTTCAATATTTTTGGAAAAGGGCAAACTGGAAGTTATGCAGGAGTAATTACACAATTTATGAGAAAATTACATAATCAGCAACGCCCAGTAATTTTTGGGGATGGATCACAAATTAGGGATTTTATTCATGTATCAGATATTGCGAAAGCAAATCTTTGTGCTATGTTAAGTGAAACAAACTCTGGATTTTTTAATATTGGAACAGGTATTGGTGTTGAAATTAAAGATCTTGCAAAGATCATGATAAAAATTTTTGATGGAAAATTTGAACCAATTTTTCAAGATCCATTAAAAGGAGATGTAAAAATAAGTCAAGCAGATATGACAAAAACAAAAAAGATGCTAAATTGGAAATCAGAAATAAATTTAGAAGAAGGATTGAGAAAATTTATTTTTAATTAACTTGAAAAATTATTTTAAAAGTTTTTCATAGAAATCAACATATTTTGGGAGTAAATTATCCCAAGAATAATTCTCAATCACAAATTTAAAGGCATTTTCTGTAAGAATTTTTATTTTAGAATCATCATTCAATAATGTATTAACAGACTCTACCAAAGTCAATGGATCCTCAGTTGGGATAAGAATTCCAGATTTATTATGATTAATTATTTCTGGTATTCCACCTACTTTAGTAGCAATTACAGGTATTTTTAGATAATATGCTTCTTTAATTGTTTGAGGAATACTCTCAATCCTAGATGGGATTATTAGAAGAGAGGAACGTTTTAGTTCAACCATAGCTTCTTCCCAAGGAGTATTTGTACAATAAACAACTTTTCCATTAATTTTATCTTCTACAGATTTCAAAATATCAATTCCTTTTTCAAAACTATCTCGACCCAAATAGATCACTTGATTTTTTATTTTAGAAGTTTCTGGAATATTTTTCAATTTTAGAAAATCCAAAGGTGCAGGAAGATGGATTACTTTTAAATTCAATTTCTCTTTGTAATCTGTTTTTACCTTAAGTGAATCAGTTGTTAAAACATCTGCCCATTGTAATACTTGTTTTTCTTTATTAGAGACTATTGATGTTAAAGAATTTGAATGAATAAGTCCAATTTGTTCTGAATAAACTCCATGAACTGAAAGGATCTTTTTCTTTGCTTTTATGTATTTCATGATAAATGCAGAAGGAACATTAAATGCATGAACTATATCATATGATTCTTTTTTCAATAATGCTTTTGTAATTCCAAAGATGGTAAATGATGGATTTTTCAATTTTTTTATAGGTATATGAGGAACATGCATTAGTTCAATATCAAAACCTGTTTCTTTTAGCTTCTGAGCAATTCGATATGCATGTCCACCAATTCCTCCAGAATAACGTGGTGCAATAAACAAGATTTTCATAATAAATAGTAAAAATAATAGGAATTTATTTTTTCATTTCCTTGGTTCTGATTAAGGAAATTCTATCAAGAAAACAGCGATTGCTACACTCTTTTCATGACTAATAGAAGAAATTGAAAAATGATTTGGTTGATCTTTTAATTTTACTTGAGGTACATTATTTTTATGAAATATTTCAATATCTAAAAAATCAATTTTTTTCTTAATTGCTTTAATTACAGCTTCTTTTAAGGCAAATTTTCCTGCAAAATGAGTATACGGTTCTTTAAATTTTGTACAATAATCAATCTCACTATTAGTAAAAATTTTTTTATAAAATTCTTCATTTTCAAAGAATTTTTTGGATGAAAATCTATTAACTTCTATAACATCAATTCCAATACTAAA
>Ga0114932_10001851_pt1 | contig 23250 bp, 23 predicted proteins | sample 2SBtaG_2_FD_87286 | JGI IMG/M metagenome (GOLD analysis project Ga0114932, IMG submission 87286) | Deep subsurface microbial communities from Kolumbo volcano to uncover new lineages of life (NeLLi) - 2SBTROV12_ACTIVE470 metaG | ecosystem: Environmental > Aquatic > Marine > Volcanic ...
AATTTGTCGTGCAGTTTGTTTACGCATCATAACCCCCTTAACGCATTTGTGTGGGTGTAGAAATCTGGATACAAAATGTCTCGATTTTGGTATTTCCTGATATTTTGCTCAAAAACATTGTTGACGTATACTAAATCAGTATGGGGCAAGATAAAAAAATATAAATTGTTAAAATGGATGGGAGTAAGGTGCCCTTTAACCCTAAACTCTTGCAATCATCACTACGTCGTGCGGGAGCACCGGACGATGTTATTGAATCCATAACAACACAAATACAAAAAGAGATTACTGACGGTCTAACAACTACGGCAATTTACCGTCGTGCGTTTTCCTTATTAAAAGAAACGGGACAGCCCCTTGCCGCTCGCTACTCTATGAAACGTGCAGTTCTTGCACTCGGGCCTTCGGGCTTCCCTTTTGAAAACTTTGTTGCTGAAATTTTTAAAACAAAGGGATATTCTACAAATGTAGGCAAGATAGTGAAGGGTCTTTGCGTAGAACACGAAGTTGACGTTATTTTATCCAACAAAGAAAAATGTATCGGTGCAGAATTAAAATTTCACAACAAACAAGGCATAAAATCTGACCTTAAGGACGCATTGTATGTGCACGCACGATTTGAAGATATTAAAAAGGTGCAGGGTTCGGTTAATGCGAAAGTAATACAAGAAGGATGGCTCATCACTAATACAAAATTTACTAGAAATTCAATACGGTATGGGGAGTGCGCTGGGTTAACTATGATTTCATGGGGATACCCTGGTAAAGGTAATTTACGGGAACTCATTGAAGAAACGAAGGTTCAGCCCATCACCGCACTAACCTCACTTTCTCAAGACGAAAAAAGAGTGCTTCTAGAAAACAAGATAGTACTATGCCGAACGCTCTGTAGGGGTGGTGAAGCTCTCTTTTCACTTGGAATTCCAAAAAGAAAAATTGAAGATGCGATAGCAGAAAGTAGCGCTTTGTGTGATATGTAAAAACCTATATAATTGCTTATATACTTTTGTATATTTACTTAAAAGATATGACGACACAGAATCAAAAAATAATTATTTCATTTATTATAGGCATAGGAATAGGTGGAATGTCTGTATGGACATTACTCTCTGACGAACGTTTTTCAACAAACACAAATAAAAAATCGACAGGTTTGGAAGAACTCAAGACAATACGAACTGCTAATAATATAATCTCAGTAGGAGATCAAACTTCTGGATTACGTGTTATGGTTGATGCTGTAATTTTTGAAAAAGATGGTTGGGTTGCAATCTACGAAGACAGTGGCGGTGCACCAGGCAATATTCTTGGCGCACAACGATTTACTGAAGGAGAACATAAGAATGGTTCGGTAGACTTACTACGAAGTACAATGCCCGAAACATACTACTACGCAATACTTCACAACGAAGACGGTGATCGTGCATTTAATATGCGTATTGACACACCTATCATTGGAATAGACGGAAAGCGAATTATGTCCATGTTTAAAACACTTCCTGAATAATTTTTATCTAGGTCACCATTTACTAGCTTTTAACATTAAAAATATGGAAATTGGAGAAATATTTACAAATGAAAATGTAATTCTTTTTTTACAGATAACACTCGCTACTCTTTTGGGTATGGTGCTCGGACTTGAGCGGTCAATCGCAGGAAAAACGGCAGGTATGCGAACATATGCGCTCGTCGCTATGGGGGCATGCCTCTTTATTACTGGTGCAACTGCATATATGCAAGAATTCCCCACGCTCGCAAGTCTTGACCCGCTACGTATCACATCCGGAGTTATTACTGGGGTTGGTTTTATAGGTGCGGGACTCATCATATTTCGCGACGCAACACTACGAGGACTCACAACAGCGGCAGGGCTCTGGGTTGCTGCTGGTATTGGTATTACTGTAGCATATCAACTGTACGCGCTCGCGGTATTTACTACCGTCCTTACACTATTTGTATTCACCGTACTGTGGGCTGTTGAAGAATATTTTGAAGAAAATTTTGGAAAGTTTAGTAAGCAGCGAGGGAAAAAAATCTCTAACGGATAAACTAAAAAATAGCTTTTATCCTCCTCACTCCCGCGGATACCGCACTTTCTTTTTTGATTTTAAAATTACCAAGCTCACTGGTATTTTTAACGTGTGGTCCTCCACAATACTCCAAACTATAATCTCCTATTTTATACACACGGACCAAGTCACCATACTTCTCACCAAAAAGCCCAATAGCGCCGAGTTTTTCTGCTTCCTCTAAGGCGAGATCTTCATACGAAACCTCTAGTCCTTCTCGTATCTTTTGATTAACAATATCTTCCACTTTTTGTTTTTCTTCATCAGTCATTTTGGTGTCATGTGAAAAATCAAAACGCAAACGTTCTCCCGTAATATTGCTTCCTTTTTGATACACCTGATCTCCCAACACCTCGCGAAGTGCGCTTTGTAACAAATGTGTCGCCGTGTGGTACTTCACCGACATCTCGTCGTGGTCAGCAAGTCCTCCTTTAAACTTTTGCTCTGCACCTTTTTTAGATATTTCACGATGTTCTCTGAAAAGTTCACTACTGTCCCCCACTATTTCTGCACCCCTTTCCTCAACCAGCTCCCGTGTTAACTCTTGCGGAAATCCGTAAGAAGTATAAAGGGTAAACACATCCTCACCTGTTATGCTCCCTTTCTGTAATCTTTTTTCAAATTCTCTCAATCCTTTTGATAATGTTTCTTTAAACTTCTGTTCTTCCTTTTGTATTTCTTGTATTATAATTTCCTGCTTTTTAAGTAGTGTTGGATACTCATCAGCATACGCTTGCGCTATTTTGGCAACGAGCGTGTGGAGGATATTTTCTCCTACACCAATAACATCCATATGTCGCACACAACGCCGCAAAAGACGACGTAATACGTATCCACTTTCGGTATTTGAAGGAAGTACACCATCTCCGACCATAAAGACAGCTCCGCGAATATGGTCAGCAATTATCCTGAACGACTTTTGGAGCTTAATATCGGTGTATAATTTATCAGAACATTTTTCCAACTCTTTAATTATTGGTGCAAAGATGTCAATCTCAAAAATGTCAGGGTTATCGTTTGCCGCAGCAACAATACGTTCTAGCCCTCCACCAAAATCCACATTTTTTTGCTCTAATTCTTTGAAACTACTACTTTCTTGTTTAATGTACTGCATAAAAACTGAATTTCCAATTTCCATAAACCGCCCACAGTCACAATTTGGATGACACTCTTTACCAAACGCGTCGTCGTGCTCTACCGAAGTAAATTCATAAAACATCTCCGAATCAGGTCCACCTGGTTCTCCTGTCGGCATGTGGCTTGGTACTCCTGCACGACTCCACCAATTTTTCTCTGCACCATAAAAATATATTCTCTCTTTGGGAATACCAAGTTCCTGCCATATTTTTACAGACTCTGTATCTTTTGAAAGATTGAGAGCGTCGTCACCTTCAAAACACGTAACCCATAATCTATCCTTTGAAATACCTATCTCTTGTGTCAAAAAGTCAAAAAACCACTTGAGTTGATCTTCTTTCCAATAATCGCCCAGTGACCAATTACCAAGCATTTCAAAAAAAGTTGTATGGCGATTATCGCCAACCTCCTCAATATCTTCCGCACGAAAACATTTCTGTGAATCTGCGATCCGTGTCCCTTCGGGATGTTTTTCACCAAGAAGATACGGTAACAATGGTTGCATACCGGAACCGGTAAAAAGAGTTGTGGAATCATTTTCAGGCAACAATGATGCAGAGGAAATTACGCTATGTCCTCTTTTTTTGAAAAACTCTAAATATTTTTTTCTTATTTCGTTTGTATTCACAATAAAGCGCTACAAAACACCAGTATATCACAACATTCAACGTAAACACTACTAACTGTACAACGCCGTAACTGTGCAACGCTCGGCGTTGCACAGTTAGTAAGTGAAGTATTTTGGAGAATTTTCTAATTTTTCTTTTGCAATACTCTCTTTTACAAATTGTTTATACGACTCAAAATTTTGAAATCGTTCAAGTATAATTTCAGGCTTAAGTAACAACCCCCAGCGATTTTCTTTGTAATCACAAAAACTTGACCATGGATATTTATGTTCGTTGTTTTTCCATTTTGATAATTCTCCTGAATTTTTATGAATATAAGAGGAAAGATATGTCAATTGATTGTCGTCAGTAACTTGTACTGCCTTATAAGCACCTTGAAAAACATGTCCTGATAAATTATGTTTAGTATTAAAATACTTACTGAAGGCACTTAATATTCTGTGCATATATAAAGAAATGCCACTTTGTTTTTTATTAAAAAGTGTTAGATGAAAGTGATTTGGCATTGGGCAAAAATTAATCAGTTCAACATATCTTTGAGCATTTATTTCTTCCACAACATCTTTATCTACTTTAAAACGACCATCCTTTAAAAAATAATTAACCTGTCGTTCAATATTGCTAAACATAAGTGGAGATTGGGAATAGAGAATCAAAAAGAGCATACGAACATAATCTCTTTCATCAAAAAAGAGTTGTTGTTTTTGATTACCTCGGTTAAATATGTGGTAATAGTTATTTTCTTCAATAGGTATTGAGCGCATGATCTCATTGTAACCCTTTATCACAACTGTGCAACGCCGAGCGTTGCACAGTTGGTGTTGTGTAATTATAGGAATAAATAAAAAGAACGGCATATTATATGCCGTTCTCACAATAATGGAAGGTGTGCAGGTGTGCAACGCTCGGCGTTGCACACCTGTGCACAGGACCCCGTTGACCCCACTGATCCTATTGTTGCACAAAGAAACAAGAAACTTACACGGGTATCGTAACACCCATTTCACGTGAAAGCTGTTCGGCCTCATTAAGAAGCGCTTCAATACTTACAGCTATCCCATTGTCCCAAAAAGCTGGGTTAGAAGGATCAAGGTCAAAAGGTTTTAATAGTTCAGAAACACTTTTGGAATCTCCCGCACTAAGCATGTCAATATATAACGGCTCAAATTTTTCCCCTAATCGCTCTTGTTGAGCATATAAAGAGTGAGTCAAAAGCTCACCAAACGAATACGCATAAACATAAAATGGTCTATGAAAGTGTCCGACATAGCTCCACAACGAGTCCGTATCTTTGTATGAAAATACATCACCATCTTCTCCGTATAAACGTTTCGTCTGTTTCATCCAGATTTCACAAAGCTCTTTAGGAGAGAGACGTTTTCCAGCATTATGCACTTCTTGTTCAAAAAAGGAAAAGCTGACTTGTCTAACAGAGGTATTTATTATGTCATCAAGTTTACCCATAATAAGTGCGAGCAGAGCTTGTGTGTTTCCATTTTTAGTCAGTTTATTCTTAATTGCGTTGAAAGTTGTCATTTCGCCAAACACAGACGCTGTTTCTGCAACAACCATGCCTGTGTGTTGCATTAGTAACCCTTGTGCCCTACCTGCGAGCATTCCGTGAGCGGAATGACCAAGCTCATGTGCTAATGTCATTATATCTCTATTTGAACCAAGGTAATTCAAAAAGACAAGAGAGGTCGTTTTAGAATCTGGAAGAACCATTGAGTAGCTAAATGCACCGTCCATCCTACTGGAAGTGACGTGAGCGTCTATCCTGTGGTTAGAAACCATATCCTGTATAATGTCCGCCAGTGTTGGGCTAAACCCACTGTATGCATTAATAACCATTTCCAATGCGTCTCCATAAGGAGTTTTGGTTGAGTCTGAAAACGGCATTGGAGCATTTCTGTCACTCCACGACATTGGTTTTATTCCAAGATGTGCACCTTTGAGTTTGTAGAAACGTCGCATTAGCGGAGCTGCCTTTTCCTCAACAGAGCTATGTAGCGCTCTCACAATTTCATCAGATATTTTATTTCCAATATTTCGTGTCTGCATAGGATGGGTATATCCACGTTTTTTATCAAAAAATCGCTTCTGACCCACTACCATATTCAGTGTTTGAGCAGAAAGTTTTGAAAAATTTTTCTGTAACACACCATTAACAACACGCAGTGCCTCTGCACGCACTTTTGCATGAGGACTTTCAGACACTATATTGAGTATTTCTATTAACGACATCTCTTTGTCTTGAAAGTGAAAGCGAAGGTCTGCGAGTATTTCCTCATAAAACGAACTCCACGACGATGAGCGAAACGGGGACGTCTGTGTAACTATTGTTTCCACCTCCTCGCTTAGCACATATGGTTTTTCTTTCCGAATGTCTTCAAGGTATGGTTGATGGTGAGCTACAACGTCACTGCTTTCTATTTGTTTCTGCAGCACATCTTCTGACAAATCAATGATTTCAAGAGCAAAAAAAGTAAGATACTCACCCTCTACTTCAGACAATGTTATTTCTGCCTCGTCTTGTTTTGTTTTGGCTTCCTCATCATTAACATCCACAGATAAACGCAAGAAGAGATAGACAAAAATTTTAGCACTCAACTCACGCAATTCACGATACACAATGAGCGCATCACCAAGCTTGGTGTCAAGATTACCTCTGAAAGAAGTACTAAACACCTTACATTGTTCAGTATACATCTGTATGTCTCTGTCTAACTGTGGGTCATCTAACCCATCATAAAACACGGACAAGTCCCACTGAATCTCTTCAGTGCCGAGCTCTTTTGATTTCAATTGTTTCACTTTGTTTCCTTTTGCTTCTTTCATATTTTCTGTATATATTATAGATTTTTTATTGAATTTGTCAACAATTATTACTAAAAAATCTTTTTTGCCTCCGCGTACACTTCTTCAAATTTCTGAACAATTTCATTCTTTAAACGATTTTTTACAACCTTTAACACTTCACCGTAAAACCATAGCTGTGCATCACGTCCAGGAATAAACACTTCCCACATTTTCTCCCCCTCTTTTTCTCGTTCTCGTATCATAGAAGATAGATTGTGTATCTTATCAGCTGATGAAACTATAAGTGACTTTTCTGGGGCATTTGAAAGCGTCTCGATATAGCCTTCCTTTCTCTCCCTCCATTCAACCCACTTGCCATCTTTTTTTTGTATCTCTGAAACACCAAAAGTAATTTCCCTTACTTCAGTACCGAACTCTTTTTCTAATTCTTCATAAGAATAATCTGTGTCCTCAATCGTATCGTGAAGCAATCCTGCAATGATAGTATTTTCATCGTTCGTATACTCAGAAATTATAAAGGCAACAGAAAACGGGTGAATTATCACTGGTGGATTGTTTTCACCCTTTCGTTTTTGTCCGTCATGAAGTACAGCGGCGGTTCGTATTGCTCTTTCTATATTTTGTGTAAAAATCATATCTAAAATTGTGTGATCGTAGGTGTTGTACATCTACAATTTTAACTGTTTAAAATCTTCAAAAAGCGTGTCCCTTAATTTTCTATTATATAGTGACGCTGCAGGATGGTACAGAGGTACTATATGAACGATATCATAGGGCGTCTGTGTACGAAATGAACGTCCGCGCATCTCACCCATTGATCCTATTTTGTTTTCTAAACCAAACTTTCTCATAATGTATTCTGTTGAAAAGCGACCGAGTGTTGCAATCATTTTTGGTTGTATAATATCAATTTGTCTATCTAAAAATGGTGCGTATGTTTCAACCTCATCAGGCGATGGATCTCTGTTTTGCGGTGGTCGGTCTTTTATTATGTTGGTAATATACACGTCATCGCAAGAAATACTAACCGATGCTAATAGCTCATCTAATATCTTTCCCGCCGCACCACAAAACGGCCTTCCTGTTTCTGCTTCGTTTTTTCCGGGCGCTTCACCGATAAAAACAATGTCTGCCTTATCGCTTCCAGAACCAACAACAGGAATGTATTTGTTTTCGGTACGGTATGTATACAATGGGGACTGTGTAAGTTGGTGGAGTTCTTCCTCAACTTTTTTCATTGTGTCTTTGCTTGTTTTGACCATACACCTTCTGCTTTTAACTTTGCTCTTTTCATCTCCACGCCACGATTGTATCCTCCGATACCACCATCAGAACAGATGACTCTGTGACACGGTATCATGTTGTCAAAATTTTTCTTCATAATTGAGCCAACTGCACGATGTGCTTGCGGACTTCCAGCTCGAGCTGCAACCTGCTTGTATGATAAGGTTGTTCCTTCTGGAATGCTGGAGACAACTTGTAAAACTTTTTGGGAGAAAGACATATATTAAAAAAGTTTTGCTGATTTAGATTTTTTGGTTTCTTGATTTTCCTTATGTTTTTTAAGAAGAGACTTCCCTGCTGCTTCTCTATACCTACAATAATCACAGTCATCACTTGCTTTCGGAAACATATCGTCGTCAAGACATTTTTTAATATCCTTAAGTGTGTCATCTACCCACTCATCTGAACCAGTATACGGCAACACGACAATTTCAAATTCAAGCTTTCCATCAAACGCTTCAGCGTCTTTTTTTCCATTTGCATATACAAAATATCCTGTATCAGAGACTGTAAAGCCGTTTTGTCGAAAGAGCCATTGATATATTTCCATTTGTCGTTTATATCCATCTTGCCAGTCAGCATCCAGTGTAGGGGTTGTGTCCTTGCTCGTTGCCTTGTAGTCAACAATAATAAGGTCGTTCTCTGGAGTAACCCACACATCATCAATCGCACCAGAAACTGTGAACCCTGTGTCTTTATGTGCACATGATATTCCTTTAAAGTTTTCTCGCCATACGTCCATATCTTTATGTTGAAACGGTACAGCGTCAACGTTATATGCTTTCATAAGCGGATGTGGTTTGCCTTCTGCTCGGTGAATATCGAATTCTTTCTTTAAAAGGTGGTCAACAGCACTGTTGAGATTAAAGGGATACCCTGGAGGACGTGCGGTACCGAGCTTGTTGTCAACATAAAAACAACGCGGGCAAGACTTAAAGAGGTCAATCTTTGAACGACTCAAGCGCCATCGTCCACCACCATAGTTCCAATTTGGATTTCTGTTTGGTTTGTAGTATTGCGACATGATAGATTTTGTTAACGAGCGAAGCGAGTTTTACAAAATAGTCATCCCCGTCTTTTGCTCACTGCGGGTGAGAAAAAGTGGGGATTAAGAAAAGTGTACCCTTGCTCGTTACTTTTCTACTATACCACATTTAATACTGTTTATTGAAAACATAAAAAGAGAGCTTCAACGATAGAAACTCTCTTTTGGATATACTTCACGCAACAGCGTTTTGTACTATTTTTTGCTGAATTGTCTCAAACATCTTCACTTCAATCTGACGCACACGTTCTCTTGAAATTTTAAACTTCTTACTAAGCTCGTTGAGTGTTTGTGCGGTATTCCGAAGACGTCGCGCTCGAAAAATAACTTGATCGCGTTCTGAAAACATTTGCAAAACATCCTCCACAACTCTCATATAGTGACGTGTGTCAATATTACTCATCGCTTGTATCTCTGGTGAGGGAGTGTCATCTTCAAGCATGTCTAAATATGTGTCCGCTTCATAAAGAAGGCCTTGTTCTGTCGATAATGGTCTATCAAGAGATAGCTCACCTTTAAGATATGCGCCAATAGAGTCAACATACTCAGGTGTTACTCCAAACTCATTTGCAACTTTTTCAAGTACTTCTCTTGGAGTATATTCTCCGGTAACACTGTACTTGGCAAAGCATCTGCTTAGATTTCGAAAAACGTTTTTTCCTTTAGCAGATGTATGGACTCCCTTAATAGGGAAATTCGTCCTTATTGAGCATTCCGTCATTCTTGAACGAACCCACCACAATGCATAAGTGGTGAAACTTGAACCACGTTCATAATCAAAGCGCTTAACTGCTTCAAAAAGACCGAGAATTCCTTCAGAGGTAAGATCTTCAATGTGTCTTTTCCCTGAAGCAAACCGATAATATTTACCCACTTCCTTATCAACAATGCGGAGATACGCAATAATAATTTTATCACGCGCCTCATCTTTCTCAGAGACACTTCCATCGCCACGGAGAGTGCGCCACAGCATCACTTCTTCCTCTTTTTCCAGATACGGAGATCTGGAAGCAAACTCCTTAAAGTTACTAAAATTTCTGATACATCCGTTAAAGACAGTCGCGGCTACTTTTTCCATTTGAAACATTCCTCAATCAAAATATAGATTTTCTTTTCTTATTATTTTGTACCACGTAAACATAAAAAAGACAAGTAATCAAAAAATGAGTGAGGTCCAACCTCACTCACTGGTATTATTGCACTGTTCAGAGAAAAATCACAAACCACTACTCGGTCGGATTTGGGTACATACACCTTTCCCATCCCATACAATCTTTCCATTTATAACCATGTCGGTTATGTGTGGTTGCCACTGGTGTTCGATATCATTAACTCTCTTACCAAGAGTCTCTACAGTGTCGCCCTTAAGGATTAGTACGGAATGCTCAAAGAAAACAGGACCTCTGTCATACTCATCTGTTACAAAATGCATACTTACTGCAGAGTGTGTAACTTCACCTTTTTTATATGCCTCAAACACTGCATCGTGAACGTGGTGGCCATACATTCCATCCCCACCAAATTGTGGTAGTGGGCCCGGATGAATGTTAAACGTCTTTGTTGGGTCAAGTCCCTTAACTATTTTCAGCCAACCGGAAAGTGTAGTCCATTCTGCTTGTGAGTCCTCTACTATTTTCTTATATTCAGGAGCAATATACGGACCAGAAAAATGTACGAAAGGAACACCAAGGCGGTCAGCCCTTTCTCGTACACCACCTTGCTTGTGATTGGACACAACGGCTACAATGTTTGCATTGAGCTCGTCTCTCTGCGAACACTTTACGAGATTTTCAAATCCCGAACCACCTCCGTTTTTTGAGCCCGAAGCAAAAATAATAAGTTTTGGATTTTTCATTTTTTAAATTCCTTTTTTACTCTCTGTACTATGTATAGCAAAAAACAACTCACTGTCAATAAAATAGAGTAAATAATGAGAGCGTGTGTCTTTTGTGTTATAAAAACTAAAATGATCTACGCCTCTCGTTTTTTGCGTCAAATGTATTAATTTCACTCCACGTTGCATCTTCATGGAGGCCACGTTCGGCTGCATGTTTTTTTCGAGAAAATTCGTCATTAAGAAAAAGCTGACTATTAGGTTGGCTTTCTAGTAACGTATTATATTCTTCTCGTAATTTTATACCCTCTTCCTCTAATTTTTGTAATCTTTTTTCAACTTCGTCATAACTTAAATCAATGTTTTCAAAAAGTAACTTGGATGCATACTTATGATTAGATAAAAGCTCATCAGTTAAATCCCTTAAACGATTTTTATCTTCTTCGTTAATTTCGTATTTAAACCAGTCTTGAACTGGTATAAGTAAACGTAATTTCTCAGTTTTCGCACGATAAAATTTAACTATTGCTTTGATACGTTCAGGAAATTTAATAAGTGGAATATCAATAAGATGATAAACTAAAATTCCTCTATTTTCTAAAACATGTAAATCTTCACAAAGTTTAAAAAGACCATTTAACTCAACTAATATCTCTCCTAACAACACACTAACTTCTTTTTGTTCTTCTTCTGAAAGATTTTTCCGTAGATACGAATACGTGTCCGAATCAAAGAATTTGGTGGCACGAAATGCATCAGAGTCGTCACGAATACGTGCAATTACCTCGTCTTTTACTTTCGCCAAACCCTTTCTGGTTGTTTGCTCATCCACTAACTCAGTGTCTTTTGTTAAATTAGGAAAACTCCTTTTTTGCAGTATCTTTGTGTCTTCCAAGTCTGAAAAAAATCCCAACACAGAATTGTTGATGAAATGCTGCCTTTCGTGAAGTAGTAGATTTAGAGAAGTGTGTTCTTTTGTACACAAAATTACATCAGTGGGTATATTTTCTATTTGCTGAGAAAAACATCCAAAGCTGTCATTTTTTTTAATTCCGCTAAATTCAGAATAGTCGTCGTTATTAGAAAACTCAAAAACAAAATATCCCTCCTGCCTTTTTGCTAAGACTTTTCCGACTGGGTCTTTGCCTGTTCTGTCACGAAACAACTTCAAACCAACCTCATAAGGAGACGGGTCTTTTCCCTCCTTTAGCAAACTTTCTTTTATTTTTAATTCCTCTCTTTGGGCTTCAATTTTCTTATCAAAATAACTGTCAACCATATCTATTACACGGTTTGATCTAAAACCATAACCATCTTCAATCAACTGAGCTAAAATAGAATCTAACGCTTCAAGGGCATCTTCTTTAGCTTTTTGGTTTTCGAATGTCCGAGAGGACAGGCGCTCGTCTGGTGGTAATTCTGACGACAAAATTTTTTCTACTTGAAGAATAATTCTAGCATTCCTGTGTCGTGACTCCATTAGCTCCATAAATCTATCTCTCCTTTCTGGGGTGACTTCTGATACACCTTCTGTCTGTTGTGGCTCTTGTTCTAATGACATACTTTTTATTTTTTTAAACCTTCAAACAACGCGCGTCAAGACTCGAACTTGGGACCTTTCCCTTGTTAATGAAACAGTGCCTAAGCACTGTTTCATCGCTCTATCATTTACAATGTGCGGCTGCCAAGACTCGAACTTGGGACCTTTCCCTTATCAGAGGAACGCTCTAACCACCTGAGCTACAGCCGCACATTGCGAACGAGTACTATTTAAACTAATCGTACCCTACTTCGCTAAAGATGCGAAGAGTAAGTAATAGCAAAATAGTAACAAAAAAAAACATGCATATCAACAAATTGTATATCCGTATCAGCAATACCAACTGTGCAACGCTCGGCGTTGCACACTGTATTCACGGTTCACGGTTGCTTAAACGTAAAAATATGCTATAATCTACCTAGAAATAGTGGAACGACTCTGGAGAATGCTTGATGTGTCAAGGCTATAATGCGCATACAAAAACGCAACGGAACAGTGGTACTTCACGAGAAACGCGCAACAATAAAGCGTTGTGCAATCGACACCGTGCCGAAGAACGAACCCGGAAACGTAATATGCGTCGCAGAAATCAAAAAAACATTTCACCAGATGAAGATTGGGAATTGGTAGGTATTGACTTCCATTTTCCTGAAATATTTTGCACACAATAAATTTTTAAGGTAGCGGCGACTTTGCAAAAAGTCGCCGTTTTTTTCTTTTTGACACACCAAAAAACTACTGAATTAATTCAGTAGTTTTTTGTAGTTCCTAAAAGCTAACAGCTACAAACTAAAAGCTCGTAAAAATCTGTCCTTTCTTTTGTTCCGTTCAACCTCGGTCTTTCCCGTGTGTCAGATGTAGAGATGAGTACAACATCATTGCTCTTATCGCCGTAGAGGCGATATCAACCAATAACCGAACACATAATACATTTGAGTATTAAAAGTTGGGTTTATTCCGTTGGATATATTCCACGACCAGCTTCCGCTAGCCGTACCTTGTTACGACTTATCCCATGTTACCGAACTTACCGTAGGCCGCCATAAAGGCGGACGTCGGGCACTCCCGGCTTCCTTGGATTGACGGGCGGTGAGTACAAGGCTCGAGAACGTATTCACGGCAGTGTAGCTGACCTGCCATTACTAGCGATTCCGACTTCATGAGGTCGAGTTGCAGACCTCAATCCGAACTAGGGTCACCTTTAAAGGATTTGCTCCATCTTACGATATTGCGTCCCGTTGTAGTGACCAATGTATCATGTGTGCAGCCCAGGGCATCAAAGGGACATGCGGACCTGGCGTCATCCCCACCTTCCTCTCCCGTGAGGGAGCAGTCTCGCCTGACACGTATAACAGACAATGAGGGTTGCGTTCGTTACCCCACTTAAGGGAACAATTCAAATCACGAACTGACGACGGCCATGCATCACCTGCCAAAACGCCCGAAGGAAAGCAAACTTTCGAATGCTCGTCGTTTTGGTTTCAAGCCCTGGTAAGGTTCTTCGCTTATCAACGAATTAAGCCACATGATCCACCGCTTGTGCGAGCCCCCGTCTATTCCTTTGAGTTTTAAGCTTGCGCTCGTACTACCCAGGCGGTCCGCTTATCGCGTTAGCTTCGCCCCCCAGAGGGTCGATACTCCAGAGAGCTAGCGGACAACGTTTAGGGCGTGGACTACAGGGGTATCTAATCCCTTTCGCTACCCACGCTTTCGTGTCTCAGCGTCAGGAGTGTGCCAGTCTAGTGCCTTCGCTTTTGGTGTTCCCCATGATATCAACGGATTTCACCCCTACACCATGAGTTCCCTAGACCCCTCACACCCTCTAGTTGTGCCGTTTCTCTTGCGATTCTCCGGTTGAGCCGGAGGCTTTAACAAAAGACTAACACAACCGCCTACACACCCTTTACGCCCAGTGATTCCGGGTAACGCTCGGGGCACTCGTATTACCGCTCCTGCTGGCACGAGTTTGGGAGCCCCTTATTCCTGAGGTAACGTCAATAAACTTCCTCCCTCAGAAAAGGTCTTTACGCACCTAAGTGCTTCATCAACCACGCGGCGTCGCTCCGTCAGGCTTTCGCCCATTGCGGAAGATTCTCGACTGCGGCCTCCCGTAGGAGTATGGCCCGTGTCGCAGTGCCATCGGTGGGGGTCAGGCTCTCACCTCCCCTAAGCGTCATAGCCTTGGTAAGCCATTACCTTACCAACAAGCTGATACTCCGCAGGCCTCTCCCATAGCGCGTAAACGCTTTACCTAAAAAGGACCATCAGGTATTATTCTCTGTTTCCAAAGGTTATTCCTGACTATGGGGTGAGTTCCTACGTGTTACTACCTCGTTTGCCACTGACGCATCACGCTATGTGCGATGATGATATTTAAATATCTCATCACACGCAGTGTGATGCGCCCGTTTGACTTGCATGCCTTATCCACGCCGCCAGCGTTCACCCTGAGCTAGGATCAAACTCTAAATATAGAATTTGAAATCAAAAATAAATTTCTGACTTTCTAAACTATTTTGATGAACGAAACAAAAGAAAAGACATAAAAAGATGCGGGGCATCTTTTTAAAATCCACTTAAACTTTTGTATTCTTTTTAACTGGTTTGTTTTTGTGTGTTGTCCCATGGGTATGGGACGAGTTGATTGTTTTTGTTCTCCATATTTACAGAGAACTATTTTTTATATTCGAGGGCTATATATCTTACCATTTGTAATTTACATAGCTGGAGCCAATAATTCCGAGATTCGTAAGGAATTATTAGTCCCAAAAATATATATTCAATTTTCAACGTCCTATCCATAATTCTATTTATCGCCCCAAAAAAGACGATAAGACCTATTATATACACATCAAATAAAAGGTCAACCCCCCGACACCTTTTATATCGTTATTTTGACGAAGTCAGAATGCACGAAGTGCAACGATATAAAAGGTAGTGGGGGTCAACCCCTTATGCACACAAAAAAAGACGCTCGGAATGAGTTACCATTCCAAGCGTCTGAAACATACAAATTACTCCTTGCAACAAAGTGCGACAAGTGGGTTTTCTGAATCCTTCCAAAAATCACTCGGTTGTTGTTCAAAATATTCCTTAAACAACGCGCGCGTTTCTTCCCTCAATACACCACTGGTAATTGAAGGGAAATCTCTTTTGTGGCGCGGCGGAAAATCGTCTGGTCTAAAGCTGAAAAGTGCTCCACCATACGCATCCTCTAGTGCATACACAACGCGTGTTACACGCACATTAAGCATAAGTCCGAAACACATCATGCACGGCTCAAGGGTTGTATACACTGTCATGCCACGAAGATTTTTAAGCGTATGTTGTTTACTCTCAAGCAATTCTTCAATGATATTCTTTTCCGCATGGTCGGTGTGTGAATGGGTCACATCCATCTTTCCGCCAGACGCAATGATTTTACCGTCACCCGACACAATGACCGCGCCCACGGGAAGCTTCCCTCGTTCGAGGGATTTCTTTGCTTCTTCAAGCGCAATGCACATGAAGTGTTCGTCTCTGCTCACTTTTTTTGCCTTCTTCAATGTATTTCTCCTTTTTTATATAAGAAAACTCTTAAAAATCTAACTTGTTTATAACATATAATATAGCGTTGTGCAATAAATAATGTGCGCTATAATTAAAATATTATGAGTCAAAACAACGATGAAATAAGATACGACGAAGATGTAAATTCTTTTGAAATATCATCAGAGGAAAATAAGAAAAACTATCTACTGATAATTTTTGTTATAGTGTCATTTATTTTCTCAGCATTCATGTTTTTAAAAGGGGGCGGTGCGGACATTCCTCCAGAAGCGCTGGAAACCCCAGAATACGGATTACCAATAATAGATGAGAAATTATAAAACAGTGAGATATAAACTATCAAAAAAACAAACCAACAGTAATGGTTTCACACTTATTGAGCTTTTGGTGGTCATTGCTATTATAGGTATCCTGTCTTCAACAATCCTCGCAAGTCTCAACACTGCGCGAACAAAGGCAAGTATCGCAAGAGCTCAATCAGACCTTAAGCAAATACGACTTGCAATAGAATTTTTATACGACGATACAAGTCTTTATCCAAGCAAACAAACATTGATACCGTGTACACAAAATTCTGAAGTATACCTAAATACCAACGCTGCTGGAATACAAAGTACAGATGGAGGATTCCCTGGATGGAACGGTCCATATATGAGTACAGTGCCACTAGATCCTTGGGGAACTAACTATTTTTATGATCCTGACTACATATGCGGAGCAGCTACACTGGGATGCAACGGTCATATTTCTTCTGGTGTTGATATGAGAGTAATTCAATCTTTTGGACCCGACAAATCACAGTCATACGGTGATGGTGACGATATCGTACTAGTATTATGTGTCAACTAAAATAGTCTAAATTAAATTTTCCTTCCCCACTTCTGAACACTCACGAGAAGTGGGGTTGCAAGGAAGATGCTTGAATACGTACCCGCGATAACTCCGGTCAAGAGAACGAGTGCGAAGTTTCTAGTTACTTCCGCACCAAAAAAGAAAAGGGCAAGGAGTACAAACACAGTCGTGAGTGAAGTGTTGACTGACCTGCTATATGTTTGATTTAAACTCTTCCCTACTGTGAGTTCGAAATCTTCTTTTCTATTGAGCTCGTTGTTTGTGCGGAGATTTTCTCTCACGCGGTCAAATACAACAATAGTATCGTTGACCGAGTACCCCAAAATTGCCAAAAGCGCCATCACAAACAAAATATCAATCTGTGCATTCACCAAAGCTCCAAGAAGTGCAAAAACTCCAACGGGAACAATAACGTCATGCAAGAGTGCGACAATGGCAATCAGTCCGTACTTCCATGACGACACCTGCTCACTCACTTTTCTAAACGCAAAAGCGATAAATATAATTATTGCAAGCACAACAATCCCCATAGCAACAAAAGCTTTATTTTTAAGCTCTTCCCCCACAACAGGACCGATGGAATTAAATCGTTCTTGCACAACCTCTCGCTCTCCATTAAAAGACAGAGCGCCAAGTATGCCCGCTCTTTCTGCTTCAGTGAGATCGCGTGTACGAAGTATAAAACCACTATCCTCGGTTGGGCGAAGAGAATATTCACCAAGAGCAATATTACTGATACGTTCTTCGAGTGCAGATTTTTCTGGCACATCTCCAACATAACTGACTTCCATTATGGCACCGCCGGCAAAATCAATACCAGCCTTAAGTCCAAAAACTGTAATGGACAAAAGCGATGCTCCAACAATTATCGCCGATAATATGAAAAATATTTTTTTGTTTTTTATTACGAACATATGAATTGGAATTATGAATTTGGAATATAGAATTATAAATAAAAATTATTCAAGTGAGAGAATTTGAAGACCTTTTTCTTCTACATCTTCTTTTGACCAAAACAGCTCATCAGTTTTAAACTTCCCAACATAAGTTACCTTTTTTATAACTTTCCTACCAGTATATTCTTTATTCCTCATATTCCATTCACGCAAAAGTAGTTCATCTCCGACCGATATATCAAAATCCTGCAACCGAAGTTCATATTTTTTGTCTCCAGAAACTACTGCGTCAAAATATTCTGGTAAAATTTTCTTTTCAACTGTCATGTTGTTTTATACAAATAAAATACTTTTAACATCCGCTTCTTTGTAACTTTTTCCCTTTAGGATCTTTCCATCTTCACGCACTATCGGTTGTCCGTTTTCATCTAGTTTGGACATATAGTTTGGACATATTACTTTCATGCACTGCATCAAAAACTTCTTCGGCCTTGTCTTGAAAACCATACGCAACATAAGTGCCTAAAACAACATACACGAGGTCCGTAAGCTCTTTGGCAACATTCTCAAGAGGTTCGTTTCTCATGGCTTCTACAACCTCTTTTAATTCTTCTTCCATAAGCATAATACGACAATCAATCTCTTTTTCAGAAAGAGGTGCTGGCTGTGCCTGCTTAAGACAACTATATACTTCGTGAAATTTTTCTACCTGTGATAACTGTTTTTTCATACAATTTATTTTAACCCTGTTCCAAATAAAAACTTAACCAACCCCCTATATTCGCGCGTTCCAAATGTATATAAAAACGTTCGCGAAACTGAAATAGCGGTCATCATGCTCACCAAAATACCAATACCAAACGTGAGTGCGAACCCCTTCACAAGTGACGTGCCAAACCAAAAGAGAATGACGGCGGTGATAATGCTTGAAATATTTCCGTCACGAATAGACGCCCACGCCCTAGTAAATCCGTCTTTCACAGCGTTCTTTGTATCCTTTCCACTCATAAACTCTTCTTTCATACGCTCAAAAATAAGAATATTTGCATCAACTGCAAGTCCAATAGAGAGAATGAAACCAGCAAGACCGGCGGCAGTGAGTGTTACGGGAATGGTTTTGAAAAGCGCGAGCATGGTGACAATATAAATTGAAAGAGAAATACATGCAAAAACACCTGGAAGACGGTACCACACCACCAAAAAGAGCGCGACGAGTATAAGACCGATTATTCCCGCTTCTATTCCCTTTTGTATTGTCTCTTCACCAAGCGACGCACCGATTGACTGTGTACTGATAAGCTCTATAGGAACAGGTAATGCACCGAAGTTGAGGTTACGAACAAGAAGTCTAGCTTCGTCCGCGAGAAAGTTCCCAGAGATTGTCGCACTTCCTCCTGAAATCTCTTCTCTAATAACGGGGGTAGAAACAACTTCGCCGTCAAGAAAAATAGCGAGCGTTCTACCAACATTATCTCGTGTAATTTCTGCAAAGAGATTTGCCCCCTCACGACTAAACTCAAGGAGTACAATCGGCTCATTTGAAAAACCGCCACCTTGCGCATCTCCAAAAACAAGCTGGGCGCGCTTTAAGTATCTTCCTGTCAATCCTGTTGCCATAAACATCTTGTCGGTATCAATACTTTCTAATGAAACACCCTCTGGTGGCAACGCACCTTCGTCTAACAATTTAAACTCTAATACAGGTGTCTCTCCTATGAGACGTACCGCTTCAGCAACATCCGTGACACCAGGAAGCTCTACGATGAGACGTTCTTGTCGTTTTCCTTTGGCAAAAATACTATTTTTTTCCACCTGTACCAACGGCTCGGAAACCCCGAAAATATTTACCCGTCGCTCAATTACATCACGAAGTGCACTCATGGAATCTGCCACTTCTTCAGGTTGTACATCTGACACGTCAGCTCCATACACTAAGTGAGAACCTCCGGCCAAATCAAGTCCAAGCTTAAACGGGAAACGACTCTCTGGATTGGTTTCAGATGTATAGCCAAAATAACCGATACACATACCGGCAATGAGAAGCACTACTGCAATAAGGCGTATTTTTAACATAGATTCGGTACATTCTAACAAATTTTTTACTCAAAAACCACCAATACCATCACATAATCATATCAAAAAATAAAAAACCTCCAGTATCCACCTTATCGGCGGATACTGGAGGTTTTACTTTTCTTAGGATCTATGTCGTTAGAGATTGTATAAACTCTTCAACTCTTCAATTCCCTCTTCTAATGTTATACGAGGTTCCCATCCGATCATATTTTTTGCACGTAAATTATCGGCAAGCGTATGCTTGGGCTCAAGGCGTGGCGGAATGTGTTTCGTGTCTCCACCAATAAGTTCCGCTATACGATTAACCGTAGCACTGTCGCCAGCTCCAATGTTAATCACTTCACCATTTCCAATATGCATGTTTGTTGCCGCAAGAATATTAGCTCTCACAACATCACGAACATGGGTATAATCTCGTGTCTGTTCACCGTCTCCAGTTATAGTCATTGGCTCGTCCTCACTTCGCTGCCTTAAAAACTTAGCAATTACAAGCGCGTAAGCGCCTGTGTGACTAGCACGAGGTCCATAAACATTAAAATACCTCAACGAGATTGTCGGTAAGCCATATACCTTACTCCAAACGCGACATTTCAACTCACCTATATGTTTTTGTAGTCCATATGGACTAAGGGGACTTGCTGACATATCTTCGTGAAGTGGCATTGTAACCTGATCACCATAAGCGGAACTTGATGCGGCGTAAACAACTTTTTTAACTCCCCCATTATGAGACGCTATTAAAACATTGAGCGTGCCATTAACATTTGTATTGTGTGTATCTATTGGGTTTTCAATAGAAAACTGAACTCGTGGTAATGCTGCTTCGTGAAAAACATACTGCGATCCACTTATAATCGGAGTGATGGCACTTAGGTCGCGTATGTCACAAGTGTGTAATTCTGCGCGACTATTTATATTATCCACGTTTCCGCCAGACAGGTTGTCAATTATATGCACTTCAAAACCGCGCGAAATCAATTCATCAACAATATGTGATCCTATGAAACCAGCACCGCCAGTTACGACAGCTTTGTTTGTTTTTTTTCTCATAGCCCTAGCCTTTCTTAGAGAGTAAAAAATGTATCTTCTACTATTTTAAACTCCACTTATGGTGAGAAGTTTCTTGACTGTCTTTAGTGCGATGTTCAAATCAAGTAAGATTGAGCGGTTTTTTAGATAGTAAATATCGTAAGAAAGTTTGGTTCGTGTTTCCGCAACATCACTTCCGTGATGAGGGTGTTGGTCATGATATATTTGTGCCCACCCAGAAAGACCCGGCTTAATGAGGTGGCGTGTGTTGTAATACGGTATTTTCTCGCTATAGTGATGTGCGAGCGCAGGAAGTTCGGGGCGTGGTCCTACAAGCGACAAATCACCCTTGAGCACATTCCATAGTTGCGGAAACTCGTCTATTCGTGACTTACGTAAAAATGCACCAACGGTCGTTGACTCTAGTGTGCTGTTTAATACTTCATCTCCTTTGTCATCCCCACTTAGTGTTCTGAATTTTATAATTTTAATTGATTGATTATGTTTTCCGACGCGCTCTTGAGTAATAAACAAAGGACCACCATCATCAAACCAAACAGCAAACCAAACGAGTGGCAGAAAAGGAAGTGTGACTACAAACAAAACAAGCGCTATTACAATATCAATAGTTCTCTTTACAAATCCATATACTATCTTCGGAGAACTATCCACATTTTCTAAAAACCATTCATATCTAATAAACGAAAGAGAAATACGGTCAAAAATGCCTTCGTATACTTTATGAATATCTATAAATCTAAAAGGAGTGTGGAGAAACGAAAGATTATAAAGAAGTGGTAAAAGCTGTTCAAGCTGACTATTCCGTGTATCACAAACAACTACAGAAGTAGTGCCCATTCCAACAGCTTCTAACACATTTTTTTGAATATCGTTTGGGTTAGTTACTTTTTCAAGATCAACAACGAGTGTGAACGACAAATTATACCTACTGTTGTTATTTACTTCAGTGATGATTTCTGTGGCATCTTTTCCACCACCTATCAAAATTGCATTTTGTTTTTTACTAAACCCTATCAAAGGAAAAAGTACGAGGCGCCACAAAAGTATCAGAAAAGAGGAAATAAGAAGGTACACTACAAGGTTGGTTTTAGGTGTAATACCAAACGTTGGTATGAAAAAAAAGAACACCGCAGCAAATGCTATGTTGGTAAGTTGTGCCTGTATGATTATGCTGGGTAGTTTTTTCTTAAAAAAAACCGTGTGCTTGTCGTAAAGACCAACAATAAAAAATACCAAGACCCATAATCCAAAAAGAAACGAAAATGCTAGAAAGTGGTTATACAAAAGTGTTGATTTAGGTACTGAAATGTAGCGCACCCAAAGAGTTACCCAAAGTGCGATAGAGAAAAAAAGTATATCACCAAAAAAGAGCATAATCGGCTCTCGTGTTCGTGTAATCATCATAATAGCGACATTTTGTTATACTGTTTAATAAGTATAACAAAATAAAAAGAGTATACGTTACTTGTCTAAAATCCCCATAATGCAAGCCAAGATAAAGAAAAAAATCCTCTATGTTATAACCAAAAGTAACTTTGGCGGAGCACAACGCTATGTGTATGATATGGCGACCTCGTTGCCAAAAGACGAACACGACGTCTTGGTCGCTTGTGGTGGACGTGGGGATCTTTGTGCTAAATTAAACACTGCAGGCATCAAAACAATTACTATTCCCCACCTTACCCGCAATGTACGCATGTTTAACGACTTAAGAGTTTTTCACTCACTTCTCAAAATATACCGACAAGAACGACCAGATATTGTTCACCTCAATAGTACAAAAATAGGTGGGCTCGGCGCTGTTGCTGGAAGATTTGCAGGTGTTCCAAAAATACTTTTTACTGCGCACGGTTGGGTATATAAAGAAGACCGTAGATGGGTTCTCAAAAAAATCACTTACTTTTTATCATGGGTAACCGTACTGTTTTCACACAACACAGTCGTAGTGTCCCAAAATGACTACGATCTAGCGCCGCGTCTTTGGGTTACTAATAAAATAAAAAAAGTATATAACGGTATTGATGCTTTCACACCTGAAGAAAAAGAAAGAGCGCGAGACATATTACTCAAAAAAATAAGTAGTGACACGCTTTCAAAAAACACGATTTGGTTAGGAAGTATTTCAGAATTACATAAAAATAAAGGACTCGTCTATGCCATAAATGCAATACGCGAATTAGTAAAAAGAGGTCACGATATTGTCTTTTTTATCATCGGTGAGGGTGATGAACGAAAAATGCTGGAGCAAAGCATTAAGGAAAACAAAATTGAAAAAAAAGTGTTTCTTGTAGGGAATATTCCTAACGCCTCTCTCACTCTATCTGCGTTTGATATTTTCACACTTACCTCAATAAAAGAAGGTCTGCCATACACAATACTTGAAGCTGGAAATGTGGCACTTCCAACTGTTGCGAGTCATACTGGCGGTATCCCAGAAATTGTTGAAGATATGGAGTCGGGAATGCTTGT
>Ga0114932_10001852_pt1 | contig 23248 bp, 31 predicted proteins | sample 2SBtaG_2_FD_87286 | JGI IMG/M metagenome (GOLD analysis project Ga0114932, IMG submission 87286) | Deep subsurface microbial communities from Kolumbo volcano to uncover new lineages of life (NeLLi) - 2SBTROV12_ACTIVE470 metaG | ecosystem: Environmental > Aquatic > Marine > Volcanic ...
CACTGTCTGTCGCGCAATCATGTAAATGCCATGATCTTTAAAATCCTGCACAACAGCAGCTGGATCTTCAAGCAAACCTTTCGATAACCACACACCAGGCTCTCCCTCTGGACGATCATATAAAATGTATCCCGTGTAATCCTTCACATCAATCACTACTGCATTCAGTTCAGTAGATTCAATCAGCTCTATAATCTCTGCACGTTTGGCCGGATTATTAGCGGAATATGCTGTTAGATATAAACCCTTAGCCACAACCTCCTCACGTGGACCATCCCTCAAACCAATCACTTTCGCGACTTCTGCAGTACTTTCAAGTGATACGGGAAACTGTTCTGCACGCATGATGAATAAAAAAAAACCACCAACAGCAACGATCATGGCAGTTACGATAAGATGAGTCCTCTGCATAGTCATATAGTATAACACATGCACGAATCTTGACGAAAAGCTGTCTGTAGCCTATAGTGCACACAACCCAAGAAATAAAGGAGACATACATGGGTAAGCAGAGAGCGGGAGAAGCAACACTCCTTGAAGAAAGCCACCTGAGCGCAATGAACCAATGGGGTCACCCCGTCGTAGGATGGATACCAAACTCACAAGGTCTGGGCGGTCTACACAACCCACGTGGATACGGACTCGTCAGAATTGTTTTGAACAAACTGACAGAAGGAATATTACGGCCACTATACGATCAACCAATTCTCGTAGAAAACGCCGGCTCGATCGTCATTGCACAACTCGGCGACAAAGTCGGCCTCATTCAAAACTTCCGAATGACTGGTGATAGAATCTTACCCGTAGCTGGCGCAGACTACATCAGAGAATTACAAAAGCAAAATCTCTGGAGTATACTAATCAGCTCATTAGGTCAATGGCAGTGGGAATGTCCTCGAGGATTAATTCCACCGTCAGCCGACAACACGGGGAACGAATCACTCGAAGACTTCGCCCTACGCACAGCGAAAATGGAGGCAGCAGAAGAAGCTGGTTATGAAATCACAGAAGCTCGCGTTGTCGGTGAGGTGAATACAAACCCAACGTTCTTTGCTCACAGCGCGAGTGTCGTCCACGCGAAAATCGCATCCATCGGAGATGCAGATCACGAAGACCTCGAAATGATTGGCGACTCTCGCCTCTTCACCATGGGCGAGTTACGCGATCTATGCAATGCAGGCGAGTTCAAAGATGGACTCACGCTTTCAGCATTAGCTCTGTGCGGGTTAACACTACCCCTATAGAGCAAAGCCTACCGTAGAAACGGTAGGCTTTTCAATTTCAAAATCGTGCGCACATTAATCCAAGCGAGGAAAGAGCGGATCTGCCTTTGCAACGACCGTACCAGCTGGCATTCCTCCCCAATCAGTTGCCTCATCAAAGTCTCTTTTTAATTCTTGATCAACATCCAACCCTAATTGCTGCAATAATCCCTCGCTGATGTGCGGCATAATCGGCAACAACATCCATGCAACTTGCCGAAGTGTTTCAAGCAAATGCGCTAAAATCTGCTGTGCGCGTTCAGGATTCTCCTTAGCAACAGCCCACGGTTTTTCATCCTCAATAAATTTATTTCCAGCACGAATCACTTTCCACACTTCATCCAACAATCGTCCAAATTTCAAATCACTCATTGCTTCATGATATTTCTCCCATGGAATCTCATCATGTTCTGCAGGAATCTCAGGGATCTTTCCATCACAATACTTCTCAGTCATGGATAATACTCGATGACACAAGTTACCCAACTCATTTCCTAGGTCAGTTTGATACCGATCTTTCAAGCGCTGTGAAGAAAAATCGCCATCCTCACCGAACGAAATCTCACGTAACAAGAAATATCGCAACGAATCATTACCAACTTCCCCGGCCAAAGCAACAGGGTCGATGACATTGCCCAAAGACTTACTCATCTTCGTTCCATCAATCGTAAAGAAACCATGCGCATACACACGTCGTGGAAGCGGCACGCCAGCAGCCATCAACATCGCAGGCCACAACGCGCAATGAAACTTAATAATATCTTTTCCAACCAAATGCAGATCGGCAGGCCAATACTTCGCAAATTTGTCATCATCCGTTCCATATCCAACCGCCGTCATGTAATTTATCAATGCATCAAACCACACATAAATCTTATGCTCATCATCCCCCGGAACAGGAATCCCAACCTCCGCATTATGACGCGAAATAGAAATATCATCCATGTGATCCTTAATGTAGTTAATGATCTCGTGCTTTCGTGAATTTGGAGAGATAAATTCCGGACGCGCATTAATATACGCAAGCAGTGCATCACGGTATTTCGTCAATTTGAAAAAGTAGTTCTCCTCCTCGATCTTCTTCACAGCTTTTTTATGAATCGGGCATTTTCCATCTTCCAAATCGGACTCTTTCTGAAACGCCTCACACCCAACACAATACCAACCGATATACGTTCCCTTATAAATATCGCCCTGAGATTCCACAACATTCCAAAACTTCTCAACACCTTTCAAGTGCCGCTCTTCAGTAGTGCGAATAAAATCAGTATTCGTAATATCCAAATCATCCCATGTCTTCGCCCATATCCCACTCATCTCATCAAGATAACCTTGTACATCATCTGCCCTATCAACCTTCTCGGCAGCTTCTACACTCTTCTGAGAATTCTCATCCGTCCCTGTAACATATGCAACCTCATGCCCTAACATCCGATAATAACGCGCAACAACATCACCAACAATAGTTGTATATGCATGACCAATATGAGGTTTATCATTCACATAATAAATCGGCGTTGTAACATAAAATGGCTTCGCTCGATCATCCGGTCGCGAAAGCGCTCCGCCGATTGTTTCAATTATTTTTTCTTTATCTTCACTGTCCATATCTATTATGATTCAATACAAATTACAAACTCTCCTCTAAACGATTCTTTCGGGACACTTTCTAAAACCTCAGCAACCGTCGTGCGATAAATCGTCTCATGCATCTTAGTCAGCTCGCGACATATCACAATCCGACGTTTCTTATTTGTTAACCCGGCTAGCGCAATCAATGTTTTCTCAATTCGGTGCGGTGTCTCAAAAAACACAACTGTATGGTCAAATCCATCAATTCCATCAAAAAACTTATTTCTACCCTTCTTATGTGGAACGTAACCCATAAACGTAAACTGATTCGCCTTCATTCCAGCCACTGACAATGCAGTCACCACAGCCGACGCTCCTGGAATCGGAACAACATCAATCTCTTCGCCACTATCTTCAATCGCCTTCACCAACAACCCTCCTGGATCAGCAATCCCCGGCGTACCGGCATCGGTTACCAACGCAGCGGATTCACCACCATTCAAGCGCTTCAAGACACTCGCAAGCTCTCTAGGCCTCGTATGTGCATGCAACGACATATACGGCTTCTTTATCTCAAATGCTGCCAACAACTTACCCGACTGCCGTGTATCTTCTGCAATCACAAAATCAACACTCTTAAAAATATCCAGAGCACGCTGAGATATATCTCCCAAATTTCCAATTGGCGTCGCTACAATATAGAGAGTAGACATGATCCTCAGTATACAAGGAGCGAGAACTACAATCAACACACCAAAGCTGCATAAAAAAATCGCCCCTCAAGGACGATGTTTACGGGAAAAACCGCAACAGCGCAGGAGTTGATCGCAAACGCTTTCTAGCGATGCCTGCTTCATTCCGTATACGCTTTGAATTAACATAGAAGTCCTGAGCAATGTCAGAAGTAGACTGCCGACTTACTCCATCCAAACCGTACATTCGTCTCAGTATTTCCTGCTGACGTTTAGTCAGCTTTTCCATCGAACGAGACATAATCCGTTGAAATCTATCACCATCAGCCGTCGGACACGAAAAAAAATTATGAGCCGTGACTGGAGAATTATGATATCCATGACACAGCACTCGTTTATAACAAATATCCAAATCAGAATACAAAATCAAACCGACCAGATGCTTTCGATAATACACCCGAGGAAACAGCTCAGCACAATCATAATCCAATTTATCTGCAATGACGCGAGCACTATCTGTAAACACTCCAAAATCCGTAAACGGATGAGTGCGTAATTCGAGCAAGCCTCCCACTCCAAACTGCTCAAAAAATAAACCTTTATCCCCAGACAGCGGTCCTGGCAATGATGTATCCAAAGCTGCCTTCAGCACCGGATTATATTCTGTCATTTCGTACCTCCAATGAACTGCGAAAATCAAACCACATTTTCATAACATTGTCAATAAAAAAACGGTGCCGTAGCACCGCCCCCTCACATCATCCAAGCTCACCATAAAACTGACTAACTCCTTGCGGTTTACTTGTCGGAATAGACAAGGCACCTGGAGCAACGCCATCCTGATGTGCAAAGCACTGATCAGCCTTGTTGTACATACTCAAATAAGACTGGCACACCGTACAACGACGGTTAGGCCTCTCGGTACGCACTTCACTCTTAAACGAACCATCTCGCAAAGCATCCTCCTTTTGAATCCTTGCAAAGAACTTCGAAATTATAACGTGATCATTTCGATTTTGTCAAACATATCATCCAAAAGCGTATCAACCTCATACAGAGTTTCCTGCTCATCTAACTGCGCAACAGTTGATCTCGTCGCAGGGTCACGTGGCATGAAATAACTGCAACAGTCTTCATGAGGAAGCACAGACTCCTCATACGTCGCTACCGCGCGCGCAATATCAATCACCTCCGTCTTATCCATACCAATCAACGGACGCATCACAGATATATCAATCGCCGCATCAACAGCAGACAAATTCTCCACTGTTTGAGAAGCAACCTGAGCCAAACTATCACCTGTCGCCAACAACCGAATATCATCTCGTCGTGCTAATCGTTCTGCAAGCCGCAACATACATCGACGATACAACAAAACTCTGTATTTTTGGTCACAGTTTTTTACAATTGCTTTTTGAATATCAGTTAAAGAAACTAAAAACAACCGCCCCCCAAACTGACGTGCACTCACAATATTCGCCAGCTCCCGAGCCTTCTCTATCGAAGCCTCAGATGTATATGGCGCGTTATGAAAATGTATGAAATCCACAGGACAACCTCGCTTCTGCATAAGCGATGCAGCCACGGGAGAATCAATCCCACCAGACAACAACACCAACACACGACCAGACACACCAATAGGCAATCCACCTGGCCCTTCATATCGCTGACATCCCACAAACGCCGACTTCTCTACGATCGTAACAAAAAAAGTTATCTCAGGATCGCTCAGATTAACTTTTGCATCTGGGTGAGCTTCGTCCATCGCACCCCCAACAAACATCTCTATCTGTTTCGAAGTATGCTTATATAATTTATTCTGTCTTCGAGCGCGTACTGCAAATGTATTAAATGTAACCTTCTGTGACATAGCCATTGCCGTGTCCCGCATAACATCCAAGTCCTGAGCAACCTCCTTCATAAACATGAAATACACAATGCCGTATACCGTCTGCAAGCTCGTCACAACGTCTTCATGATCATACGATTGCGCCAAATCGATACGCACACGACCAGACATTCTGCTTACGCCCAAAAAAGAGTCGCGTGCTGGACTCGCCTTAATATTCTTAACCAATTGTTTTTCAAAAAAATTGCGATTACGACCCTTCAATGCGATCTCTCCGTAATACACAAGTATGTGTGAATACGAGTGGGTGGTGATTTTTTTTTCAGAATCATTTTGAATCATATTCCTTTGCTGCTGTGCGAATAAGCGACAAGACATACAAGACAGTACGTCGCGAAGCTTTGAACACAGTAGAGAAGGAATAGGACTAAATGAACTGATCAAAATATTCCACCCACTCGATTATGTGCTGAGCCTAATCAAAATCCTCTATATTGTCAAAGGCTGATCGATGAATCTTTACATTACGACGCTTCACAATAATCACCCCCGCAAACAAACCAATCGCTGCAAGCGATATCCAGTTATCCTGTAGCCAACGCAACACAACTTCGGCTGGACGCGGTGTATCTAACACACCCTTAGAAAAGGCCAATTCTACAGCCACACCCTCATCCACTTCAACACGTGCCTGCGAAATCAATACCTCACCAATCAACCCACTTCCAACGTCCTTGAGCCGTACATTTTCACACACCGCAACGCTTCCTACTTCGCCATGAACGCATCCAACCTGAATCTGACTCCTCTGCACTGCACCCGGAACCCTTAAAGCAACACGAACATCATGCACAGGAAAATGCCACACAGGAGCAACAGCTTGCCATAAAAGTACATCTTTTGTCTCGCCATACACAACCGCACGATCAACTCTGTACGATAATCGATAATGAACGACGCCACTCACCACCTCATCATCAGAACCTGTCTTCACTTCAAAAAAACCATCGGATGTATTGATTCGAAAAGGCAATTCCACACCACGATCACTCAACAACTTCACGCCAGAAACACGCATGACATAATTCTCACTCTCGTATGAATAACGTAGCGGAATCGAACGTATAATGCCATGACGATCTACATCCCCAAAATCCATTTCAATCAACTCAGTTACAAACAACTCACCATGATCGCCAATCTGCACAACTGTATCGTACGAATTAATCTGTTCAACTGTATGCTCTTTTGCGTGCACAGGCACCACAAACACAAATACAGCAATCAAACTCAAAAAAAAGTTTCTCATATGCACCTATTAAACCAAGTTTCTTCAAAATTGTCCAAAAAGAAAACCGCCCCTGCGCTCGAGACCCCGTAAGGTCTGTTGCGCTGTAGGCGGCGTTGTGACGACGTCATCACTTCTTCACAAGATAGAGCACCATCGAGCGAGAGTCCAGCGACACCCACACGAATTGATTACACAGATGATCGGGCAGGAGCGACGATCCGTCCTTACCGAACAGGGCCAAGCCGATACCGGCGTTGGTGTACGTGCGATGCATGTGCGGTGACTCAAGCAAGTGCGTATTGATCCGCAGATCCTGCACGCTCTCGATCTCTGTCTGTGCGTCATCGAGAAAACCAAGCAGGTGCACCTCGCGAAACTCCGCACCCGCCACAACATCCGCGCTCGTCACAAGCCGATACTCGTCGCCGATGTTGGTGCCATCCACATACAAGCCAAACATCTTCTCTCGATCAACCAAAAGCTGACTCATGTTTTCCCTCCTCTGATGAAATGTTCAATACGCGCATAATAACACAAAAAAGCTGTTTTGTCAACACTATTACACCCATTTAAGAGAAAAAACGCGATATTAAACTTAATTTAGCGCACCCATTTTGTCGCAACCCAGACAACACTTTCACATGCATCACAAACAAAAAATCACCTCAAGAACGGAGGTGATTCTAGGGATCCTAACTTATTTCTTCTGCTTCAGCACATATGACCCAGGACCCAGCTTTGCTGCTGCAAGTGAACTTGTCAGCAATACCAAAACGTATTCGTATCCACCAGCCTGTAGCGAAAATCCATTTCTACCATGGACCATAACAATCGCAAACAACATAATAACTGCGAGCAAGTACCCCGCTTTGTCTGTCCATATGCCGGCAATAAGAGCCAACCCACCAAGGAACTCAACGCCTGCTACCAACCATGCAATTGATGCTGGCAATCCGAGTCCAGCAAACATTGATACCACACCCTCGATACCATTTAACTTCTCCCAACCGTGCATCGCAAACACGACACCAACACCCAATCGGAGCAAGAGCAGCCCCACGTTCTTTTTATCCACCTTCATATAGTTTTTTAAAACATGTAAATAATTAACACTATTATATCACACAAAACAAAAAAACGCCCGCAGGCGAATTTTCAAAAACATGCTCAAGCATTATTCTGGGTAGACTTGATTTCCCTCATCATCAAACAAGAATACTGCAAGTGTCGGACACGATTGCGCAGCCAACAACAACATCTCATCATCAACAGCCTCAACATTCAACGCAGTTACGTTGATCATCTCCGATGTCTTCTTTCCATCCTTCAAAAGCATCACTGCTTTATTCTCTTCATCCATCTCAAACACTTCTGGATACACCACAACACATGATGCCGCACCGATACACAAATCACGGTCAACATACAAAGAAGCGATACTCCCCTTCTTTGAATTACTCGCTGTGACTGGAATTGGTTTTTCTGGTAGCTCGGAATTATCCATAGTATTTTTCACTATAAAAACGAATAAGCTCTTCGATCGCCGGAATAGACTCAGGATTTCCGATTCCAACCTTCAACTTCTTTTGAACCTCTTCAATATTTGCCGCACCTTCCAATACAGCCTCTTCTATATCATGGTCTGTGATATTCAAATCCTTATCAACAATTTTCGCACCAGCAACGACAATACGATCATGCTGTGCGGAATTTCTGAAGTAATTGTTCACAGATTTTCTAAATGCCTTATCAGCCAACACAGAACAATGAATCTTACGATTTGGCAATCCTCCAAGTCGCTCCATAATATTCTGCGGACGAATCTTCAGCGCTTCATCAATCTTCATACCACCATCTTCTGTAATCATCACACTGAACATTGACGTTGACGCGATCGCACTTCCACACCCAAACGTACGCCATTTCAATTCTGTAATACTATCTTCAACAACCTTAATACCAATCCACATCGAATCTCCACACGCAGGCGAACCTACCACACCCTCTGCATCAAACTCACCCTCCTCAGCCTTTCGCATTAACAAATTCTTTGGTCTGAAAAAGTGATCCTTCACGGTATCAGAATATACCCACGATTCCTTCGTGTTGGGGTTAACGACATCAGCATCCTTCAGCTGATCGTCTGTCATTTTAGTTAATCTATCTGCCATATTAGAGGTTAGAGGTTAGAGGTGTGAGAGCATGTCTAGAAATACTGCTCTAAACTCACCTCTCATGCCTCAAGCCTTATTCTTTAAGAAATGAGGTGTCTGTCCACCAACAAAAGCTTCTGGAAGTGCAATCTTACCTGCATCGTAACTATCCATGTCTACATCAATCGGAGATGTCTTTCGAAGCAATAAACAAATAGGTTTCAATACCTTGAGTGCATAATCAATATCCTCTCTCGTTGTTGAACGTCCTAATGAGAATCGCATGGATCCATGAGCAAATTCGTATGGCCGCCCAAGCGCAAGAATAACATGCGATGGATCAAGCGTAGATGAATCACACGCAGAGCCAGTAGAAGCCGAAACCCCATACTCATCCAAGTATAACAGAATCGCCTCTCCTTCAATATCTAGAATTGAAACATTCACATTATTTGCCAATCGATCAGTCGCATGACCATTCAATACCGTCTTAGGAATAGTCTTCAAAATCTGCTCAATCATGTAATTCCGAAGCTCACTTAGCCGAGCAACTTCCTCATCACGAGAAGCTTCTGCCAATTCAAGCGCAACAGATAACCCTACACATGCCGGAATATTCTCTGTTCCACTTCGCAATTTATTCTCCTGACCACCACCGAAGATAATTGGCTGCAAACGAATACCTCGTCTTACAAACAAAACCCCTGCACCTTTTGGTCCATACATCTTCGACGAGTTAATCGTCATCAAATCAACACCCAATTTTTTCACATCCAAGTCCAAGTACCCAGAAGCCTGACACGCATCGGTATGTAAGAACGGCGCATCAAGCGGCCCTCGTCCCCAGGCTTTTTTCTTCTCCTTAATTAATTTTGAGATTGCAGGAATATCCTGTACAACACCTATTTCATTATTCGCATACATCACAGAAACAATCACTGTCTTCTCATCAATCGCCGCATCCAACTCATCCACCTTAACTTTCCCATCGCGATCAACATCCACTAAAACAGTTTCGTGCCCCTCTCGTTTCAACTGCTCAACTGTATGCAATACAGCATGATGTTCGCTTGTAACAGTCACAACCTTATTCCCACGATCCTTATACTTTCGCACCACACCAAACAAAGCTAGATTATCTGACTCAGTCCCACTCCCCACAAATACAACTTCCCCAGTATTACAATTAAACACCCTCGCAACACGAGCACGGGCATCTCTCAACGCTTCTTTAGCCGCACGACCCTGCGCGTACAAAGCAGATGCGTTTCCAAAATGATCGGCTAAATATGGTTCCATAGCAGTTTTCACATCACTATGGACCGGCGTTGAAGCCGCATGATCCAAATAAACCCGACGCTTCTGCGCGGGCATATGATCCTCTAAATTAAATGTCTCTTCAGGCATGATTGATCTTTAGGTTCAAGACTCCTATACTATACATTCTAGTAACGAAAGTCAATACTCATATGCACAACGCAACCATTACAAAAAATACCATTATTGCCCACAATATACACAAGATCGAGGCTAAGATCGATGCATCCACACCATGTACATTTATCGCCGGACAATTCGTCATGGTGAACATCCCCAACGGCGACGAAACGGTTCCGCGTGCATTCTCTTTCGGACACGACTGCTCAGATCCCACAAAGATCGTATGGTACGTCAAAATTCTTGAAGATGAAGGAACAGGACCACATTACGCCTCCCCCTATTTCAAAAACTGCAAGCCTGGTGACACGCTAACATTCGATGCACCAGCAGGACGCATGACACTACCAACCGAACTTCCGGAACACATCTTGTTCATAGCAACCACAACCGGCATTGCACCTTTCCTCTCAATGTTACACGAAATCACTCAACGAAAACCAGATCAAAACGTCCAAGTCATATTTGGATGCCGCAACAAAAAAGATATTTTCGCCCAAGAGGAACTAACCAAACTCTCAGCCAAGCTTCCAAACCTGAAAGTAACCACAGCACTCTCAAAACCACTGGATGATTGGAAGGGCGCACGCGGACGTACCACAGATCACCTCGCGGGCGTCCCCAACAACGCATTAACATATCTCTGCGGAAACAAACACATGATCATAGATGCACGAAAGAAACTTACAACCCAAGGACATAACCCTACAAACATAAAATTCGAGATCTTTTACTAAATTAAAAAACACCCTGTCTCTAAGGGTGCTTTTTAATACAACACTTACAACAGACTCATTTGTACGTGTGTAGCCAACTCTTTTTCCTCCTCCGTAGCTTCCGGCATCGTGAAGTCAACAGGAAATGGCTTGATACCCTGCAGATCAGGATAAAACAACTGCTTATTTTTTAAACCAAATTCGAACACCTCTTTCGTAATCTTAACGTCATCCAAACAATACTTCTCAATTTTATCCCACTCACCTTGCTTATACCACTCAACCGCCTGCAAACCATGACCGCTCTTTGAATAATTGAGCGTAGCCTTTGCCACATCATCCAGCTTCAGCCGATGCCCCAAACCTTCTTTAATACAAACCAACAAGTCCAAATGTGGAATATTCCCAAGTGGACGAGGCGCATACTTTTCAAGCAGCGGCACATCAAAGTACTTCGAGTTATATCCTATCAAACGAGTAGCTCCATAAATATACGGCCACAACTTATCCAGCTCATCATCGCGAAAAGCTAAGTACTGATCCGCTTCGTATATATAAATTCCGACCAAAGAAATGTCCAGATCACGAGCACGCGAGCTCCCCGCTTCAGCAAACGAATTCTTTGTCTCAATATCAAATACTACGTCACTCATACAACATTACGACTAATAAATATCAGGATGTAGCCAGAAAAATCGCCGAGGCGATTTCCTAATCCTCATCGTCACAACAAAACTACAATGTATCCTCACCCTTCTTCCATCCAATAGGACACAATCCGCCATTTTGCAATGCCTCCAAAACACGAAGTGTTTCTTCAACTGAACGTCCTACATTCATATCTGAAACCAAGCTATATCGAAGCACACCCTCCGGGTCCACAATAAATGTCCCTCGCAACGCCTCTCCAGAATCCTCAACTAGCACACCGTAATCCCATGCAATATCCTGTGTCGTGTCTGCTAAAACAGGATACGTCACACTGCCTAAGTCACGCTCAAACCATACCTTATGAGACCATTCAGAATCCGTTGAACATGCAACCAACTCTGCATTTGCCTCCTTAAATTTGTCATGTGCATCTCCAAACGCTTTCAATTCCGTTGGACATACAAATGTAAAATCTCTTGGGTAGAAAAACAATACAACCCACTTCCCTTCAAAATTAGAAGATGAAAGCTTCTTAAACTCTTCCCCTTTTTGATATGCAGTCGCAGCCCACGCAGGAGCCGGCTTACCAACCTGTAACAGGTGAAATTCGTTTTCTTCTGTCATAATACTAATTTAACAATAATTCCTCTAACTTCGGCTTATCGAACCCTACAATAACTTCGTCACCGACAGCAATAACAGGAACCCCCATTTGACCCGACTTCTCAGTCATCTCTGCTGCTGCCTTTTCATCAGTAGAAACATCTACATCAGAAAATTCGATGTTATTTTCCTTCATCCACTCCTTCGCCATTTTGCAATATGGACACGTCGGCGTCGAGAAAACCTTCACTACTTTTTTTTCGGGCATATGCTCGTGTTTAGTGTAATAGATGATAAATATTAACCTACTCCAGTCTCTGAAGCAAATCTATTTTTTTCGCGCTCCGTATATCCAGAATACAATCGCAAATCCGCCAGCAACAATCGTCATGGAAAGGATCAGCCAATCAATCCATGTCTCTAATGAGATAAACTTCGATGAATATTCACCAGCCGTTCCCTTCGGGTTCGCCGTACCCAAACCAATATTAACACGCATAGGATCGGTGCCAGCAACCAACTCTTCACCGTCAGACAACCCATCACCATCAGTATCAAAAATCAACGGATCAGTTCCAATCTCCTTTTCCTTCACATCGCTTAAACCATCATTATCATCGTCATCGTCAGCATTGTCTCCTGTACCGTCACCATCAGTATCCTTCGTTTCATTTTCATCTAAAGGAAATGCATCTTCACTGTCAGGGACACCATCACCATCGGTATCATCTGTGTTAGGGTTCGTCTTTGCAGCAACCTCCTTACCATCATCCACGCCATCCTTATCCGAATCTGCAACCGTAGGATTTGAGCCAATACGCAGCTCAGTACTATCACTTAATCCATCACCATCAGTGTCTGCTTTCGTTACGCTGGTATTCCCATCATTCTCCTTTTTATCTGACAACGAATCACCATCTGTATCTGCATTTTGTGGGTTCGACTGAATCTGAAACTCAATCAAGTCACTTAGTCCATCACCGTCTGTATCGGCACGAAGTGGATCAGAACCAAACTGCGCTTCCTGCGCATCAGTCAAACCATCGTTATCATCATCAGAGTCTGCGTTATCACCTATGCCATCCAAATCAGCATCTCCCCACTCATTACCATTTGTAGGGAATAAATCTTGAGAATCATTAAACCCATCACCATCAGTGTCGGCTTTTACCGGACTTGTTCCTACGTCAATCTCTCGCTTGTCATCCCATCCATCAAGGTCAGAATCAGCCTTAAGCGGATTACTTCCATACTGTGCTTCCTGTGCATCAGACAAACCATCATTATCATCATCTGAATCATCCTCATCACCAACACCATCTCCGTCAGAATCACGATCAACAAAATACTCAGACGATATCGTTGCCTGCTCAATCTCTACAGTTGATAACGGTCGCTGAACACCACCATCGATGGCAACAGCATTCTTAATACTAATATAAATGTCGTGGGTTCCATGTGTCGGAGACCATTGCACCCACACCTGTTGAGCATCTTCAAAATCCAATCCATACACAGGAGCAGAACCAACCAAGGTACCATCTACAAAAAACTCAATATCACCAGAAAGCTGATCAAATGTATTATTAACAATAACCGAATAAATCTTTACACCGTCCCCCTCAAAAAAACTATTTTTTGAAAACCATACTCCCTTAGAACTCATGAACCCAACCTCCGCAGAAACAACCATCGGCAGCATCAACATCATGACACCCACCACAGCCGCAATTTTCGAAACCACATTTTTCATAGGAATGTAGTATAACAAAAAAGACCCGGAATGCCGAATCTTTTTTTATGATTTAGTACTCAGACGTTAAGCAACAAAAGTCCTAGCCCCTCCAACCGAGATCTTCAGGGCCAGTATCACTTGTTACTAACAAATGAATTGTGAAAACATTAGGCGGCCGTCGTCAAGTCGGAACCCGAGGATGGTCGTTAATGCTCCCTCCCTATCACGTTCGAAGCATAATTCTTACGAATCATACTCTTTCACGATAGGATCCTATAGTGAATTTTAATCTCCATTCACAACAAAATAAATTATTATGAAAAAGAGAGGTGGGTGATGATAATGGGGTGTTTTGCGCAATAAGCGCGTTGTGATAATGACCTCCCTCATCACCCATCTCTTCCTTTCATGTTGTAATAACACTTTCGCAATACACATTCAAGATGTGAACTGCGAAAGTGCTCCCTAACGCTCGGCATGCCGATTATGTTTCAGGGAGCGGAACAACGACCAGAGGAGGGACCTTACGGTACGAGACACCTCTTGAAACGCACAAACATGTTACACGCTTTAAGAGACGTTTCCGTGAAGTTAGCCGTAGCTAGAATGCAACACGGAAACGGAAGGAGGAGACATGAAATCAACAGGAGACACCTCACCAAGTTGTTAGTATTATTCATCAGAATAACGAGCAACTATAACACATTATAACGACCTTGTCAAGAGTAAATAGGCCTATTTTAGAGACATTTTACTAATTTGAGTCAAATATTCTCCAGCATTTTCGACAATAAAAAGCCCCGATTTCTCGGAGCTTAACTTACTCTGCCTTAGCAGTATCAGTCTCGTACAAGGACTTTGTTTCAGGATGATTCGCCTTGAGCCAATCAACCAATTTAATGGGCTTGCTATCATCAACTTTAATATAGTAGGAAGTGCCAACCCACGTTGCACAAATCTCCTTCAGATACACCTTCTTGGAGACATGCCGAAACATCACAAGCGCAGCGGATTCATTACGCTGACTCGCTACCCAGTCAGTCCCAGAAAGAGCCGATCGAATCTTACCAAAGCGCTTAGTGCCAATCTTAGCATCCGTCTTATCGATCAAATCCAGTACGGACACCGCATATGCAATATCACCAGGATCACCCTCCTTTACAGCACCCCCAAGCAACTGACTGATCAATGTAAACTGCTCAGAAGCAGAAGACGCAGCAGCTGTGGTCGTACGAACGTCCTGCACAATCTGATCAGAAGCCTCATAAAATTTGGATGTAACACCCGTAACATGTTCCATCACCTGAGGTGCCTTTTCATTGGCCATATCCACAAATGTCGTACCCTTCTGAACAAGCACATCAGCCTTCTCAGCATGAGCCACAAGAATGTGGACATTGTCGTCCAATCGAATAATGAACCAGATAGATGCTATCGTTACCGCCAAAGCGCACAAGGCAAAAAACAGCCTCCATACTCTCGCTTCCCAAATCGACATATCTTTATGAGTTCTGAACATTTTCTCCCCCAAATATAGACCTTGAATGACAATGAACGTGACTACAAAATATAACAAAAAAAGACGCCCTAGTCAATAGACAGGACGTCATACGCTAGAAAAAGTCAGCGAATGATTGCGGGCTCACCCACTTCCAGTACGAGACAGTAACGTCACCAGTCTCACGAAGACGACGATACCGACGACGTCGCTGGGCACACTCTTCCCAAAACTCACGACTTTCCGCATCAGAAGCCAGAAACTCAGAGTACGAAAGCCGCGATTTCTCACGAGCAGTCAACTCCCTGTACAACATCTGCTGATGCATGGTCAAGCGACTCTCCATATACCACCAATCACGAGGAGTATCGCCATCAGTCCAAGGATTACCATCAATATCAACCCACCAGAGCTCACCGTCACACTCTTCAATGTAGCGACCGCGCGCATACATCTTGAGCTCATAATACGAACCGGCGCCACATTTCAAAGAAACCTGCTCGACGCGCGGATCAATGTCAGACTCATACTCGAGATCACGAAACACACCAGTCATGTCAACCACAAAGCGATCGAATACCGAATCATCGTAGCCGCTCTCAGGATACCCGAAGGTAACCCGATACAACACGCCAAAACGGTCATTACACAAGACAAACCAGCCCTGTTTCGTTCGCGAATCCACCATGTGATTCAAATCGCTCCACACGCTGTCCCAACACCTGCCATGCTGCTTGGCGAGCCAGGCATTCAAGACAGAAGAGGCGTTCCACGCATCATGTTTCGCGCTACAGTGCCTCCAAGACATCCGCGCAGCGGAAACCACCACGTCGCATTCATCCACGTCAGACTCATACGCATACCGCGCAGAGCGACACGCATTACGAACACGTTGTCGTTCGCTTCGTTTCAGACTCTTCTTGTACTGCTTATGCGCTTCCAAACGTCCACCCTCGAGAAGGGTGCGAACCAAATTCTTCGTAGCCATCAGATACCTCGTTTAAAGTTCTGACATGGTGGGCCTCCTTGTATGTAATTAAAGTAAATGAACCTTTTAAAATATAGCAATATATCAACGAGATGTCAATACGTATAAACAAAAAAACGAGCACCCTTAGGTGCTCGCATCAGTCATCTTGACTAGCCCTCGACAGCAGTTGCCGGACCAAGGTCCATTCGCGCCAATGCATCTGCACCAGCATCTTCACTCACCGCACTGGCCGGAACATCGGCAGGAGCAGTCAAATCGACACCGCCCGGATTCGCGGGGTCATATCCAAGCATGGTAGCCAAAGCATCAGCTTCAAGAGCCTCAGTTTCAGCGCGAGCAGCTTCGCGGTCAATCGCGCCACCAGCACGTGCATCGCGAGCAGCTCGCGTACGACCTTTCGCCATAGCTACTTTCTCATCGAGCTTCTCGGCCAGCTCACCGAGACCCATACCAGCAGGATTGAACGCCTCAGAGCTTGCGAGCTCAGAAAGCTCAGCCTCAGCCTCAGCCATCTTCACACGGCTCAACTGACGCTTGATACCTTCGATATCACGACGAACCTGCTTCACGTAATCATCACGCTGACGCGTAAGCTCCAGATACTCCTGCTCTTGTGCCTGCAGCTGATCCTCATTGGACACCCGATCTTTTTCGAGCTCCTGAAACTCGAAGGCGAGCTCACCCGCTCGAGTCATGTTCTTGACCTTGACGGCAGCATTGACCTTAGCCTTCAGAACGGCAGCACGCTTCTTGCCTCGCTCCATCTGCATCTTGAGACTTTCGATCATACCAGCAAGTCGATGAAGTCCCTTGTTGAACTTCACACGAGCTTCCTTGGACTCCTGAATCTTCACCTCAAGCAGTGCCTCAGGATTCGCCATTTCAGCGGCTCCGATCAATCGCAGCCACCAACCTTTTACAAGATTCCACAAACGTCCCATGAACATCTCCTGGTCGAACAACTACGTTCGAGAGCAATTACTTTTCAAAAAACCAAAGCAAATATACCAAATCTTCAATCATTTGTCAACACCCACTTGGTCTATATAATACGATCATTTTAGCGAGTAAGAAGACAAAAACTATCTAACGTAAGAAAAAAGCACTCCGACGTATCGGAATGCTCTTGAAACTGCTATTGAAAATCGCGATGTGCAGGACGAATCCTACGAGGCAAGCGCCGTGCCGCACGCTCACGTCGGTTTTCGAAATTACGCGGCTTGATGGGTTTTTGGCGCTCTCCTACCCAACCTCCATCACGGCGATAACCAGCTCCGGTAGCCTCCAACTTCTTTGTAGAAGAAAGCTGCAAATAGGGAATCAAAGCTCGCATGCTAATGAAAGCGTATTCCCCTTCAATCTCACAGATATAGCCATGACGAATACCACGTCTATCACAGTGATTAAGAGAAACGGGAGCACTCTCGATACGAAGTTCAGAATTCCTCCCACGCTGACGAACTTCACGCAACAAGCCCACAAAATCCGTCGAGGACCGAACGAGCACGAACGGCACGGAGAAATACGTATCATACTTATAAACGAGACTAGCCAGACTCGGCGCAAGCACCAACCACGCATTCTCTTTGCCAACCACACGCGCCTGCTCACACAGACGTGCCCACATCGCTCCATTTTCGGAGCGAGAATCATCACTCATGAATTCTCCTTAAAGAACATTCATCTACGAAACCAATACGAAAAGATATCAATCTACTCATATTGAGCTCATAAAAAGATTTGGTCTGGTGTGTCCGTAAACACACCAGACCATACAACTAATTCCCAGACTGAAACTGCCGCTGCAACTTCCAACCCAAGGCATTCCACAACCGCAGGTCGTATTCGCTCAACGGCACATCCGCAACCCACGAACTCGAGTACTCCGTGCGGTAGTAGAGGTTGATGTAGGTAGAACCGCTCCGCTCCAATCCTCGAAACGAACGATACCGCGACACCTGCTTACGACCCCAGTACAGCGTGGTCTTGTATGTGTTGTAGTCCAACACAGACACCACCATACAACCGCTGCGATGCAGATCGAACGCCTGAACCATCTCCTCCTCGACCGTCTGCTCGCGCAGCATCGGCTCCGGATCGACGCAGTACTGCTCCAGCACCTCCTCCCACTGTTGCGCGGTGAGCTGCTCCTGGAAATCGTAGTCCGACTCGGAGAATTCCTCCTCCTGCCAAAACAACTTATTCCCAGATGTGACAATCGAGCGACCAGCCAGCCATCTGTTAATATCAGCCCACTTCCGACCACCCTCCCGACGATAACGACGGATCACTCCATCATCATCACGCAGACGCGTTGACTCGTGGCAACACCACTCGGGCTTAACGACATTCCGATCAAAATCACGGAGAATCGCCGCACCCATGCGCGTACGCGAGTCGAATGCACGGCTCAGCTTCGAACGAAGCCGGTCGAGTTTCACCCCCTCGTGCTTCTTCGCCAAAATCCATTGATCCATTATTCCGTAGTTGTACGATGCACCACCTTCCAACCACACCCAGCGAGTACGATCCTCGAAGTCAACACCTTCATCCCAAATCTCGGGATCACGAACCAACTCCTTGCACACGCGACGCCGAACTTTGCGAGTCCGACGACGCTCCTCTCGCTTGAGAAAAACCTGCTCTCCGTGACGATACTCAGCAGCGAACGTATCCCTCAGCATCTTCGACAATACAAACTCCTTATGAAATTATATGACATTAACGAGCAACTGCCTGCCGATCAAAATCCACCCAACAGGTGAACATCTGCATCTGTATTATTACTTCCTCCCTGTGTAAAGATCTCTTTTGAACAGTCGATGAATCAACCGCTTAAAAAAGATTCCATCAGCCGCCGTAGCAGCTGATGGACACCCATCAATATCTTCACGCTTCAAACGGTCAGAGCATCAAGTTCGGGCGATGAAACTGTTTTCAATAAGAGGCTAAACAAGGTCGAAAACGAAACCTTGTACGCGACGACTACTTCGAGCCATCACCCATGGCCGGCGGCCGTCTGCTAAATCTGGGTACAGGCGTGAAACTTCACGATAAACAACTCCTTCTTCCTGTTGCTGGTGCGCCTGGATGGACTTGAACCATCGACCCCTGGCTTATCGGGCCAGTGCTCTAACCAACTGAGCTACAAGCGCATTCTCTTACCAGCCACTGTGCTCTCTCATCTCAGAGAGATACCCGGCCCACACTACGTCTGGGGGATCGATGTGGCGAATATGACGCCATTCATACTCATCCCACATATTGTCCACATCGTTCGCTTTCTCTGCCACCGCATCCTCCACCGGAAGATTTTCATAATACGGTGCATCATCAGTATTTTCCCCATCAACAAAAGGATGGCAGGTCGTGCAATCATCTTCCCGACAAGGAATGTATCCTCGCTGGTAATAAATTGCCCTTCTCAACTTCGCTCGTTCTTTCACTGCACCAACGCCTTTTCCAAGGCGCTCATCCAGAAGAACAAGACGCTCCGCACTCGAAGCAAACCGATACGCATCCGAACCGAGCGACATACCCAACATACAATCTCCCCCTTCTTTAACTGGAGCCGAAAGTCGGATTCGAACCGACGACACGTTGATTACAAATCAACTGCTCTACCAACTGAGCTATTCCGGCTTTGGAACATGACAAAGAGGTGAATCCCGGATTCGAACCGGGGACCATCAGGTTAACAACCTACCGCTCTACCACTGAGCTAATTCACCTTTGACTACAACATCGACAGGTTACACCATCGAAAGTTTTGCAAAAATAAAAAGAAACACATGATGTTCTTGAATCCCCTCCTCGCAATCCGTAATACATTACGAACTATGAGCAAGGGAGGTGTTACCGTAATAACACACTCCGAAATGTAAGGCCGTTGGGAGGGGGGTCTCTCACCGAAGCGGACCCCCCTCCCAAAGCACTGTGTTTTAATTAGCGATCACGAACTCTTGTGCACCTGTGCAACGAAAAGGTAGTACTACCAACTCAGTCACATACGACGCACTCCTGCATACCTTAGTATGACTTCGTACGAAGCCATACTGATCCAATCAGCTCTCACACACGCAGGCATCATACCAACACGCACATGGTGTCACAAACCAATAAGGTAATCCTGTAAACGTCGCTCAAACAACACTTACAGAACTGCAGATACATATAGATGGAACACTTTTCGCCTGATGCATGCCTGCACACTCACGAAACCACCAATACGGGACATGTAAATAATCGGTGGCTAGACGAACGAACTGCATGCAGTCCATTCGCCCACCCACCCCCGACCAAGATCTCCCCCCTCGAACCGGAGAAGACTCTATTAGACCGGGCCGGATGAGGGCGGACGAACTCACAAAGTCGCACTAAATACGACTCCCCATCCGTAATCCGAAACCGAAGCTCCAGATGAAATCTATGAAGTGGACATTATATATCCATTTCAGCTTCCTCCAAAGGACAAGTGCCCCAGCTGAAACGGATACATAATATCATTTGTAAATGCGAGTTAACGCATATCTTGAAATGAGTATCACCATCATCTCAAGGTATGGGGCAGCTTCTTGCTGCCCATCAGCCTAGTGCACCGTCGAACCCCGATTTGCCTCCACACACGCCCGGGATGAAAAATGGACGCCTCCTCGACTATCAACCCAATGGGATCGACGGTTTCGAGTTGGTTGTGGTAGAGCCCTCCGCTGGCCGACAACCGTCGACTCGCGTCCGGGGTTTTTGTCAGTGCACGTGCCGCCATTGTTTTCGCTCATCTGTCCTCCTATATCCATGTACCTTTGCGGAACATGGGGTAGCGAATACAAAAATAACAATACCACATGGTGCAGATCCTGTCAAGGGTTTCCTTACAGATACAGTTAGATTACACATTCACCTTGCTAAATTTAGCATAATCAATCAAAATATTCTGTTATATTTTAGTAAATGTTATAACTTCTAGACAACAAAAAATACTCCCACAAAATGAGTACATCTTAAAACTACAAATAATTATGATGAAATCAAGGACTGAATATCCCGTTCGGTCATGTCCTGAGCAGAAAAACCAACAACCTCCCCATCGCGATTTATCAATACATGTGTGTTCGTATATCGAACCCCAAACAAATTTGAGACAGCACCTGTCCGATCATATGCTATTGGATACAAAATACCACGCGAGTTCACAAACTTTTCCACAGCAGCATCACTCTCTCGCAAATTAATACCAATTACCTCAACATCATCGCTGTACATATCATACAATTTCGAAAGCTTTGGCATAGATCGCTGACAATTATGACACCACGAAGCCCAGAACTCTACAATAATGGGTTTCTCTCCCCGAAAATCAGCAAGCCTGACTTCTCCACCGCCACGAAGTGGCAATCTAAAGTTTGGTGCTAACTGAGGTTTAGCTGTTGGTACTGCCGCAGTACCAGCAGAACGAGATGCAATTGCACTCTGATTGCTCGTGCTAAACAAAAGATCCGAATGGCCACCTCCTGACGTAAATCGCATTGCACCCAACACAAAGCCCATCAGCAACAACATAGCACCAATAAATTTTATTCCTTTCATATATAAAGAATAAACTTACAAGAAGTCCAACAAACCATCATAGCTGATAAATGATAGCCATGGGTACACAACACCAAACCAAATCTGCAACTGATCAGTCAAAACAAGATACCCCAGAATAATCAAGAGTACACCACCAATAATGGAAATGATATTCAGGAATTTACTAATCTTCTTAATGTACTGGCTCGCATGACCGACCCCAGCTGCTATCAACAAAAAAGGAATTGCAAGCCCCAATGAAAAGACACCCAACAAAAACGCACCGCCTGCAACGGTTGCAGATGAAGAAGCTAACAATAATATCGAGCCAAGAATCGGACCAACACACGGTGTCCACCCAAACGCGAATGTCGCACCAAATATAAGTGAGCTCGTCGGTGAACCTGGCTTCAACCACGCAGCAGCATGCATCCGCTTTTCATTTTGGAGAAAGTTAAATATCGGCAACTTAGAAGCACCAACCATAAACAGCCCAAATATAATCACAAACACCCCACCAACACGACTCAATATCAAACGATACTTAATCAACGCAGAACCACCAAGCCCGAACAAGCTTCCCAACACAATAAAAACAAACGAAAATCCAATCACATACAACAAACCATTCATGAAAATCTTCCGTCGAGCCGAACCTGCTTTCTCCGGATCCTTCAAATCATCAACAGACACCCCACTAATAAACCCCAGATACGCTGGCACAAGCGGCAATGTGCACGGCGCAAGAAAGGTGAACAGCCCTGCGATAAACGCAGGTACAATCAATGAACCTATTTCCATACTCAATTATTAATTAAATCCTGAACCCGCGTGCGAGTTTCCTCAAGATCCATAGGACCTCGACGATGAGTCACTACATAGCCATCGCGATTGACGAATAATGTCTCCGGCATCGAAATACCATCTATAGATGTATAAAATGAATCATCCGGATCAAGCAACATAATCATCCTCCCTGTCACCCCCAGGCCATCCGAATACTTTTTTGCTGTCTCCAAAGATTCTTCTCTGTTAATGGCTACGAACACAACCTCATCACCAAACTCCTCCTGTACAGCCGCAAAATCACGCAACTCCTTCTTACAGAACGGACGCCATGCCGCCCACGAATTCACAACTATTGGCCCTCCTATCAAATCATCTGAAGAAACCTCTTTTCCTTCATAAGCTCGCAACGTAAAACTCGGCATCTGTTCCATCGCATCAGCA
>Ga0114932_10001853_pt1 | contig 23246 bp, 20 predicted proteins | sample 2SBtaG_2_FD_87286 | JGI IMG/M metagenome (GOLD analysis project Ga0114932, IMG submission 87286) | Deep subsurface microbial communities from Kolumbo volcano to uncover new lineages of life (NeLLi) - 2SBTROV12_ACTIVE470 metaG | ecosystem: Environmental > Aquatic > Marine > Volcanic ...
ACGAATTTGAAAAGAGAGCTTTCCTAAATTAATGCTGTCTGTTGGCTCATTCGTGCCCACTAAAAATCCTTGACTATCGGCGTTCCAACCTCTCCCTTTTTGATTTCTATAAGAAGTAGCCTCGAGCTTTATTTGTAATTCTTGATTATTGGTTGGGTACCACCGACTCCCTAGATTTAGACTGGTTAATTTTTGATCAAAAGTCCCGTAATAATTATCGGATAGCTGATTTAACCAATTGGTTCTCGAGTGATGGTTGAGAAACAACCAAAATCTAAGGTTATCCTGAGGATTAAGCGTTATGCCCCCGTTAATCTTTTTGTGTCTGTCTTTAAAAGCAAAGTAATCGTCCGTTTCAGACTGAAACCCAAATCTGTATCCCCAGGTTCCATTTCCATATCTCGGGCTGCTATAGCCAAACTCAAAATTTGAACCTGACCCAAATTTTATAAATGGGGCAATAATACTGCCTCTGGTAATCTCATCATTTTTGCCTTCTCCTTTTAGAAAAATATTTATACTAATTGATGATGTGCTCTTGAAGCCTTGCCTAAAAAAGTAAGTATAAAACTCATTCAAATTTTCATTGTCTGAATTATTCTCATCCCAATAATCAAAATTATGACTCTGACTGTTTATTCTAGACTCTTCTGAAAAATCAGTGTTTAAGTAATTGAAACCAAGACCAAAAGAAGAGAGGTCGTTTCTCCACATGTATCCCATATCATTGATATTTAGGTTCTCATCAAAATAATAATATTCAGCTAAATATTTTATTTCTTTTGATGGTCTATAGGACACCATTGTCCTTGAGCCAAAACCACTGTCTTCATCGCTGATGTTTGATGCCATTGATACATGTTCTACTTTTAAGCCGCTATTCGGTACGTATTGATAATCTATAGCACTAACAGTTGCTGATCTGTCTAAAACGTCATTTTGATTATGGGTGGCCATATAGCCTATCTTTTGATCCCCGAATTTCCGGAGTGCTCTAAAAGCAAAATAGTCTTCCCCTTCACTAAAATCTTCATCCTTTTCGAAAGCTGCAAATACACCGATGTCTGTGGTCTCCCCTAACTGTGTGTATTTTATTGCTGTATCAATATCATTAACTTTTTTCTTGCTTGCTTCACACTGTGATTCAAGTTCATCACTGCCGCCCTCAATAGCTGAATAATTAGTGCAATTATACTCTGGGCTATCACCAATCCGTCTGGTATGAAATATTGAGTAAAGCTCGAACCCTGGATACCAATCCTCACTCACATCAAATAAAGATTGGCTTTGAGTAAAAAAAGGTCGTTTATCAGAATAAAAAGTTTCACGAGGAGAATAATTGATCACCACATTATCACTCTCAACTTGTCCAAAATCAGGGTTTATGGTTGCACTTAACTCACCACCACGTCCATTGTTATAGAAAATTTCAGTGCCGACATCATAAGAGGAATCGTCATCAATAAAATCAGTGTTAGCAACCGCATACGGTAAGAAATCTAATCGCGTTGGATTGGACTTAAAAACCTGAATCTTCTGTAATTTAGATAAAAACTTCTGTCTGCTAATGGTAGCTTTTGAAGAGGCAAACCAATTTGCTGTGTACCTAACTTGCCTGCTAACTCCCAATCCTATGGTTCTTTTTTCTCCCTTTTGCTCATTCATCGGCACCATTGTCCAAGGAACAAAGAATTCAGAATACCAATTCTCTTCAGACTCTGAGGTCTTAGCAAACCATTCACCATTCCAATCTCCATCAGTATTATTCTCGTTAGTGATGGTAAAATCGATTAAGGCATCACTCAGTGAGACTCCCAGCATATACCCTGTGTTGGCCTTATTATCAAAATCAACCACAATGACATTTCGATCAGAATCATGATTTAGATCATCTCTTCGATGAGTTCTTCTGTCTCTGCTATCAATGTCTTGAGCGTTAATAAAGCCTATGTATAGACCTTCCTCATTTGAATAAACTAATGCTTTGGTTTTCAATGATGGTGTTTCTAGACTAAAGGGGTCAACCACAAAAAATTCTTCTACGGTTTGAGCTTCCTGCCACTCTTTCTCATCTAACACCCCATCAATAGTAATTTGTGAAAATACTGGCAAAGTCGTGCCAAGTAATATTAAAAAAAAGAGTGTTTTAATTTTTTTCATTAATCAATTAAGGATTTCGTTGTTGTAGTCAAAGTGGATGTATTAATTGAGGAGTAATAATTTATCTCACGTTCAAAACTTCTGAAAACTTTCTTCGTGATTGCTTCTAAATTTGGCCTCTTCTCCTCTGGCGTTTCGCCTTTACCTATGCCTCCACCAAATTCAATAATGGTGTCAATTTGATGACTCAATGAGGTTTGCATGCAGCCTAACCAATTAACTGGTTTATATAATTGCTGATACAGAAGATCCGCAGTCGAGCTGCCGTCTTGTTGATGAACATCAGCTGAAAAATTAGACAGTACGGGTGTATCCAGTGATCCAAAATTAGTCTGGTCAAGTGTTGTTTTAAATTCATCTGCTGCGTCTTTCATTAAATCAGTATGGAATGCGCCTTCTGTATCAAGTTTAACTGTTCTTTTTTTAGGATGAAGTGTCGAGATATGTTCTTGTAATTGATCAATATTGAATTCAGTACCACCGACCACTGTTTGTTGTTGTATGTTGATGGTGGCCACCTGACATCCAAAATGTTCAGCAAATGAGGTACTTTCGACTTGATTAAAAGGTAAAGCTAGCATTGATCCTGACCCAAAATCACCCATCAATTCACCCCTTTTATTGACAAGTTCAAGTCCAACTTCAAAGCTAATACTTCCTGCTGCCACTAACGCTGTGTATTCACCTAAACTGTGTCCGGCTAACAAATCAGGTGTGTATCTATTGTCTGTCAAGTCATTGAAAACTTCTAAACATGCTATTTGATGAGTAAACAGCACAGGCTGTGTGTAGCGTGTAAGGCTAATTTGCTCTTTTTGATCACTGAAAGACAATTCAACTAGATCGTAGTCTAAGCATTCACTGGCTTGATGATAAATGTTTCTCGCAGACTCATAGCTTTCGTATAAATCTTTACCAATACCTTTGTACTGTGATCCCTGGCCAGGAAAAATATACATTGACTGAGTCATTTACTCCCCAATAAAACTCAAATTTCAGCCATTATGACTTATAAAAGATGAAAAACAATAATAAACACGCTATTTAACAGCTAATATCACTGTAACTTTTTGTAACGATGGAAATAGAAGATTCTAAATAGTAATATCATTCAATTAAATAGTCCTTAGGTGCATAATTTGAAAGAAATAAGAATAGCAATTATAGGTGCTGGCATTGGTGGCATGACTGCTGCTTTGACCTTAGCTCAAAAAGGCATGCAAGTCAGTGTTTTTGAACAGGCTCCTGAATTGAGTGAAGTGGGAGCAGGAATAACCATTACACCAAATGCAACCAAAGGACTAATCCATCTTGGTTTAGACGAAGAAATGAAACAAGTGGGTATGGCCCACACACAACAAGGTGTAAGGCATTTTAAAACAGGGGACATGATCGTACCGCTTGAACGTGGTGAAAAAATGTTAGAAAAATACGGTGCCTATCAGTTCCAAGCCCATAGAGCAGATGTTCATAATGTATTAATTGATAAGTTTTCGTTAAATCATGCTGATTCAATATATGTGAATCATCAACTCACTGATCTTAAAGAGAAAGCTGACACTGTAGAGTTAATTTTCAGTAATGGTCAGATTTATGAGTTTGATTTTGTGATTGGAGCTGACGGTAATCGATCAGTGGTTAGAAAAATAATAATTGGTGACGATGACCCAAAATTTGCCGGCTACGTGGCTTGGCGGGGCCTGGTCCCAACCAAAGATCTAAGTGAGAGTGATTTTGATGAATGTGGATCATCAGCTTTCATCGCCCCAGGTAGGGTATTTGCAAGATATCTTGTCCGTAATGCCGAGTTGTATAACTATGTGGCCTTTCTTGCAACCGACGAATGGGCAGAAGAAGGCTGGTCCATTCCATCTGAAGTTGATATTGTTCTCGATATTTTTTCAGATTATAACCAACAGGTTAAAAATATTATCTCAGCTACACCGCCAGATGAATTGTTTAAGTGGGGTATCTTCACAAGAGAGCCGGTCTTCAAATGGTCGACAGAAAAAATAACGCTTTTAGGTGATGCTGCTCATCCAATTGAACCCTTTATGGGTCAAGGCGCCAGTCAAGCAATAGAGGATGGCGTGGTTCTTGGAAGGATTATCTCAAGTGCTTCCAGCACCCAAGAAATAATTTCTAGATACGAGTCCTCAAGAATAGAGCGAGCACATTTTGTAACTGAACACTCTAAAAAAGCCGGGCAAAGATTCACAGGCAGTGATCCCGATAAATATTCAAAAGAAGATCACAAGAATGAAGAAGAATTGGGGCTTTTTCATTATGATCCAGGGAATGTTATAGTTTAGTGATGGCGTCCCTAAGAAGAGTATTTTAATGTATATTAATTTCTGGTATGTGGCAGATCAGAGCCAAAACATCACTGAATCACCAGTTAAGAAAAAAATGCTGGGACAAAATTTTGTTCTGTTTAGGGATACCAAAGGCAAGGTTCATTGTTTAAGTGATGTTTGTGTTCATCGCGGCGGCTCTCTAGCAGGCGGTAAAATTGTTAAGGACTGTATTCAGTGCCCTTACCATGGTTGGCAATTTAATGGGAAAGGCAAATGTCAGAAAATTCCATCATTGGGCAAAGGTAAGAAAATTCCCTCTCGAGTCAAAGTAGACTCTTATCCAACAAAAGAGTTGTATGGGCTAGTCTTCTGTTTTCTTGGTGATTTACCTGAAAAGGAACGATGCCCAATTATGAAAGTCAAAGAATATGAACAAGAAGGCTGGAGAACCACAACCCAATATTTTCAATTTGATATTGATTATAAGCGCTCCATAGAAAATGGGATTGACGGAGCACACAATGAGTTTGTGCACCCTACTCATGGCTTTTCAGGTGAAGATGATGACTACAAATCGCCTCCAATTAATGTCAAAAACACAAAATGGGGGACTGGGTTCTTTAATCAAATGTATGCCCCTCCACTGAAGGAAAAAACAATGAGGGAGGCTTCAGGAAGAGATAAAAATGCTGTGATTGAGGCTGGCACCGGGCATCATGGAATATCAATGCTATGGACGTATATTCATCCAACCCCAGATATCTTTATTCATCAGTATATGTATGAAACACCCATTGATGAAACACATACCAATTTGTTCTTGGTTAACACCAGGAATTTTCTAATTGAGCCAGAGCATGATGAGAGAGTGATGGAACGCAATCAAGTTGTGGCCTTCCAAGATCGTGACGTTCTAATAAATCTACACCCGAGATTAACCCCGGAAACTATAAAAAATGAATTCTTTGTAACCATGGATCGCCCAATAAAACGATACAGAGAGTTGCTTGATGAATGGCAACAAAACGGTTGGAGAATTAATATTGATGAAGTGAGCCGAACTAAAATGAGTCGAGCTTATGCTATACCCAGCCCAGGTCGAAGAAAAAGCAAAGGCTGGGTGGTAGACCCTATTCCAATAATCAAGCCCTAAAATAAAAACTACTTTTTAGATCAGTTACATTTCGTTACGAAATTAGGTTTTAATAAGAAACTTTATAGACATATAATCTAAATTAAAGGACGATAAAAAGTATGTATATTAATTTCTGGTATCCCGTTTGTTTAAGTGACGAACTTCAAGATAAGCCTCTAAAGGTCACTATTCTTGGTCTTGACTTTGTTGCCTTTAGAGACAGCAATGGAGACGCTCACTGTTTAAGCAATGTGTGTGTTCATCGTGGTGGATCTCTTGCAGGCGGTCTTTGTCATCAAGAAGACAACACCATTGCTTGTCCATATCATGGCTGGCGATACAATGGATCAGGGAAATGTACACAGATACCCTCTTTAGGTCCTGGCAGTAAAATTCCAGCAAGGGCTAAAGTTGATAGCTACCCTGTTGAAGAGAAATACGATATTGTTTTTGCTTTTCTAGGAGATCTATCAGAAAAAGATCGTCCTCCTCTTTATGAAATTGAAGAATACTCAGCAGAGGGTTGGCGAGCAAATAAAACCATAACGATAGATATAAACTATAATTATGAGCGATCCATTGAGAATGGACTAGATCCTGCCCATAATGAATTTATCCACCCAACCCATGGATTTGAGGGCACAAAGAATGACTATAAAGTTAACCCAACACAAATAACAGATACTGACTGGGGGGCAAATTTTGCTCAACTATTTGATGCACCTCCCTTAGACAAAGAGGTCTATGGGGATGAAGCAAGACAAGAATCAGGAGACTTAACTGTTTTTGGTGGATACCATGGTCCCAATACACTGATTACTCAGATTCACACTAAGCAAGATATCAATTGGTTCCATCAATATTTCTTTGAACAACCCATCAATCAATTTCAGACGAAAATCTTCTTTGTCAATATGCGAAACTGGCTAATGGACGAAAACATGGATGCAATGGTCATGGAAAGAAACATGATTATTGCAAATGAGGACATTGCTGTGATGACCGATCTGAGGCCCTCAGTAACGCCACCTGTGTCAACAAAAGAAACAATGGTGCCAGCAGACCTTATTATTGGAAAATATCGAAGCACCCTGGAAGACTTCAAAAATAAGGGCTATAAAATAGACATAAAAGAACTAGAAGATAGGCAACATGAAACCGCCTTTTCGATTCCTTGTCCTGACAGAAAAACTGAAAAAAACTGGGTACTAGACCCTATTCCATTGATGAAAGGAAAATAAAAAACTCTGCAAAGAGGACTTTATTGGGCGGATAAGCCCCCATCAATAACTAACTCACTTCCAGTAATTAATTTTGACTCATCTGATGCAAGAAATAAGATTGCATTAGCAACATCTTCGACATCAGCTAAGCTTCTTGCCGGGATTTGTCTTTCTAGTTTTTGGACTAAGTCATCACTAGGGTTTGCAAAAAATGATTTCATCATTTCAGTTTTAGCAAACACTGGGTGGATACTATTGCATCTCACTAAGTTAGTTGTTCTCGCACAGTGTAAGGCCACAGATTTTGAAAGATGCCTGACTGCTGCTTTAGCGCTGTTATAGGCAGCAAAATTATGGCCTGCGACTATTCCAGATATAGAAGAAACGTTGACTATAGAGCCATTCCCAGAATCTCTCATAAGCGGTATTGCATATTTACAACCATAAAACACAGAATCCAAATCAACTTTATGAACCAAATCCCATTCTTCAATAGTTGTTGCCTCAATATCTGCCATGAAACCAATACCAGCATTATTCACTAGTATATTTAATTTTCCTTCAGTGCCCTTGATATGATCTATCACTTTTTCCCAGTCTGCTGTGATCGTGACATCGTGGTGTAAAAAATTTAGACCAAATTCCTCTGCCACACTTTCGCCACCCTGTTGGTTAATATCTGAGATATAAACCACTGCTCCTTCGGCCTTAAACATTTCTGCCGTTTTCTTGCCAAACCCAGAAGCTCCACCAGTTATAAGAGCAACTTTACCTTCCAATCTATTAGCCATAACTTTTATATATTGTTAAAATTAGTTGGTTATTATAACTTCATAAAATCAAAAAAAGATAACAATAATCATTGAAAAACCATCTTAAAAGTAAAATCCATGCAGAATAATTTAATTCCTTAGTTACAATTAATTGGCGTCTATGAATAAGATAAAAACTGAATATTGCACAATCAAAAGCCATTGGGGCATTAGACAAGTTAGGTATCTGACCTGTGGCTCTGGTCCGTTAATATTTCTCCTTCATCAATCACCAAAATCGGCAGATGAATATAGACCATTGATTGAACAATGGTCTAATGACTTTACTATTATTGCACCAGACACCCCTGGCTATGGAGATTCCGACCCTTTAAATACAGATGAAGTAACCATAGAAAAAATTGCTCAAGCAACTATCGAGCTTGCTGATGCTCTAGGGATTAACAAATTTGGTCTATATGGATTCCATACAGGTGCCATTATCTCAATTGCTATTGGATACTCTTACCCTAATCGAGTCAAAGCAATGGCATGTAATGGGGTATTAGTGCTCAGTGATGATGAGCTTAAGAATATAAGAGACAATTATTTGCCAGCCTATCACCCTAAATGGGACGGAAGCCATCTCGCTTGGTTGTGGTCAAGAATGAGAGAACAGTTGATTTTCTTCCCCTGGCATCAAAGGACAGAAGAGTCAAGAATACAATTTGATATATCGTCACCAGAAGTGCTCCAAGAAAATGCCGTGGAAGTGATGCGTGCGGGAGACGCGTATAGGCAAGCATACGGTGCCGCGTTTGAATATAGATTAGAACAGTTTGTCCCTGAGTTAACTGTGCCTGCTCTGATTACAGCCGGTGAATCGGACCCATTATGCAAATGTTTAGATCAACTCACACCCTCAGATTCTGTCCGCATCCATCCCTCTAAAACTCATGAAGAGGCTTTAGAAAAAGCAAGAGAAATACTCTTAAACCATCCTGCGGACAGCTCATTTAAAATCGAGACAGACACCAGGGAAGACGCTGCTTTTACAAAAACAATTTTTCATTCAATGCATGGTGATATAAAAATTGAGAAGAACTCTAAAACAACTTCTCAACCGTTACTTTGTATTCATCCGCCTGGCGGTTCTTCTAAGACGATTCGTTTTCTGACTGAATCTATTGATAAAGACATACCTATCGTATCAATTGATTTACCTGGTCATGGTGAATCCTCAAAAGAACCCATTCAAAAAAACCCCCTTAATACGCACACTGATGTTATTTCTGAAATTGTACAAAAGAATGGTTTAAATCAATTAACTATACTGGGCATGCAAGCGTCTTGTTCTTCGGTGATGCACACGGCTAAAATGATCACAGGTTCATTGAATAAAATTATCCTCATCGAGCCTTGGATTCTTTCTGAAAAGCAAATAAGCAATTTTATTGAACTCGGTTTACCTGAAATCAAACCAGAATGGTCGGGTGGACACCTACAACAATACTGGCATATGGTCAGAGATTCTAAACTCTTTTGGCCACGGTATAACCGCTCAATTTCAGGAATTATAGAGGGCAGCCCTAATCTGGATGAAAAACAATTAGATATTGAGGTAACAGAATTAATTAGGTCTGATTTGTCATGGCGAGAAACAACCTCAGATCTCCTTCAATACCCTATTAGGGATAGCTTATCTGAAATAGAACTTCCAATTATTATTTGTGGACGATCTTCTCATCCATTGGAAAAGGTATACATGAATATTGAACAGAAACTGGAAAACATCAGTTATTTTACACTAGATCATAATCCTGTTAATTGGGCTTCTAAAATTTCGAAATTAATCTAAAAAAATAGATTAAAAAGGTTACATTTAGTTACTTGTGATCCATAATTTTTTTGGTCAGACTTACAATATAATTAAAAACTCAGTCAAGGAGGCATCGTGCAAGCAAGAATTGGTCCGATAAAATTGTCCGAAGGCATATCTAGATTTAACGCTGTCACTTACCTTTATGCTTGCATCATTTGTATTGGTATTCTGGCTGGATTAAATTTTATTCAGCCATACATACTCAGCGTAGTTCTGGAAATACCAAGATCTGAACAAGGGACCATTAGTGGAAGCCTTGCTTTTATGCAAGAAATTATCGCCATAATTTTGGTGTCTTTCTTTGGTGTTTTATCTGATCGTATTGGTCGAAGACCAGTAATGGTTTTTGGAACAATGGTCGTGGCAATAGGCTTTGGATTATTCCCGTATGCAACAAATATGAACGAGTTATACATCTACAGATCCATTTTTGCTGTAGGTGCTGCTGCACTCTCCTCAGTATTGGCTATTATTGTAAATGATTACCCCACTGAACAATCAAGAGGAAAATTTGTAAGTCTTCATTCAGTTCTCAATGCGCTGGGGGTAGCTATCTTTGCTGCGTTTCTAGGAAGACTGCCAACTGTGTTCACTAATATGGGCTATGACCCTATAACTGCTGGCCGTTTTACGATGTTATTTGTTGCAGGTCTTGCGTTTCTATCTGGCCTGATATTTGCAGTTGGACTAAAAGGAGGCACACCAGAAAATCAAAAAGAAAAACCAGGCTTTAAACATCTAATGGCCACAGGGATAAAATCCATGAAGAACCCTAGGATTTCTCTGGCTTTTGCAGCAACTCTTTTGGCTCGTGCTGATGTTTCAGTGAATGGGATTTTTATTTCGTTATGGGCAGCAACCAGTGCGATTGATTTAGGAATTACAACGGGTGAAGCATTTAAACAAGTCGTGCCTGTGATTGTGATCACAAATCTTTTGAGTATTGTGTGGGCTTTTCTTTTTGGATCAATTATTGATCGAATCAATAGAGTAACGGCAATGGTAATTGCAATGGCACTAGGAGTCATAGCTTATGGGCTAATAGTTTTTGTTGATACACCATTGAATTATTCTTATTTACCAATTTTTATACTCATCTCTGCCAGTGCCATTGGGACAGTGATCGCTACGGCTAGCCTAATTGGTCAAGAGGCTCCGGTAAGAGAAAGAGGAAGTGTTATTGGTGTCAGTGCATTCTTTGGCGCTTGTGGAATACTGGTTGCAACTTCAGTAGGTGGTTTATTATTTGACACTTTTGGTCCCAAAGGGCCGTTCCTGCTTATTTGCTGTACTCACGCAGTAATCTTATGTGGCGCCATTTTTGTTAGGATTAAATCCCCAGGTGACTACTTCGGTGGCAACAAAGAGACGCCTTAATGATAAGAAAAGGTTACGTCGACACATCAGGTGGGCAATGCCATTATAGATACATTGAAGGGCAAGGCACTCCGATTGTCTTTTTACATCAAACACCCAGTTCTTCATTAATGTTTGAAAAGTTAATGCATTTGTTGGAAGGAATGAATGCAGTGGCCATTGACACACCCGGTTTCGGCCAAAGCTTTAATCCCATAGATAAACCTATGATTAAGGACTATTCAGCTTGGTTAGTTGAGGCCATTAATTCTCTTGAAATTAATCATTATCATTTATTTGGTCATCACACTGGAGCGTCAATAGCCATGCAAATCTCGCTGATGGAAGAACAATCAGTCAAATCATTAACTCTTGTGGGTCCTTTTCTGGCAACTGCAAAGGAAAAAGCTGAAATGAGAAAAAATATTAGTGCTAATTGGAGCCCAACCAAGGATGGCTCACACCTTAAAAAAGCTTGGCATCTAGCGGGTGAAATCCTTGGCGCAAAAAATGATTTAAATCTTAGACAAAGAGAAACTTTGGATGCATTGAGAGCACATCATTCTGCAGAACAAATCCATCATGCAGTTTGGGAATACTCTGACATTGATGCTTATAAAAAAATACAACAACCTTGCTTGATAATGTGTGCAAAAGACGATGTGATGTACCCCTTTTTCAGCCGTGCAAAAGAAATTAATCCGAACTCACAAATGCAAGTAATTCTGGGTAAGAATTTAGAATTGGATTTAGACACTGATTCCATTGCAAATAAATTTAAAGGCTTTATAAATAAGGTCTAGGATTGCATATGGATAATCAATTTAGACAACGTTTAACATCTCTAACCAGTTGGTTGGTCTTGATTCTGTTTGTGATAGTGTTCTTTAATATGATGGAGACTCCCAGGGTACCCACTGAGTCATCAGAACGTCAAATCTTAAGGAGTTTCCATTTGGTTGTGGGCTCACTATTACTTGTCTTTAGTTTCATTCGGGTGTATCTATGGCTGTATTTTCCTCCTCAAAATACTCATCGATTACTACCTGATCATGCCTATACTCAAATTCATATATTGCAATTCATGCTCTATGTATCTTTTATTGCACAAGGGTTATCTGGTATTTTTACAGCGTGGTCTGATGGGTTAATTCAGTTTCTACCAGGCACCGACTCAGTTAATCATTCTCTTTGGGTAACCTCTGGGTATTTGCACAGTGCTTTTGCCTTCTTTTATCTCATCCTGATCTTCTTCATTCTGTTATTTAGAATCTATCATTTGCTTAGATACAGAGTTATCAGTATCAATATTTTTGCCTAACACTGATGAGAAACTACTTTATTAATGCAAGAGCAACACACTGGTTATTGGTAGTGATTTTATTTGCTATAGCGTGTTATTTACCTTATTTAATCTTTGGAGCCTTCCCTGTTTCCACGAAAGTTAATCTATCTGAAGACAAGATTGAGAGTTTAGTCAAGGGCTTAGATCTTCCTGACTACTATGATTTGTATTCTGATCAAGCAACCGAAGAAGAAATGTCACTCGAAAAGGAAGCATTTGATAGTTGGGAAGGCGGGAAATGTAGGTTCTGTCACTCCATCAGAGAGAATGACCGAGATAGAATGGCGCCTAGTTTGTATAGGATTCTTGGTAAACCAGCTGCGGTGGGTGAAAATTTTACCTATTCATCGGCATTAATAGAAATGCGTAATAATGGATTGATCTGGACACCAGAAACAATCGATGCTTTCATATCAGATCCTGAGAACTATATTCCGGCAAACAGGATGAGAGTCGAGGGTATTAAAGACCCTGAGACTAGACAATTGATAATTAACTATTTGATCAGAGAAACACAATAATAAGGAGACTAAAATGGGGATAAAATTTGAGACTGAAATCAATTTCCAATCCAACACCTGGAATCGTGATGCTTGGGCTAGAATCCAAGCTGATCTAGATTCAGAAAAGGAATCAATTTGCTACACGACTGGACAAATATTAGGCGTAAGACCAGGTGAAGCTGTTAAACAACTGTGTGGGTTTGAGACTTTCTTATGCACTCGTTTAATGCCGGCAGCAGAAGACGGCAGCATCAGACGATTAAATAAAGAGGTTATCTTCTATACCGATCCAAGAACAGGACAAATGATAGACGAGTGGACCAATCCCTGGACCGACGAAAAGGTAAAAGTTGTTCATGTGGCGAACGACCCTTTTAACTACACAATATCAGAATGGCTAATACTCGCACCTGAAGACTTTGGAGGAGGAGAAAAAGGAGAACCAAGAAAGATTCCTTTGTTATTTCCTTGGAAACGATCGGGTGATGTTATTACTTTAAATACTGACATGCACTTGTATTATCCAAATGCATTACAACCTGATAAATGGGTAAGAGAATCGTCAGGCAAAATGGCTCAAGTATCAGAAATGATGCGCTATTTTGTTTCTGCAAAAGACTTAGAAAATCCAGAATTAACCTCAGTTAACTATATGGGCACTTGGAACAGAATAACGCCTTGGCTACCTTGGATGTTGATGGGGCAAACACCTGGTCACTGCCTCTACATGAGCACCATGCTAAAATCTGACAATATTGAGATTATTCCTGAACATATTAGGGAATTTTCTGAAGAAAGGTATCCTGGAATGCTGTCTGCTCCTACAGAAGATTATGGTCCAAGTATCTCAAGTCTAGAATATTACTCAAGAGAACAAACACCCGCTCCAGCCCTAGAAGAATAATCAGGTTCAAATGACACCTGATAGAAATGAAGTAAACTCGTACCCTTCGCAATCTCAAGCTTGGTATGGAGTTGTAATATTGACACTTGCTTATGTGCTGTCTTTTCTTGATAGACAATTACTGTCTTTAGTAGTCACCGAGATAAAAACTGACCTTGAATTAACTGACAGTCAAATGAGTATCATTCTGGGGTTCGCGTTTGCTCTTTTTTACACCACCATGGGAATTCCGATAGGAAGGCTTGCTGATAAAAAGAGTAGAAAAACAATTATTGGAATTGGGATAACCTTTTGGTGTTTGATGACTGCTGCTACGGGAATTATTAAAACGTATCTTCAACTGTTTATTACTAGAGTTGGAGTTGGCGTAGGTGAAGCAACCCTAAGCCCAAGCGCCTTATCAATGATTAGCGATTACTTTCCTAAGGAAAAAAGAGGAACGGCGATGGGCTTTTTTAATATGGGCGTCTCAGTAGGATCGGGTATCGCACTAATCCTGGGAGGACAAATTGTTGCTTATTTTGCTGATTTTCCGCCTATTGTTCTTCCTATAGTTGGCCAGATCTATGAATGGCAAGCGCTGTTTATATTCATTGGTATACCCGGTTTACTTGTGGCTTTATTGATGACCACAGTCAAAGAACCTTCAAGAAAAGGTAAAATGAAGATCTTGAATAAAAGCGGTGAAACAAGTGAAGAAATCTCCATTAAGGAAACCGTCCGATTCATATATGAAAGAAAAGAAGCTTATGGATGGCTTTTCTTATCGATGGCTTGCTCCGTCTTGATTGGTTATGCATTCCTTTCCTGGTTGCCAACAATGTACATACGTGCATATGATGTGTCCATACCCACCATCACACTGTGGCTAGGGTTTGCCTTTCTATTGGGCGGCCCATTTGGAGCCACTATGAGTGGCTGGTTGGGGGATAAGCTGTATAAAAAATACAATAACAGCTCTCATGTGCTCTTATTTGCATACAGTATGATTATTATGACTATAGCGGCGACATTGGTGCCATTAATGCCAAGCTATCAGACAGCAACACTGATGTTTATACCACAAATTATAGTGGCCGCTGGACAAACAGCACTGGCGCCAGTGGCAATGATCAATATCACGCCCAACCAAATTAGGGGACAAGTTACTGCTGTTTATTTCTTTGTCATTAGCTTGACAGGCTATACATTAGGGCCAACCAGCGTGGCTTTAATTACTGATTTTGTGTTTAAAGATGAAAGCTTAATTACTTACTCAATATCAATTGTTTCTTTAGTGGTGGGGCTAATAGGTATTTTTGCAGGCTTTAAGTCACTAAATTATTTCCGAGAACAACCCACGATCTTAGACACAGACTAAGAGAGAATTTTGTTCTTATAAAAACTCTCAATTTCTAATTCATCAAAGCCTAACTCTCTTAGAACTTCGTGTGAGTGTTCGCCAACCTTGGGAACTTGATGATGCACACCGAATCGACGATCATTCATCTCGATAGGCATTGCTGGCAGCTTGGTGGATCCCCCTTCTGGAATATCTATATTTAATAACCCACCCGATGAGTTTAAATGTGGATCATCAAATAAATCTTCTGGTGTGTTGATTGGGGCAAAAGGTAGTCCAGTTTTTTCAAGTTTTTCCATTAACTCAACTTTGGTATAGGTTTTAAATAGTTTTTGTAGTATAGGAATAATCACGTCTCTTTTTTCAACTCTTCCACTATTAATCTCCATGTCTTTGTCAGAGATAAAATCAGTTAGTTCAAAGGCCTCACAAAATACCTTCCATTGGGTATCACTTACAACTCCAACAAATATTTGATCATCACCCTTGGTTTCAAAAATATCATAGACAGCCCAGGTAGACACTCGAACCGACATCGGTGGAGGCGCTGAACCAGTGGTGGCAGTTTGTGCCATATGCTGCCCCATCAAATACACAACATTCTCAAATAAGGCGCTGGTAACTTTCTGTCCCTTTTTTGTACGATGACGTTCCTCTAATGCTGCCAAAATTGCAACCACGCCATACATTCCCCCCATAATGTCAATGACTGAAGAACCTGCTCTTAGTGGTCTGCCTGGAGGGCCGGTCATATAGGCCAAGCCTCCCATCATTTGAGCTACCTCATCGAGAGCAGTCCGATGTTGATAAGGCCCATTTAGAAACCCTTTAGCAGAACAATAAATTAATCCGGGGTTGGTTTTTTCTAACTCGGAGTAACTGAATCCCAATTTATCCATGGCGCCTGGTCTGAAATTCTCGATAAACACATCAGCACCGGCCAGTAGTTTTTGAACAATGTCTTGTCCTTCAGGTGTTTTCACGTCCAAAGCTACACTTCTTTTATTGCGATTATAAGTTAAGAAAAAGCCTGAACCTGAGGCTGTTAATTTTCTGGTCTTATCCCCCGTCAGCGGTTCAATTTTTATAACATCAGCACCCAAATCTCCTAGAATAGCTCCGACGGCTGGCCCCATAACCATATGGGTCATTTCTATAACTTTTATTCCAGATAAAGGTCGCAGTGAATCATTCATAATTCTAGTCATATTATTTAGGAAGAATATAATACTATTCTAAAGGATATTGTGTTTAGATATCATCCAAAATCATTAAGCTATAATGACTAAAGACACAGAAATCGAAGCCGCCATCTTCAGAAGATTAGTGGATCATCTTAGAAAAGAAACAGATCTTCAAAATATAGATCTAATGAACCTTGCTGGTTTCTGTCGTAATTGCTTAAGCAAATGGTACGTTGAGGAAGCTTCAGCATTAGGTCACTCCATTGATCAAGAGGCCGCACGGGCAAAAATATATGGGATGAACTATGCCGAATGGAAGGAACAATATCAAAAGCCGGCCACCCAAGAACAACTGGATGCTATGCAAGACAAACAAAAAAAGTGACTTCCGAGAATAAATTAAGTCTCGATAAAATCATATTGATTCTGGGCTTGGTGATATACGGAACAGGGTTTTCCCTCCTCTATGTAATTTTTGCACCTCTTTCTAGAAGCATAGGTCTATCAACAAATCAATTCGGCATTCTCATAGCTGTTTCCAATGTTGCCCTTGTTTTCTCATCATATTACTGGGGCAAACGTAGTCAAATTGTAGGCCGAAAAAGGGTCTTTATTATTGGTCTATTTTCATACGCCATAGCCTATACGATCTTTGCCTTTGGTATTCAAATCGGGCTTTGGAAGCTGCTTGAACCGGTGTATTTATTTATAATGCTCTTTCTGATAAGAATCTTCTATGGGGCCTTAATTGGAGGCATTCAGCCGGCAGCGGTTGCTTATATGTCAGACACCACTGAAGCCTCAAAAAGAGCCCAGGGTATGGCATTAATTGGCATGGCATCTGGGATTGGCACAATGATAGGTCCAGTTATTGGTGGTGGTTTTGCATTTATACATCCACTATTCCCAATGTATTTTGGAGCAGTGATAGCAGTCATTGGCGGTCTTCTCGCAATGAAATATTTAAAACAAACAAACATTGAACCTACCCCGGCCAATAAAAGCACACTTAAATTCTATGATAATAGAATATTTCCTTATCTCATTGGGTGGGCCATTGCCTTTTTAGTCTTCACCTCAACACAAGTTATTGCTGCATTTTTTATTGAAGATCAGTTAGGTGTAATCAGCCAGAGTGAGATTATTAAAGCCACCAGTATCTCCCTGTTATCAATGGCACTCACGACTACTTTTATGCAAGCCGTGGTTTTACAAATCATTCATTTAAAACCCACAACACTTCTCAGGATATGTTTTCTTATTTTTGGCATGGTCTTGATATCAATAAGTTTTGTTAGCAATCTAGCCCAGTTCTATCTTGCCTTCGCTGGCATTGGTGTCGCGTTTAGTATGATCACGCCGGGGTTAAATTCTGCCGCAACTCTAAGTGTTGATTCTTCTGAACAAGGAGAAGTGGCAGGTTTCTTATCAGCAGCACCAGTTGTTGGCATGATCTTCGGGCCGCCAATTGGAACCGTGCTATACAATATTGATCCAACATACCCTTTTTACTATGGGGGCTTGGTTGCAATTGTATTAGGTATTTACTTCCAGTTTGTTAATGTAGACGAAAACCAAATAACCGATAATAATAAAAACTAGTAAATAGATAATAATTTTCCTATTTCATGGATTTTTTTTCATAATAGAGATGATGGAAAAGATTTTTAAAGAGCCAGAAGGCATTATTTATAACGGAGGGGCGATCTTCTATGCAATCATCGCCTATGTCATAGGGTTTGTAGGTCTATTCAATAGCAGTGTTATTATTAACGCCCTTGCGACTCTGCTGTTAGGTCATGCAATGATCATAGCAGCTTATTTAGTTCATGAGTGTTCCCATAATTTAGTGTTTAAAAAAATTAGATTTAACACCTATCTTGGTCGTTTCTTAAGTTGGATTTGTGGTTCTTCTTATGGAACTTATGAAGATATCCAATACAAACACTTTAGGCATCATGTTGATAATGATGATGTGGTGTGGTTCGACTATGAAGCCTTTTTTGAAAAGAACCCTGCTGTGTTTAAATTAACTAAAATGTTGGAATGGTTCTATATCCCTGCTCATGAATTTATTATGCATTTTATTATGATGTTTTCTTCATTTATTATTCCTCAAAGAAAACCCCAACGTTCAAGAAATACTGCGGTCATTATCATACGATTTTCTTTATTTTTGACACTCATGTTGTTGTTTCCGAAAGTTGGTGTGTTGTATATTTTTTCTTATATTCTATTAATAACTGTTTTGCGTTTTATGGACTCTCTTCAGCATGATTATCCGTATAATTTAACCCTGTTTACCCGTGAGAAAGCACCCAGAAAAGGTCAATATGAATGGGAACAGGAACACACATTTAGTAACCCGCATTCCTTTGATATAGAAGCAATCAACTGGCTCACCTTGAATTTTGGTTTTCATAATGCTCATCATAATAATATGACCGTCCCATGGTATCGTCTGCCTAAAAAGCATCGGGAGTTATTTGGTGAGAGCCCAGAAAATATCATACCGTTTTTATCTCAATTAAAGATTTTTCATAAAAATCGTGTAATAAGAATTTATGGTAATCATGACGATAATCAGCCCACCGGTAGAGACTATTTAATCGCTGCTCGAAAAGGTGAAACCACGGGAGGTAATGCAGCATCCTTTCTGACGTCCTTTTGAGAATGAGGACTATATAAAACTCAAAACCTTAGGTTTTCTGGGCTTCGGTCAGTCCATCTGAAGCCTGTTCATTTTTCTCATCTCTACGCCAGATTTGTCGTGGTCCGTATCCGTCTTTTCTTAAAAAATGTTCAGTGTAGACAATTCGATCAGGATCAAGTCTCATCAATTTGCCTTGTGGGGGAGCATCAAAACCAGTGTTAATTTCAGCAGCCGAGGATTCCCACCTAAATATAGTCATTCCGTATTCCCATTCTTCAGTTCCTGGTTCTAATAAAGCGGCTTTACCAAACAACTGAGCACCATTTGCACAAACCCATCCTGCCATAGGGTTAGCAACGGCAAAAGAGACTCTTGGGTCTCTTTCCATGGCTTTTAATTTTGGGCTTCCTGGTTGTGGAAAAATATAAACACTTAGTCCATCAGCATAAAATTCAAGTGGGCTTACAATAGGCCCGTTTAAGCCTAAGGTTCCTAGCATGCCAAGATTTGTAAAGGTTAATACACGTTGAATTCTATTTTCTAATTGCTCTCTAGGAAGAGGTTTAGTTGTCCAAGGAATATCTTCTAACCAAGGGTGTGCGTTACTCACTGTCTTCTCCTTATTATTAAACTATGGCGCGCCCGGAGGGATTCGAACCCCCGACCACCTGGTTCGAAGCCAGGTACTCTATCCAGCTGAGCTACAGGCGCACTCTAATCACATTATATCTTAGAAAGAAATGGAAAACTTGAAGCCATGTTGAGCCAAAGTTTTTCAGCCTCCTCGACACTAATCCGCTGAAACGTTAACTGGTCCCCAGGTCGCATTTGACCGATCAAGGTTCGATCAACCTTAGCTACTTGAAGAATTCTAGGGTAACCTCCCAAAGTTTGTGCATCTGGTCCTAATAAAATTGGCAGACCTTTTTCAGGGCATTGAATGGTTCCAGTAAACACAGGTCCACTGATCATCTCACCGCTTTCATTGATCGCTAGGCTTGGTCCCTCAAGTCTAATTCCCATTCGGTTAGAATCATTACTAATTATGTATTCAAGGTTTTCTATGCTGTCTTTTGCATTCGAACTCAATCGATTGAACTCAGGGCCATCAGTCCCCCTTATAATCCAAGAATTATCAAATCGTGGTGAAACTCCCTGACCTGATTTTATTGAATTTTTATCAAGATCATTAAAGCCAATTATGTCCCCTTTCTTTAGGGCTCTTCCGTTTAAACCTCCCAATTTACCGGGCTCATAGGTTGAAACACTGCCTAGAAAGTTGGTTGCCTCTATATCATTTGAAAAGGCAATATAACTACGACAACCAGACTTACTCGACTGAATTTCAATAATGCTTCCGGCTTCGACATCGATAACTGTGTCATGACGAGCAACCTCATTGTTTACCTTGAGTTGCATTCTTGCACCAGTAATCACAATCTGTTGATTCATCAGCAATTTAAGTTTAGGTCCAGAGAGTGTGCATTCAAGGACCGGCGAATTAATATCTTTGCCTAAAAGAACGTTTGCCAAAGCCGCGGAGAATGGATCTCCTGCTCCAGACACAGGCACCCCAATCTGTGTCCAACCTGTTCTGCCTAAATCTTGGACGGTGGTCATCAATCCTGATGAAATAACTTCAAGGCCCTGCATATTAATTGCCCAACATATTGCTAAATTCTTCTTTGGTAATCGATTCAAATCTCAGTCTCATACCGGGTTGAATTAACGATGGATCTTCTTTCTTTGGGTTGAAGAAATTAGTGGGAGTCCTTCCAATAATTGGCCAACCTCCAGGGCCACCCAAGGAATAGATTCCAGTTCTTTTATTGGCTAAACCAACAGAACCTGAAGGCACGAAAACACGAGGCGTCTTTAGTCTTGGTAGCATCAACACATCCGACACATCACCGATATAGATAAAGCCTGGTGTAAAACCAATCATTTTGACCTGGTATTCGATTCCACAATGTTCATGAATCACTTCGTCCTTTGTTAACCCTTTAGATAATGAGATGTCATTCATATCAAGAGCAAATTCATCGTCATAACAAATAGGTACGGTTATTAACTCACTGGATTCTTCATTAAATTCAGGCCGAAAAGCGCTCAATATATTTTTCAGATCCGTGAGATGCTGTAATCTTGTTTTCTTTAAAAGATTTACTTTTACCATCAAAGAATCTTCCCCAGGTATGACCTCAATGTCTGCCAATGAGGCAAGTAAGGTTTTAGAAAGTTGCCAAAAAATTAATGGATTTTGGTCAAGGGCAGCCGATGGACACTTGATGAGTATCAGATCTTCTGCAAAATTATTTACTGAGAATTCAACACGATCAAGCATAGTATTTAATCTCAATACCTTCTGCTTCTAATGCTGATCTTAATAATCTTGATGAGGTTAATGCACCTGGATGATCTCCATGAATACATAAGGTTTCGGCCCTAATGTTGACTGGATGGTTATCAATAATAATCGAACGGTCAATGACAATTTGTTTTGCTTGAAGAACTTGGTCATTCACTGAATTAATCATAGCATTGGCCTGAGATCGTTGAACTAATGTTAAATCCGGGTTGTACCGTCGATCAACAAATGCTTCTGCTATAAAGGGTTGATTGTGTTCATTGCACACCTCTTCAAGCATTGAATTGCATTGACCAACAATATTAAGGGTTAAGTCATACTCTTTAATGATCGATAGAATCATCTCACATAACTTTCTGCTCTTTGATGCGTCATTATAAAGTTGACCGTGCAATTTGATATGACCAACTGTTATCGAGTGCTGACTTGCCACCCCCATAAAATCATTGATTTGTTGACGCAGAGAGTTCTTAAGTTTCTTATCTGAGATCACCACAGGTTTTCTGCCAAAGCCTGGTTTGTCTGGATAGGATGGGTGCATGCCTATAGCCACATTGAGCTTTTTAGCATGCTCAATAACTCTAGAGATACTCAATCTATCTCCAATATGGCCTCCTGCTGCAATGTTGCATGAAGAGATCAATTGAAGGAGTTCAACTTCATTGTTAAATTCTTCTTCAGTTCTAAATTCACCTAAATCTGCATTTAGATCGATTGAATTAATAGCCATCATAGCTCTCTTATTGTAACTGATTATAGAAACTAGATTTTCTTAGATATTTATACTTAATAGTGATTTTATTAAAGAAAATGGCAAAATATTTATTAAAAGAAATAAACCACTTTGCGCAAAGTAGAATAAATAATAAGAATTAATTAGATATTAATAAAAATACCTAATAGGACATATTTTTTATTATTTCATTTATTATTTAATGGAATTTCATAGACTTAGAAATATCTCTTAATCTAATATTAGTTGGTTAATAGGACATAAAAACAAATCCAGAAAAAAGTTTATTTTCCGCTATCAAAAATGCTTGAAAAAAGTTTAATGGAAAGTAATATCTTAACCATCTCTATAAGACCGATCAAGAAGTAGACTTAAGACGCAGAAAGAAGAGTCAAAAAGAGAAAGAGACCTCAAGGGTGAAAGCGAGTCGGAGAAGAATAAGCTAGCAACAAAAAAGAACCGATTCCCACCAAGTCCGAAAAGAAATGTCGGGCAAGGAGCTGAAGAAAAAATTTCGCTTCAGACACCCCAAGGACTCGACTGAAGAACAGAGCCTTGGCTCTGTTTTTTTTTACTTTTTTCTATATCTATTTCTTGGATGCTTGATAGGCCTTATAACCCGTATAGGACAGAAGCCCTGCAAACGGTAACGTGAAGAAAGTTGCTGCTAAAGACGACAAGCCTAAAAGAACCATGCCTGAAGCTGCAAACCAACTGCCCATTACTTCACCTGCTCTGGCTAAGAATGTGTCCATAAAGACCGTGGATTTATATCGTTGCTGCGTTTTTAAATAAGTAAACAGAGTTTCTCTCGCTGGTTTACACAAAGCGTATTCGAATGTTCTAAGAACACTAACAACAAACAAGACAGTCATAATTTCTGGGTAAGCTTGATAGAACAGAAGAGCCGTGAATAAAATCAGGCCATAGCTCATCAAGACAATGCCAACACTGAGTCGCTTAAAAATTAAAGACGTGAGAAAAAATTGAAAAAACAAGGTTAGTGGAGTCACAATTTGCTCGATCTTTGCAAAAAAGCCCGTTCGTTCACAAGGGTCAGTTGACCAATCCTGAACTATGCCTAGTGCTATCATCCATCCAAATGTCATTAACGCAGTCCAAAGAATCATATAAACGCTTAAATTTCCAATCATAGTGCCTTTGAGTGGTATTAATTTTGAAATTAGGCCAGGGTTCTCATTTTGATCATCCATTGACAAAGAGTCATCTGCGTCAACTCTTGATGGAAAATTTGTGCTAAGAACTATTGCAACCATCAAGGCCATGATAGAGATTAGAATTAGAGAAAACGGCCCCCAATCTGACATTGTTGCAGTGCCGCACACCTCCTTTGAAAAATAGCGAGCTATCGATGACCCACTGAATGCACCCAATGAACCCCCAGCACT
>Ga0114932_10001854_pt1 | contig 23228 bp, 12 predicted proteins | sample 2SBtaG_2_FD_87286 | JGI IMG/M metagenome (GOLD analysis project Ga0114932, IMG submission 87286) | Deep subsurface microbial communities from Kolumbo volcano to uncover new lineages of life (NeLLi) - 2SBTROV12_ACTIVE470 metaG | ecosystem: Environmental > Aquatic > Marine > Volcanic ...
GCCAGCAAGCGCGTCGTGAGCAGCCGCGCCATCGTGATGATCGGCGTCATCGTGTGCGTCGACGAGCTGCTCGGAAAGAGCCCCGAATCGAACACGTACACATCGCGAGTGCCCCACACCATGCCCGCGGGGTTCGCGGCGCCGTCCTTCTCGCTGCTCGCCATCCGCACGCCGCCCTGCTGATGGGCCGAGATCATCGGCACGGTCGCGGGTTCGAGGCTCAGTTCATCGATGCGCGCGAGCTCTTTTTCGCTGCGAATCGTTATCGGCCGGTTGCTCGGGATCGCCACCTGCTCGGCGCCCGCAGCGAGGTAGATGCGCGCCGTAACCTTGGCCCCTTCCCGTATGCGCTGCTTGTGCTCGGCGAGATGGTCGTACCGGACGATCGGGCGGGTCCCCGCACGCGTGGATTCACGACCGACAAGCACGCGCCCAGAAGGGCTGTCGGGGACGAGCACAAGCGCGGCTGCCGTGCGCGCAAACGTGGCCATCTGCCGCTTGGCCGCCAAACCGGCGACCGGGACAAGCGACGCTACGATGCCCGGTGTGCCCATGATCGGCTCGATTCGAAAACCCCAAAGCCCATGTTCGGGGTGGTCATCGACCTCGTGGTGGGTGATCGCGACGGCCTGCGGGATGCCTTCGAAGGCGCGGATCGGCTGTTTGAAGCGCGCCATGACCGGCAACTGTGGCTGCAGGCTGACGTGGCGACCGACGTGCGCATTGCCGATGCCCGATTGCAGCAACAGCTGGGCCGAACCGATGGCGTTGGCGGCGACGATGACCACCTTGGCGCGGACCACCAGCTTGCTTTCCTCGCGGTAGCCCTTGCTGTCGAGCGTGCGGACGTGGATGTGTTTGGTCTCGGCCCCGGCATGCTCGATGCGCACCGCGCGCGCCCGGCAAAAAACGCGCGCACCGGCGGCGATCGCCTTGGGAACGGCCACAAAACGCGGGTTCTTCTTGGCGTTGACCGGGCAACCGATGAGGCATTGACCGGCCCCCACGCAGCCGACGCGGTTGTGGCGCATCACCTCCTGGCGCAGGTTGAGCTTTGTGGCCCCGTCGCGGAGCAGCCGGTTGGCGAGGTTGAGCTGCTGCTCGGCGATCGGGTTGGCGTGCAGGTCCTTGAGCGCGGCTTGAGCGTGCGGGCGGATGGCGGCCTCGGTGAGCTCGGAAAGCCCGTGTTTGTCGCGCCAATGGGCGAGCACACCACCGGCAATCGGCACGACGTCGCACGCGTTGATGACCCCGCCCCCGCCGAGCGCGCGGCCTTGCAAGACCGTGATCGACAGGTCTTCGGTCATGCGCCCGCCGCGGTCCATGTAGAGCTGGTCGTAGCTCTGCCCATCGCGGCCCGAAAGCTGCGCGCCGGTCTTGTCGCCACCCTCCTCGAGGATCAGCACGTCCTCGCCCGCCTCGGCCAGCAACATCGCCGCCGTTGCGCCGCCGGGTCCTGAACCGATCACGCAATAATCGGCGTCGACTGTGGCCGAGGTCGCGTCGCGCGACAGGTCGAGGATCTCGCCGGGCATCTCGTTGCTATCCGCCTTGCACGCCGTAGCCGCGCACCAGGAACGGGCCCGGGTAGCCGATATGCGGCCAGACGGTGGGTTGGTCGAAGTACACCAGGGAGATGAACTTGCGGAACGCGATGGCGACCTGGCGGCGCAGCAACGTGTCGCTGGTGATCCACGCTTGCCAGTGCGTGAGGCGGTCGGCTTCGGACAGGTTGGAAAACGTCACCAGCTTGCGGTCGAAGATCACCGGGCCGAGCTCCACGAGCGTCAACGCGCGCTTCAAATCGGTCGCGATGTGGTCGGGCTCGTCGGCGATGAAGCCGTCGAAGGCCCGCGCGATCGCCTCGCCGTCCGCACCTTCCGGCCACGGTCCGCCCGCGGGCAGCTGCGTCGTCACCAGCGCCGTGAGCGTTGCAAACTCGTGGTCGCTGAGCATCCGTAAGCCGGCGATCGAAGGCGCCGAGCCCCGCAACGCAACGACCCCGCCGACACCCGCGACAGGCACCGCTGCGAGGCCAAGCGCGAGCTTGAGAAAGCGCCGCCGCGAAAGGAACGCAAACGGCCCACCCGACCCCGTTTCCGAGCCGGTCATGAGCCCGCCTTCGCCGTCGCCTGGTCCGCGATCCGCTTCTTGCGCGCCGCGTCGATCGCCCTGGAAACCGAGATGCCGCGGTCCCGCAGTGAAAAGAACACCAGCCGCAGCTTGTCCATCACGAAGAAGCGCTTGGTGTATCTGCGCATCGCCCACGGGTCCAGCTCGATGCCGAGCCCGGGTTTGGTCGGCACGTCGAGGTAGCCGCGGGTGTGTTGAAACGGCTCGGTCAGCAGTCCGTCACGGCCTTCGATCGTCCATCCGGGCGGGTTGTACGGGTATTCGAGGGCCTTCTTATCGCCAAATCCGGACGCCGCCATCAGCTGCAGGTTCACGGCAAATCCGATGCCATTGGTCCAGGTGTGCGGCGTGTACAGCAGCCCGTGTTCGCGGCATAGCCGGGCCACCTCCATCGTCTGCGCGATGCCGCCTGTGAACATGGCGTCGGGCTGGAAGATGTCGTAGCACTTGCGCTCGATCATCATCTTCAGCTCCGGCAACGCACCGGTGTGAATCTCGCCGCCCGAGATCGGCACTTTGCTATACGCCGTCAGCTCGGTGAGCTCGTCGTAGCTGTCCATCGCGAGCGGTTCTTCGAGCCACGACACGCCCACATCCGCGCACACATCCGCGAACCGCTTGGCCCGCGCGAGGTCCCACTTGGGCGCATCTGCAATGATCGCCACCCGCCACGCCTGGTTGGCGTCGACGCCGATCTTCATCTTGTCGCCAACGGCCTCGGCGGTGCGCACGACCTGCTCGATGTCCTTGGCCTCGTCGAAGTCGTGCACCCGCAGCTTGATCGACGAAAACCCCTCCGCCAGCCGGGCCTGGGCCTCTTCGATGCGCGCCTCGGGGCCTTTCACTTCGCCGGTCGACGCGTACAGCTTTACCCGCTTGGTGTTCGGATCGTTCGGGTCGCTCCCGAGCAGCTCGTGCACCGGCTTCCCAGCCAGCTTGCCCTTGATGTCCCAGCAGGCCGGTTCGATCCACCAATTGCGCCAACCGAGGTAACCAACTTCGCGCAAACGCTGCTGAATCAGCGGGATGTCGGTCGGATCTTCGCCCAGGAAGTAGGGCGCGATGAGGTGGCCAAGACCCTTGTGTTCGACGCTCATCGCCGGCCCGGCCGAGATCCCCTGCACCCCGTCGTCGGTCGTCAGCCGAATCAGCGTGAAGCGGTTTTCGACCTGGGGAAAACCCGGGATCCAGCTCGGGTAGAAGGGCGCCGGCAGCGGCACACGGACGCGAAAAAGCTCAACCTTGGTGATGGCGGTCATCGCGGCCTCCGCGCCGGCAACTAGAATCCGGCGAGAACAAGCGGTCCTCAAGACGATGGGCGCCGACCGGGGCGCTGACAACCGCTCACGATTGCTCAAAGAACTCCGCGGCGACCGCGACGACCTTCGCTTTCTCTTCGTGGTTGACCCAGTGGGTGCCCGATTCGATGCGCACCGCGCGCCCGTCTTCGCAATACGCCAGCGACGGCTCGATCAGCTCGGTGCCCAGCGCGTGATCCTGCGTGCCCCAGATCAACAACACGGGGATCGTGATCTTGTCGGCGGTAGGCTTCTTCGGCTGTGCCCACAACCCGGCCCGATACCAGTTGACCATCGACGTGAGCGCGCCCGGCTGCGACCAGGCCTCGATATAACCGGCGATCTCCTTGTCCGAAAATGTCCCCGGCACCGCCGTTTCGCGCAACATGCCGGCGAATTTCGAGAAGTTGTCCGCGCCGATGAAGCTCTCCGGCAGCCGCGGCAGCTGGAAGAAGAACATGTACCAGCTGCGCATCACCTGGGTCGGCGAGAAGAACAAGACCCGCCGGAACGCGTACGGATGCGGCACGTTGCACATCGCGGCTTTGCGGATCCGATCGCCATGCTTGTGGGCGAGCCACCAACCGACCACAGCGCCCCAGTCGTGGCTCACGATCAGCGCCTTGTCGCGCCCAAACCCGTCGATCAGCGCCACGATGTCGTCCGCCAGCACGTCCAGGCAGTAATCGCGCACCCGGGGCGGCTTCTCCGAGGTGCCGTACCCGCGCTGATCGGGCGCAGCACAGCGATAACCGCGCGCCGCGAAGGCCTGCATGTGCTCCTTCCACGCGCCCCAGTACTCGGGAAAACCGTGCAGGAACACGACCAGCTCGCCGTCTTCGGGACCGCATGTCGCCACGTGCAGGTCGACACCCGCGCCTCGCATCGTTGTGTGCTCGATCGGCATCGCGCCGGCCGCGTCTTGTGCAGCCGTCATCGGCCCGTCCCCTTGTCGAGATTGTGCGCGGCGATCCACCGATAGACCTGCTTGCGGCTGCGACCCACGTGGCGCGCGACCTTGCTGACGTTGCCCGAAAACTGGTCCAACAACTCGATGAGCTCGTCCTTTGTCGGCGGCCCCTTGCGCGAAGGCTCGTCCACGTCGCTGCCATCGCCGGCCGCCGTGGCTTCGGGCGCGAGGATCGGCCGATCGGAACCACCCGCGAGGAGGCGCGCGGCGGGCCGCGGCACACGCATCTCGGGTTCGAGCATGTCTTCGGTCCACAGCTCCGCGTCGGCGTGCAAGACGGCAAGGCGCTCGGCCAGCTTGCGGAGCTCGCGGACATTGCGCGGCCACAGCCAGAGCAAGACCCGCTCGGCGAAATCGGGGCTCATCGGCACATGTCGCAGGTCCGCCGGCAAGAAGCGAGAAAAGAGCAGCGGGATGTCATCTTTGCGATTGCGCAGCGGCACCAGCTCGATCCGCACACCAGCGAGGCGCGCATAGAGGTCCTGGCGAAACGTGCCGTCTTCGAGCGCCTGGGCCAGCTGCACATTCGTCGCCACGACCACCCGCGAGTCGACCCGCCTGCCCAACGCGGAACCCACCGGTGTCACCTCGCCGCTTTCGAGCGCGCGCAACAGCTTGGGCTGCAACTGCACCGGCATATCCCCGATCTCATCGAGAAAGAGCGTGCCGCCATCGGCCTGCACGAAAGCGCCCGGTTGGTCGCTGGTCGCGTGCGTAAAAGCGCCCTTGCGGTGCCCGAAGAGCGTCGATTCCACCAGGGTCCCCGGCAGCGCAGGGCAGTTGACGGCGATAAAGGTGCCCGACCGGCCGCTTTGGACGTGCAGCGCGTTGGCGACGACCTCTTTTCCGGTCCCGGTCTCCCCGGTGACGACCACGGACAGGTCACTGGGAGCCACCCTCCGCAGCGCGTCGCGTACTTTCGCGATGGCTGGAGAGCGGCCCGCCAGGCCATTGTCGCCGCCCACGGGTTGCACCGCCCGTTCACCGCGGCACACGAGCATGACCGTGTCGCCGAGCCGGATCACGTCGCCGGGAACAAGGACCGTGCGCAGCGTCTTGACGCCGTTGATCTTGACGCCGTTGGCCGACCCGAGGTCGATGATCTGCAGCGTTCCGTCGAGCGTTTCGATCGTTGCGTGTCGGCGCGAGAGGGTTGGATCGTCGAGCCCGAGGCCCTCGTCGTCGTCCACTGCCCGGCCGATCGGCAGCCCGCTGTCGTCGATGCCCACGAGCCGATCGAGGCGGTCGCGATCGTGACTGGCCACGATGCGCACCGCCCATCGCATGGCGTCGCGTTCAACCGCTTCGGGCCCACGCCGCGCCACAGGCTGCGTGCGAGCATAGCGGGCCCTCTTCTTGCCGGAGGTCTCGGACATGGCGTCGTCGCTGCGCAATTGGATGGGTCGAACATCCGCAGGGTAGGGGCGCGCCGCTCCGGAAACAAATCGCTTGACCCTCACGTTACGTGAGCCCCCATGCTTGGGGGCCGGAGGTGACGTCATGTCTGAAAAAACACGCTGGCTGGTCAAAGAAGTGGCCGCCCTCACGGGGCTGACCGTCCGCACGCTGCATCACTACGACGAGATCGGCCTGGTTGTGCCGGCCAGGGACGCGAACGGCTATCGGGTGTACGTCCAGGACGATCTCGCACGCCTGCAGCAGGTGCGTGTCTACCGCGAGCTCGAGCTTGACCTCGACGCGATCAAGGCCATCGTCAACGCGCCCGACAGCGACCGATCCATCACGCTGCAGCGCCAACACGCGGCGATCGAGCAACGTATCGAGAAGCTGATGGCGATCGCATCGTCGGTCGAATACGCGATGGAAGCCGAACGCGCTGGTTTGCGATTGACTCCCCGCGAGATGTTCGAGGTGTTCGGCGACTTCGATCCCACCGCCTACAACGACGAAGTGGCCGAGCGCTGGTCCGGCGAACGGCTGGACGAGTCAAGGCGTCGCACCCGCCGCTACACCAAGGCGGACTGGTTGCGCATCAAGTCCGAGGCGGCCGGGCTGAACGACGAGCTCGCCGCGCTGATGAAGGCCGAGGTCCCCGCCGCCGCGCCCGAGGCCATCGCCATCGCCGAGAAGATGCGGCTGCACATCGACCGGTGGTTTTATCCATGCCCAGCCGAACACCACGGGCGATTGGCGGCCATGTACACCGAAGACCCGCGTTTCGAGGCGACGTACGAGAAAGTAGCGCCCGGATTTGCGGCCTACGTGCGCGCCGCGATCGAAGCGAACTGCGGTTGAAAGTCGCGGACGAAGACAGAACGGTCCAAAAAGACCGCCGCCCGCGATCCAGCAGGATGCGGGCGGCAGAAGGAAGGGTTGAGGAGTGCGGCCAGGCGAACAGTACCGTTGTGGACCCCCCACAACGTTCGGAAAGAGTGCACCGCCGAAAGTATCCCGATGCACTGTTCGCCTGACCCCATCTCCTCGGGTCTTGGTAATCTATAAGAGCAAGCGCCGTGCCAAGCTCGAAAAGAAAATCACAACTAGTTGATTTCAAACGATTAAAACATGATTCGGCGCCGGTGTGACATGCCTGTGGATCGGGTCAAAACTGTGACGGTACCAACGTGCGCGGGGTGTGACCGTCACAGATCGATGGGACACAGCCCGGATTCTCGCTCGTTGACGTCACGCGAGGAGCCGCGCAGATTGCCGCCATGAACACTCGCACCCGCTCTCTGCCGTTTCTTGTCCCCGCATTGCTCGCCGCAGCCGCCCTCGCCTGCAGTGAACCCGCGACGTCCAGCGGTCCGGCGACGGACAAGGACACAGGCTCAACCGCCGACACAGGCGTCTTTGTCCCGTCCGACTCCGCAGCGACAAGCGACTGGGCTGCTGGTGACCCGGGTGATGGCGAATCGACCGTCTCCGACACCGGCGTGGCGCAAGATTCAAGCGCCGCTCTCGATGCCAACAATGTCGCGGACGCCGGATCGAGCTCGGCAAAGGACGCCGCAGGCTCGGACACGGGCGCCACGACATCCGACGCAGGCGCCGGCGACTCCGGGGCAAACCCTGGCGGCGATACGGCATCCGCGTCCGAGATCACCCAGGTCGGCCCGGTGGCGGGCAACGGCTGCGCCGACGGCACGCGTGAAGGCTTCGTCGACGACAAGGAGTTCCCGAAGATCGCGGCGTGCTCGGGCGCATGGGACGTCAAGGGCATCCACCACGGCAAACCCAAGTGCGGTCGCAAGGCGGGCAACACCGGCACCAACAAGGCCGGCAAAGGCTGCAACGTCGAGGACCTGTGCGCCGATGGCTGGCGCGTGTGCTACGGCAAAGCCGACGTCCTGTCGCGCAATCCCGAGGGCTGCAGCCGCATCATGGAGGGCGTCAAGGAGCCCGGCTTCTTCCTCGCGCGAACCTCATCCACCGGCGCGTTCAAGTGCAGCCAGGACAGCACCAAGTTTGGCGATCCCGGCACCGTAAACGACCTCTTCGGCTGCGGAAACCTCGGCTGCGGGACTCCGCAAGGCGCCTGCACCGGCAACAAGAAGGGCTGCGATCCAGCAGCCGACTGCGCGGGCTGCACCCAGGGCCAAAAGTGCGCCGACAAGACCTCATGCACGCCCAGCGTGTGCTTTCCCCTCAACCGGGCGAGCCACGACCTCTGCAAGACGCTCAAGCCGATGAAAAACTGCAGCTGCACGTTCACCGACCCCGCCAAGACGAAGGTCAAGTGCGCCCCGTCCAGCGGCGGCTGCGGCTGGTGCAAGCCCGTGAACTACTACGAAAAGCTGATGGGCAAGAAGTTCCCCGATGCCTGGGACTGTGGCACCAGCGGCAGCAAGGAAGCGGTCAACGTGGTGAAAAAAGACGTCGCGCTCGGCGGCGTGCTCTGCTGCAGACTGTAACTGCCTTTCCCCGCGAGCCAGGGGGAGCCAGGGGGAGCTACGGGCGCTTATCGCCGGTTGGGTTCGCGAGCGTCTGCAGGGCCTTGGCGTCGAGGGCCTGGGCGAAGAGGGCGACGTCGTCGATGGCGAGCTTGGCGTGTCTGGGCTGACTGGCGCGTCCGAAACCACCGACCCAGAGCGTCTGGCGGTTGTCGACGGGCGGCGTGGTCATCGATTCGCTGGCGATCTGTTTGCCATCGAGGTGCACGGCGAGCTCGCGACCGTTGTAGGTGGCGGCGACGTGGTGCCATTTGCCGTCATTGACGGGGGCCTTGGCGCCGATGCGTGCGCCGGGTGCGAAGAAGGTGACGCCAACATCGCCATGGACCCACTTCGGGCTGACCCCGAGGTAGTAGTTGCGATGGGTCCAGGGGGCGCCGCTGTGGTGGTTTTCTTTGGCCAGGATGGCGTAATGCTCCGAGACGTCCCTGGCGCAGCGAATCCATGCGGCGATGGTGAACCGGTCGAGGTCGTAGGCAGCTGACTGCGCCATCTCGATGTGGCCGTGTCCGCCGAACGTGTAGCCGAAGCCAAAACGCCCCTTTTCGTAGCCGATCGTGCCCTTGAAGGTGCCAGGGTGTTGTTCGTCGCCGGTCCAGGAGCGCACAAGGCCCCAATCGCCGGTGCGGTGGTGACGACGGAGCTCGGCGTGGCTCAGCGCGCGGCTGTGGATCTGGACCTCGTCGACGAGGCCGTCGATACCGGCGAGTCGGAGCACACCGGCACCCCGCTTGGGCAGGCGCATGGTGCGGGCGTCTTGTTCGTCGACCCGGCCATCGATGTAGATGCGCGCCTCGCGGCCGTCGAAGGTGGCTGCGACGTGGTGCCATTTGCCGTCGGCGATCGAGTTGGCGCCGCGCAGGATCTTGCCGCCGATGCCGAACTCGACGTGACCGTGGGCGGCTTTCTTGGAGCGATCGGCGACCGAGAGGACGAAGTTGGACGCGGGACCGACCTGCACGCTGGCCACATCGCCGCCGTTGGATTTCTCGTCGAGCTTGAGCCACGCGGCGACCGTGAACCGCTCCAGACGGAGCTCGGGGTGGGCCTGCATGACGACCAGGGATTGGCGCGTCGACTGCCACGCGGTGCCGACCTTGCCGTGTACGTATTCGATGCCCGAGATGCGGTCGACCTCGAAGCGGCCGTCGATGTCGTCACCGCTCATCGCGGCGGGCCATGCGCCGACGAGGGCGTCCAGAACCGGGAGGGTCGAAACCGGCGGCGACTTGCGTTCGATTCGCAGCGGGACTTTGTCGGCAGGCAGGTCGGCGGGGGCGATGGCGGCGGTCCCGCCCGCTTGACCTGTGAACTGGGGACCGAGCGTGCCGATAGCCCCCGCGGCCACCAGGATCAGGGCCACGAAGAGCCACTGGCGGCGAAACGACGGGCGGTCTTCGCTGCGTTCGGCGTCGAGTTGTTGTGTGGGCATCGCGTTGTTCCCGGTGCACGGTCAGGTTAAAGGCCCGTCTGGCGGCCAGCAAGGGAAAAACCCATGCGCTCCAACCCGGTTGCGATCTGTCGCGAGGTCGGTTCGGTGAGCGGGAGCAGCTTCATTTCGAGCAGCCGAGAAGCGTGCAGTAGCCCTTGTTCTTGCACGGGCTGTACGCGGGCATGTGCTTGTTGAAATCGCAGCCCTTGCCAGGGTTGCAGACGGTTCGCTTGCACGGGTCCGACTTGCTGCAAGACGTCCAGGAGATGTCGGCGCACACGCCCGAGTTGTAGCACCCCTCGTTGCCCCACGCGTCGACGCGCAACAGCCACCCGTCGCGCAGGCCCAAGGTGTTGTATTCGTTGGCTCCGGCGATGAACGCGCCGCCGTCGGGCAGGATCACGATCGCGTTGGGTTGCTGCACGTCGCCGGCGCCGTAGTTGTAGGCCCAGTGGGACGTGCCGTAGTCGTTGAGCCGCATCAGGCGCATGTCGTGCACGTTGAGCCACGCGCGCCGGCCGAACATGAGGCCTTCGGGCGCCGCGGCGACGGTCAGTCCGCTCGACGGCAGGTGGTCGGTCCAACTCTTCTCCCACGCGATGCCGCCGCCGCTGTCGAGCCGCACCATCCAGGGCTTGATCTTGGTGCCGTGCGGGGTCTGGCCGACCATCACGTAGCCGGCGCCAAAGCGGGTGAGGCCGAAGCACTGTTGGTCGCCGCCACCGCCGAACGTGGCCGTCTTCACCACGCCGCCGTCGTGCTTGATGAGCATGAAGAGGCACTGCTTGCCGAGGCTACCGACCTTCGCCGTGCCCGCCGCAGCCATCGCGCCTGCCGCCAAGCCGACGCCGGCGTTGATCTCGCCGGTGACAGTGCCGTGGCGCTTGATCCACGCGGTCGCGCCGTTGGACTTGAACCCGATCATGGCAGGTGATCCGCCAGCGACGCCGAGCGCCACCACGCCCTCGTTGAGCCCGGGGACCGCCGCGCGCGCTTCGTCCTCGCCCTTGCGCGCGATCGACTTGACCCACGCGATCTTGCCGGTGTCGCCAAGACCGACCGCCTGGATGTCCTTGCCGGTGCTTGCCGACGTCGTCCAACCCACCGCGAGCGCGTCGGAGCCATGAAGCACCACGCCGGTCAGGCTGTCCCTGGTGGCGTCGTTGACCCGCGTCTCCCACACCTTGTCGCCGGCCCGATTGACCCGCAACAGCCACCCGTCGCGGCCGCCTTTTGCGTTGCCCGACTCGGTGTAGCCGACGATCAGCGCGCCTTGGTCGATGTGCCCGACCATCGCCAGGAATTCGTCGCGCGACGTGCCGCCGAAGTTCTTCTCGAAGAGGCGCGGTTTGCCGAACGAAACGCACTTGCCCGCCTTGCAGATGCCGCCTGCTGAGCAGGTCTTGCCGTCCTCGCAGGGCGCGGTGTTCGGGACGTTCTTGCACGCCTTGCCGCCGTTTCCGGTCGGATCACAGCTGTCGTCGGTGCACGGGTTGCCGTCGTTGCAGCCGAGGTGGTCGCCGGGGATGCATTGGCCGCCTGCGCATCGATCGCCGCCGGTGCACGGGTTGCCGTCGTCGCACTTTTCGGAGGACGGCTTGTACTTGCAGCCGGCCTTGGGGCCCGCGCCATGCACGCAGGAATCGACGGTGCAGACGTCCTTGTCGTTGCAGTCCTTCTTCACGCCGGACTTGCACGCGCCGTCTTTGCAGGTGTCGGCCACGGTGCAGAGGTTGCCGTCTTCGCACTTGGCGGTGGATGGCAAGGACTTGCAGCCGCCCTTGTCGCAGCTGTCGATGGTGCAGAGGTTGGCGTCGTCGCAGTTGGTGGCGGGGCCCGAAACGCACTTGCTGTTGAGGCAGGAATCAAACGATGTGCAGGGGTTGCCGTCGTCGCATGTGACCTTGACGGGCAGGTGCGCGCAGCCGAGCACGCCTTTGATCCCCGGTGGCAGCGCCGAGGTGCACGAGTCGTGGGTGCAGGGGTTTTGGTCGTCGCAGCTCTTCTTCTGGCCGGCCGCGCAGGCGATGCCCACGCAGGTCGTGTTCACGGTGCACGCGTCGCCGTCGTCGCAACCTTTGCCGGTGAGCTCCTTGCGCGGGGAGACGACGCATTTGCCGTCCTTTTTGCGGCACGCCACGGTCGCGCAGGTGCCGTTTGGCTTGGGGCAGGTCACCTCGGACTTGGGTTTGGGCGCGCAACCGTAGGGGGCCACCGACTTGTCGCAGTGGAACACACCGTTGCACGCGTTGCCGTCATCGTAAACGGCGCACTGCTCGTCCTTGGTGCAGGCGCAGAGGTTCTTGCCGGACTTGCATTGGCCGAGCCAGCAGCGGTCGCCGAACGTACAGACCTCGCCGTCGCTGCACGCCGAGTTGTCCTGCAGCTGGGTGGGTGTGCACTTGCCGGATAGGGGCGCGCACTGGGGGGCCACGCAGTCGTTGGCGTCGGTGTCGGCCGGGCACTGGATGACGGTGGTGGGGTCGACGTTGCAGCGGAAGGGCAGCTTCGCCTTGTCGCAGTAGAGGGTGCCGTTGCACTTGTTGCCGTCGTCGAGGGTGGCGCAGTCGGCATCGGCCGTGCAGGCGCAGACGTTGGTTCCGGCGTGGCAGCTGCCCTTGTCGCACGCGTCATCGGGGGTGCAGGCGTTGCCGTCGGCGTCGCAGGGTTGGCCCTGGTTGACGTTGGCGAACGGGCACGAGCCGGTTTTCGGGTCGCATCGTCGCGAGCGGCAGGTCGAGTCGTCCCCGTCGGGGCAGGTGACCTTCGTGGCGGGGTTGACGTTGCACACCGGCGGTTTGGCGAGCTTGTCGCAGTAGAGGGTGCCGTTGCAGAGGTTGCCGTCCTCGTACTTGGCGCACGCCACGTTTTCCTGGCACTTGCAGACGTTGGTTCCGGCGATGCAGGCGCCCTTGTCGCAGACGTCGGACTTGGTGCAGGGGTTGCCGTCGGCGTCGCAGGGCAGCTGGTTGCGGATCGCTTGCATCAGGCACTTGCCCGACTTTTTCTGGCAGCGATTGGCGAGGCATTTCGTGTCTTTGCCCGATGGGCAGCGAACCACCGAGTTGGGGCGCACCTTGCAGACGAAGGGTTGTTGGCCCTTGTCGCAGTAGAGGGTGCCGTTGCAGAGGTCGCCGTCTTCGTGTTTGCCGCAGTCCGCGTCGGTTTTGCACTGGCAGGCGTTCTTGCCGCTGTGGCACGCGCCGACCTTGCACACGTCGCCCTGGGTGCAGGGGTTGCCGTCTTCGCAGCCGCCGAGGTGGTTGATGGCGACGACGCTGCAGGTCGCGGTCTTGGGCGCGCACTTGCTGGCTTTGCATATTGTATTGGCGGCGGTGGGACAGCTGACGACGGTCGCGGGGTTGACGACGCAGTTGGGGATCTTCAGCGAGAAGTCGCAGTAGAGGGTGCCGTTGCAGAGGTTGCCGTCCTCCTTCTTGGCGCAGTCCGCGTGTTTCTTGCAGGGACAGATGTCGGGTCCGGGCACGCAGGCGCCGCCCGCACAGAAGTCGCCGCTGGTGCACTTGTTGCCGTCCTGGCACGGGGTCTTGTGCGGGAGCGCGGTTAGTTGGCAGACCCCGTTGACCTTCTGGCAGAGGTTTTTGCGGCAGGCGGTGTCCTTGTCGGGTTTGCAGGTGACGACCGACTTGGGGTTGGTCTTGCACTTGGGCGGAAACGTCGTGTTGTCGCAGTAGAGCGTGCCCGTGCACGGGTTGCCGTCTTCCTTGGCCTTGCAGTCGGCCGTGGTCTTGCAGTCGCAGATGTCGGCGCCCGCCAGGCACAGGCCGGCGAAACACTGCTCGGACTTGGTGCACTTATCGCCGTCGTCGCAGGGCGTGAGGTCCTTGACCTTCTGCAGCGAGCACTTGCCTGTTTTCGGCGCGCAGATGTTGTCCTGGCAGAGGGTGGTTGATTTCGGGCAGGTGACGACGGTCGATGGGTTGACCTTGCAGGCCGATGGGCTGGCCTTCAGATCGCAGTAGAGCGTGCCGTTGCAGAGGTTGCCGTCCTCGAGCTTGGCGCAGTCGGCGTTGGACGTGCAGCCGCACGCGTTCTTGCCGCCGTCGCATTGGTCGTTGTTGCACTTTTCGCCGACCGTGCAGCTGTCGCCGTCGTCGCACGTGGCCTTGTGGGGCAGCTGGACCCAGGTGCAGAAGCCGTCGGGTGCGCAGAGGATGTCGGCGCACGGGTCGGGCGACTTGGGGCAGTCGGCGTGTTTGCTGCACGAGGGCAGCGTGAACGTGTCGGCGACGGTGTCGGGCTGGACGGTATCGGGCTGGACGGTATCGGGCTGGGCGGTGTCGGACTCGGTGCCGGTGTCGGGCTTGGTGCCGGTGTCGGGCTTGGTGCCGGTGTCGGCCAGGAGGTCGGCGATCGCGCCAGTGTCGGCGCCCGTATCGGTGTTGGCGACTGTGTCGGATTCGCTGACGGACGCGGCGTCGTCAACGGCGGAGGAGTCGGGGTTGGCGTCGACCGAGTTGTCGTCATCGGCGCTGTCCGAACAAGCCGGCAGGACGCAGATGGCGCAGGTCGCCGCGAGGATGAGCGCGACGTATGGGGTGCGGTGTGGGCGCATTGGCTAGGGCTTGACGTCTTGGGCGCAGCGAACGCCGATCGTCGGTAGGGCGGCAGTTGGAGCGGTGGGGTGCCGGTTGCCGGCGCGGACGTCCGACGCATCGGATGCGAAGTGGCCGCCGCGCACGACGCGCATGGTAGCGGTTACCGGGCCGGGGGGATCGGCCGCGGGGCTCTTGGCGTAGTAGCCGGCGTCGTACCAGTCGTTGGTCCATTCGGCGACGTTGCCGCCGAGGTCGCGGATGCCCAGCGCGCTGCTGTCCTTGGTGTAGGTGCCGATGCCGCGCGTGGTCCCGACGCCGCAGCCGTCACCGGCGTCCGATTTCATGACCGTGTACGTGCAGGTCGCGACCGAGAGGCCCCATGGGAAGCGCGGCTGGGATTTTTCGCAGTCGGTTGGCCAGGCCTTGCAGCCTCCGCGTGCGGCGATCTCCCACTCGGCTTCGGTCGGCAGGCGTTTGCCGAGGTGGGCGCAAAAAGCGGCTGCGGCGGCGTGATCGATGCAGTTGATCGGGTGGCTCAGGCGCGCTTTCACACCGTGGTTGCAGGTTTTGCCAGAGCCCGAGGGTGCCTTGCAGTTGCCCGCGTCGATGCAGGCCTTGTAGTCGCCGGCGGTGGCTTCAAAGCGGTCGATCCAAAAGCCCTTGAGCGTGAGCTTGTGCTGCGGCTTTTCGTCGGCGCTGCAGCCGGGATCGAGCGCCTTGTTGCAGCCCATTGGCAGCTCGCCGGCCGGCACGAAGACCATGCCCTTGGGCGCCGCGGTGCACTTTCCGGTGACGCAGAAGCCGGCCTTCTTGGCGCTCGTGCAGGCGATGCCATCGATCCCCGGGTTGTTGGAGCATTGGCCGTTGCCGCCGCACACGTCGACGGTGCACGGGTCTTTGTCGTCGCACTTACCGTCGTTGCTCGCCGCGCTGCACTTGCCGGATTTGGCGTCGCAGGTGGCCTCGATGCAGCCGCTGTTGAGCTTGGGATCGCAGCTGACCACGGTGTTGGGTTTGAGCTTGCAGGACGCGGGTTTGGCGGTCTTGTCGCAGTAGAGGGTGCCGTTGCAGAGGTCGCCGTCGTCGAGGCAGTCCGCGTCGGCCTTGCAGGCGCACAGGTCGGGGCCCGCGGTGCATTTACCTTTCTCGCAGACGTCTCCAATGGTGCATTTGTTGCCGTCGTCGCAGGCGCTGAAGTCGCTCTTCTTGGCGGTTGAGCAGGCGCCGTTGGTGGGGTCGCAGGCGGCGATTTCGCAGCTGCTCGCGGGTTTTTTGCAGGTGACGACCGTCTTGGGGTTGACCTTGCAGGTCGGCGGGTTGGCCAGCTTGTCGCAGTAGAGGGTGCCGTTGCAGGCGTTGCCGTCTTCGTGCTTTGCGCAGTCAGCGTTTTGGGAGCAGACGCAGACGTCGGTGCCGGCGATGCAGCCGCCCTTGCCATCGCATGTGTCGTCCACGGTGCACGGGTTGTTGTCGGCGTTGCAGGTCGCGAACTTGGCCTTGTTGTCCGCCACGCACTGGCCGGTGGGTTTGTCGCAGCGGATCGGCGCGCATTCGGTGCCCTTGGCGCAGGTGATGACCGTCTTGGGGTTGGTCTTGCAGGTGCCGGTCTGCACGTCGCAGTAGTCCACGCCGTTGCAGACGTCGCCGTCATCGAACTGCGCGCAGTCGGCGGTTGTCTTGCATTGGCAGGTGTCGACGCCGGGCTTGCACACGCCGGACGCGCAGGTGTCGGACTTGGTGCACGGGTTGCCATCGCTACACGGCGCGGCGTCGGCGGCCTTCTTGGCCACGCACTTGCCGGTTTTCTTGTCGCACGTGTTGCTGACGCAAGCGCCGGACTGGTCGGGGCAAGACACAACGGTCGCGGGGTTGAGCACGCATTGGGGTTTGGGCAGCGAGGTGTCGCAAAAGAGGGTGCCGTTGCAGGCGTCGCCGTCTTCTTTGGCCTCGCAGTCGGCGTGTTTGGTGCACAGGCACGTGTTGACGCCGGCTTCGCAGACGCCCTTGAGGCAGGAATCGGCCTTCGTGCACGGGTTGCCGTCGTCGCAGGTCTTGGGCGGGAACGTGTCTTTGACCTGTTTGGTCGCGCATTTGCCGGTCTTTTCGTCGCACGATGTCGTGGCGCAGACGTTGCCCGACGTTTTGCAGGCGGTCACGGTGGCCGGGTTCGTCTGGCACTTGTGGGGCACGATCACGGTGTTGCAGTACAGCGTTCCCGTGCAGAGGTTGCCGTCTTCCTTGGCCTTGCAGTCGGCGCTGACTTTGCACTCGCACAGGTCGGCATCTTTGGTGCATTTGCCGCCCTGGCAAGCCGCCGTGGTGCAGGGATCGCCGTCGTCGCATGGCGTCTTGTCGGGTTTGGCCGCGCAGGGATCGCTGGGGCCGGCGTCTGGGCTTCCAGTATCCGAGTTGGCGGTGTCGGCGTTGGTCGCGTCGGTGCTGGTTGCGTCTGGGTTGGTCGTGTCTGTCTTGGTCGTGTCTGTGCTGGTGGTGTCTGGGCTGGTGGTGTCTGGGCCAGTCGTGTCTGGTTTGGTCGTGTCTGGTTTGGTCGCGTCTGGTTTGGCCGCGTCTGGGCCGCCGTCAACCGCTGTGCCGGTGTCGGCGTGGGCGTCCAGGGAAGTGGCTGTATCGCTGGTGGCGGTGTCGGCTTGTTCGCCGTCGGCGAGGGCGTCTTCGGGGGCGCCAAACTCCTTCGCGTCGGGCACCAGGTCGTAGCAACCCGCCGTGACGGCGATGGCCAGGAGCGTCGCGAAACGCAGATGAAGGCGGTGTGCACCCATCAGAAACGGACCCTCACGAGCGCGCCTCGAGCGGACGGTACCAGCGCCACTTTGTCGGGCTCCCCGGTGACCGCCCATACGATCCCGGCGGCGGCGAGACCTGCGGCGACCAGGCCGATGCCCATCGCGTGTTGCTGGTTGATGGCGTCTTGGCGGCTCATCGCTTCGGACTGGGTCATGCTGACGATTTTGCCGCCCTTGACCTCAGGCTCGAGATCGGACTCCAGCTCGGCGGCCATCTGGCTGGCGTCGTAGATGAACCAACCGCCGCCAACCGCGGCGACCGCACCGAGACTCACCCCGATGATCCGCGCCATCTGGCGGTCGGCCCGGTCTTCTGCGAGGCGTTTTTTTGCCTTTTCGGCGGCGATCTTGGCTTTGCGGGCTTCGTCGGCTTTGCGGGCGGCTTCCTGCTGACGGGCGATCTCCGCTCGGCGCTCCGCTGCACGTTTTTCGGCCTTGCGTTTGCGCGCCTCTGCGGCGGCTTTTTCGGCCTTGGCGTCCTTGGCTTCCTTGAGGCGGTCGGTGGCCTTGGCGAACAGCGGATCGGTCGTCGTCACCATCGACAGGAATTTCTGGTAGGCGGCGATCGCGCCGTCGAGATCGCCGGCTTTGTCCAAGCAGCGCCCGGCCGCGTACAGGTAGGCCATCACGCTCTTATCGGTCGTCCAGGCCTGCTGGTAGAGCTGCGCGGCGAGGGCCATGTCGCCTTTTTTGGCCTTGCCGTGCGCCACGTGGGAGATCGCGGCGGCTTCCTGGTGGCGTTTTTGGCGCGGATCAGCGGCGTGCACATCGGTCGCCGAAACAGCGCCCACGACCACGCACAACGCGGCGGCGCAGAGGCTGCTGGATCGGCTGAGCGGCTCTCTAGTCATCGAAGATCTTGGGCTTCAAAATCGGCGCTGCGGGCGGCGGCGTGGGTGTTGGTTTGGATTCGGCGGGCTTGGAACGTGCTGGTCTTCGAGCCGCGCGCCTCGTCGCTCGCTTTGGCGCGACTTTGCGCGTGGCGGGTTTGGCGGTCGGCTTGCTGGGGGCAGCTGGGGGTGCGGCGCTCCCCGCGTCGGCTTGAGCGACCGGCTCGGCGGGCTTGTCGGCAACTTGCTTGGCGCCGGGTTTGGCGCTGTCGGTCGGCGTCGGTGCGGCGACGGCGTTGGGCGGCGTGGCGGGCGGAGGTGGTGCGCCATTGGCGACGCCGGCGACCGGCAAGCTCGACGGATTACCGCTGTTGGCGCCGGCCACGTACGCACCCGCCGCTGCCAGCACGAGGATGACCGCCGCCGCGGCCACCCAGCGTACGCCATTGCCCGATGTAGGTTCGACGATTGGCGCTGCGGCTACGTGGCTCGACGATGCCCGCCTGTCAGCACGACGTGCGCTTGGGGTGGCGCTGATGCCGATCGGGTTGGGGGTCGTGGCGAAGGCGGTCGGGTCGATGGCTGCGGTTGGTTGTGCCGGCGTTGTCGCGGCTGCCGCCCGCAGCTCGGCGCTGCTTTGGTCGATCGTCGTGGGTGTCTCGGTGCGGACGCTGGCCGCATCGCCGCCGCTGGTCACCTCGGCGCTTTCACCGCTGGCATGTGCGGCATGGAAGTCGGGCCGGTAGACATCGGTGTACGCGATCTCGGACTCCTTGAAGTCCTCGGGCGTGAGATCGGACGCCGCGTTGGCCCTCGACTCTGTGCCCTCGCGATCCGTTGTGTTTTCGATCAACGGACTGGCGACCTCGCTTGGGCTCGACTCGGTCACGTCGCCGCTCATGACGGCGCGCGCGCGGGACGCCCGAACATCGAGCACGGCGGCCAGCTCGTCGTCGTCGATGTTGTAGGCGGTCGTCACGCCCCCGTCGCCGCCTATCTGGCTTGGTTCGCTCTCGGTCGGTACGCGTGCCCAGCGGTCATGGGGGAGCCGGTTTTCGTCGGTCACGCGCACCAGGGACGCCAGCGTCTCGCCGGGATCGGGCGAATACGACCCGGAGATCATCGTCTTGCGGCCGCTCTTTCGGGTGCTGTGGCCGGCAGCTCGAGACGCCGTCCGCACGGCACGCAGCGCCTTTCGCATCTCGGCGGCGTCCTGGTAGCGGTCGGCCTGTTTGCGGGCAAGCGACTTGAGCAAGACCTTGGCGAGCGGCGCGCTGATCTCCCGGTCGCAGACGTCGCGTGGGTCGGGCGGGTCTTTGGACGTGAACTGGTACATCAGCGCCATGCTCTGCGCCGCGACGAACGGCCCGCGTCCGGTGATGCAGTGATAGAGGATGACGCCGAGCGCGTAGAGATCGGTGCGGCGATCGACCGGATCTCCGACGATCTGCTCGGGGCTCATGTAGCCCGGTGTGCCGTACACGTTGCCGGCTTTGGTCAGCTCGGACCCCTGGATGTAGATGCAGCCGAAGTCGAGCACCTTGACCACAGGCACGTCGCCGGGGACCTCGTTGAGCATCAGGTTGCTCGGCTTGAGGTCGCGATGAACCAGCCCAGCTTCGTGCGCTTCGGAAAGCGAACCAAGCACCTGCAGCGCGAGATCGATGGCCGCCATCTCGCTCATCGCCATCTTGGCGCGGTTGAGCGACTCCAGCACTTGTTCGAGGGTTGGACCGTACAGGCGCTCCATGACCAGGTAGAGCGGGCCGCCCTCCTCGCCGCCGCCGACGTCGAAGAGGCGCACGGTGTTGGGGTGGCGCAGCGACGCGGTGATGGTGGCTTCGCGAAGGAAGCGGTCGACGGCGTCATCACGCAGCGCGGCTCGGTCGGCGTCGAGCACCTTGATGGCGACGTGTTGGCCTGTGCGCAGGTGGCGGGCCGACCAAACGACGCCGAATCCACCCCGGGCCAGTACCTCGTTGAGACGATAGCGGCCGTCGATGTCGCGGCCTTTCTTGAACAGAATCGTGTCGGTCATGGGGTGGTTTCACGCCGGGATGTGCCGTCTTGCACGCCGCGTTGAGAGCCGGGGGAAGCGGCGACGCCCGCGCACGCGTCTGAGTATCCGCGCAACGCCCGTCGCCGCCAGAAAGTTGGCTGGATCGGCGTGGTTTTGCCGTGTTTTTGGGGGCAAAATGCCCGTAGATGCCCCTGGCGGGCTCCAGGACGCGTCCTGAGGTCGAGTGGCTATATCAAGGCGGGCAAGCATCGATCGCCCGTTAGATCGAGCGCTACGGGCTTTTGCCTTTTGGGGCATTGCGACAAGCAGCATGCTTTTTTGCCGCCGTGGCGGCGTCTTCGCCGAGCCATCCCTGCCGGTCCGCGGCCGACAAGCAGCCCGGAGCCTTGGCACGTAGCTTGGCCAGGATCGCCGCCCAGTCGACGAGCAGCGTCTTGGTGCGTGAACCGCAGCGGTGCACAAGGTGGCTGGCGTCCGTTGAAAAGCGCGTGACGGCGGTCTCCGAGCAGTCGGGGAGGGCGGCGACCATCGGCGCGCCCCGGCTGTCGGTCTTCCACACGAAGACGCGGTCGGCGAGCGCCGTGAACGCGCGCGGTGTCGACCGGTGAATCGTCAAGGTCGTCATGTCGGGCGGGGTGTCGCGCAGTACGGCACCGGCGGCCGGTCCTGCGCCGATGCGTACCGAGCCGTCCGCGTCGCGGGTGAACGGGGCCGCGACGGGCGGCGCGATCGCTGTTTGTCCTGCGGCTTGCCAACCGAGCATCGTGTGATGTCGGCGCGAGGTGTTCCAGACCCGCACCATGCCATCGATATGGGCCGTCGCGAGGCGTTTGCCGTTGCGGGCGAATCGCTGGCTGGTGATACGCGCGCCCGTCAACGTCTCGCCGTCGCCTTTGCGGGGGCGCAGGACCGTCTTGCCATCGAGCCGGCGCTCGACGAAGAAGCGCGCGGATGGATCGAGCGCGATGTCGTGTTCGCTGGTCTCGTAGCGGCGCCAGTCGGCGCGCTCGAACATCCACAGCAGGTGTTTTGTCGGTTGGTTCGCGTCGCGCACAACGCGTACGAGATCGGCGATGGCCACCGAACCATCGTCCGCCAGCGCCACCTGGGCTTTGAGCGTGCCGACCCGCGCCTGGCGCAAGAATCGCGCGCGCAGGTTCCACCAGTAGCCCTTCGAATTGCGGTGCCAGACGGTGATGGCGACGCGGTCCGTGTCCGGCGCACCGGGCGACGGACCGACGTCGGCGGTGACAAGCATCCGGGCGCCTTCCGTCATCGTGGCCGCCAGGAAGCGGCGCTTGCGGTTGGAAAACGAGATGCGGTCGATCAGGCGGTCCGACGGTCGCCCGTCGCGCCATTTCCACATCTTCAGCACGTTGGCCGACGTGCTGATGGCCACAAAGCGGCCCCCCGCCGTGCGGACGTCGCGGATCTTGCCGCTGCCGATGAGCTCTTCGTGGGGCGGCTTCTTCCCGTCCAACTGCAGGCGGGTGAGGGTTCCGCGCGCCACAACGAGCGCCGCTCTGGCGTCGGGGCTGAACGCCGCGTGACTCCAGCCTCGGCCAGGCTGCGGAGGTCGCGTGTCGCCCACCAGGATCGGCGCGGCGTCGAAGGTTGGTCGCCAGCGAGCTTTGCCGTCGTCGTGCAGCGTCAGCAAGCCGGTCGCCTTGGGTCCGATTCGCGCGTCGACGAATCCCTCGCCGTCGAGGCGAGCGACCGTCGTGTTGGCGTCGGCATCGAGCACCACGACGCGCTGCTTGTCACCGGCGACCACCAGTTTGCCGGTGCTATCCCAGCGGACCACGTTGAGCGGACCCTTGGCGGCCTCCTCCTCGGCCAGCGGCAGCGCCTGCATGTCGAGCTTGAGGGCGGCCCGCAGGCCATCGCGTGGGTGTTGTTTGTCGTCGAGCGATGTCAGCACTTGCAGCGCGGTCAGCGGCGACTGCGCGGCGAGGATCCGCACCACAACGCCGGCCTGGTCAGCGGGATCGGCGGCGTCGGCCGGCACGGGCGGCGTGTCGTCGGGTGCGTCGGACTCGTCCGCAGTCGGCGCTTCGCTGTCCGCCGCCGCGACCCGTGTCGGTGCTGCCGGAGGTGCGGTCGGTGAAGCTGCCGAGGGCGCAGGAGCCGGTTTCAATGTCTGCGCTTCGTCCGCCGTGACCTCGCCCGCGGTGATCTTGGTAGCCGCTGTCGCCGCCGCGGTCGCGGTCGAGGCGGTGGCGCGGTCGGATGTCGTGGCGTGTTCGGTGTCTGTTGCGATCTTCGGCGCCGGCTTCGAGCCCTGTCCCGCTGTGTGCCACATGTATGTGCCGCCCGCGCCGACCACGGCCAGCATGCCCAGCGCTACGGCGAACGCTCGACCACGGCGCCCGGCGAGGGGCGGAACGGCCGATGATTGGTAGGCCGCAAGGCGCAGACCGGGTATCGACGGCGCCATCGGCGGCGGGGGTGGCGCCCATTGGGCGACCGCTGGAGAGAGCGGCGCCAGCTCTTCGATGGGCTGGGGCGGCGGCGTCAGTCGCGCGTCCTCCCGATGGGGAGCGGGCGGCAAGTCGGCCGGCGTGGCCGGCACCTCTTCGGGTGCGGGCGGCGGCGTGCTCGGCTCTGGCGCGTCCCAAAGCGTGGGCTCCGGCGATATGTCGTCCCGTTCGGTGGGCCCTTCCACCATCGGCGCGGCGGCGTCATCGAGCGCTTCTTCCTGCTCGGCAGCTTGGCCGGGCACCGGGGCGAAAGCCGGCGTGGACGCGACCACGGCAGCGGCCTCCGTCGACGACGCTGTTGGGGCCTGCGTCGGTTCTGAGACCGTGACGGCAGGCGCGATGACAGGCGCCGCGGATGGCGACGTCGCGGGGGCCTCGGCGGCCGCGATTGTGGCCGACGATCGGGAAGTCGGCACGTCCACTTCAGCGGCCGGCATACCCTGTGACGGTCGCGTGCGACGCTCCTCGATCAGCCATTTCACAGCTCGGGGCCAGCTGGCGAAGAGCGCGCGGGGTACTTCGACGTGGCCATCTTCGTGGCGCACAAGCAAGCGCCGCTCGATCATCTTCTCGATCGCCGTCTCGCCGAGGCCAGCCACCTCTTTACCCGCGACGACCATCGGCATGGCCCGTCGCAAGCGGTCGAAACGAACAACACCACATACCGCGCGCCTCGCCGCGACGGCGACACGCGGGTTGCGCGGCGTCACACCGAGCGCTTTTTCAGCCGCCTGGCCGATCACGCGTGGCAGCGGCCGCAGCGCTTCGTAGTGGGAGCGCCCGATGAA
>Ga0114932_10001856_pt1 | contig 23213 bp, 9 predicted proteins | sample 2SBtaG_2_FD_87286 | JGI IMG/M metagenome (GOLD analysis project Ga0114932, IMG submission 87286) | Deep subsurface microbial communities from Kolumbo volcano to uncover new lineages of life (NeLLi) - 2SBTROV12_ACTIVE470 metaG | ecosystem: Environmental > Aquatic > Marine > Volcanic ...
ACTAATTCTTGCCAGCCTCATCTGACCGCTTCTCCTCAAAACCTGATTGCCGCTTTTGATGTCTTCATAAGCAATTTGGTAAGCACCTACGGTCGATTGGATAAAACTAGTCGTCCAGACAGGGAAGTTACCAAACAAAGGTACAGCACTTAAACCTTTTACTAACTTTGGTACTCTCGTTGCAGTTGGAGTGGTCCTCTTAGTTCTTTCACCAGCTTCTTCCCATATCTGCATTTTAGTTTTAGTGCCAGCGTAAGCACGTGTCAGGATAGAGACTTCCGTAAGAAACGTATTAACCTTTAGTACGTCATCAGGGATGCGGTACATAGATCCCTGGTCTTTGACTAGCTTGTTGTTAGTAATGTAGCCGATCAATTCATTAAACTTACGTCTAGCACGCTCTCGTCTCGTTGCGTTGGGAACAGAAGGATCTCCCCTGTTTGACTTGAGGAAGTCGCTAAACTTCTCAAGTATTTTACGGTCGTCTTGCTCCTTGGCAACGCCATCTGGTATTAAACTGTTCACATCGCTAAACTGATCCAGTGTCATTTGAATCTGTTCTTCGACAACTCTCCAGTCGTCATTACCAACCACTCCAGACTTTACTAAGAATTCAGATAGCTCCTCATCTACTTTGTAGTCTTTGTTGAATTGGAGTAATTTGTCTAGTGTTGCCACGGTAGGGTTCATCCCCCACTTCAAGGCAGGGTTCTTTTCGCCAGCTATATAACTAGCGGTGGCATACGACTGTGACAGCCTACCGAGACTAAAGGAACCATTGATAAACCCTTGGATCAAAGCCTCGGTCATGTTCCGGCTAACCGTCTTGGCTGAAAGAACAGTCTTGTTCATACGGGCAGCGTTACTCATTGCGACCATTCCCGTGAGTATATACCCAACAGGACCATCGCCTCGCATCAGCTCACCAATTTTACCACCACGCCCACTGATCTCATTGATGGCCTTCATGGCGTCTTTGTGAACCCAGTACCCTTCAAGAGCTCCCCATTGAGGACCAAGTAACTCCGTAGTGATATTAGGTGCACTCCCCTGCTCGGGAGTGCGTAACTGACCTCCAAAAATGCCACTCTTTACAATTGATTTCTGTAACGAGTTAATGCTTATCATTTGAGCTAACTTGCCAGTTGTGATTGCGTAACTCGCAGGAGCATCTCGCACTTCACCAAACAGTTCAAGGAACTCTTTATTGATCTTCTTTCTTTCTTGCAAGACTCCAAGATCCTGCTCGGCACCCGATACGCTACCCATTGCAGAATTGTAGTGCCCTTCAATAATTCTGTTTACTTCATCAAGAGCTTCTTGTTCAGTAGCTAAGTCCATGTCACCCAATTGGTTTTCAACTTCCTTCTGTCCATTGGGTGTCATCATCATGCTTGTCTTGTACCTAGACATTTCCTGCGTAACAATGCTCTTGTACTTGGGCCCATCCTCCTTAAAGGCATCGGAATTCATTTTCTCCTTTATTTCGGCAGCACGCTCAGCACTAATCCTTCGGCCATCAGGCAGTTTATCTAACCCCTTTATTACAGCAGCTATATCAGCTCTTATTTCCTTACGTTTCTTTTTGCCTTCTTCGTAGAACAGCCCATCCTTCTTGAACAGCTCTCTGATTGCCGCTATCTCAGCTTTGACACGGTCTTCACCTTGGTTCTGCTCGTGTACCTTTGCAGCAGCTCGCTTGACCAACGCTTTTCCTTCAGTAGTGTTTTGTAGAAAATCGTGGTACTTAGCTGGAGTTTCAAACAACGCATACGATCTATTGACGTAATACCCTAAGTTCTCATCAATCGTAATTTCCAGTAAATTGAGATCTTCCCCAGGTCTCTGGAACAAGCCGATGTTGATGCCTTCTTCAGAAAGAGCGTCTATATGCTCTCTTGCTTCGTTGAGTGCTTCTTCGTATTCCCGAAGAGCTTCTACAATACTTTCCCTCTTACTACTGTCGGGTATGTATTTCTTCAGTGCGTCACCAATACTCAGTCCCCCCTGCAAACCTTTGGTTCCAGTCAGGTACTTAAAGAAATATTCTTTGAGAATTGGATTTAAGTCTTTTGTCGTAAGCTTTTTCCGAGCTTTGTCCATCTTGGACATGCTTCTAGCCCGTTGCTGATTATGGTAATTCATAAAGCCCATTTTTGCTTCTTTGAGCTTCCGCATAATCTTTCTTTTGGCTGTCCCCGATTTAGCGGGGACATCGTAGGCCTCTAGTATAAATGCAGATAATGTCTTAGGGACATCTGAAATAGTTTTGGCAAACGTGTCTCTACTAACTTGCCTTACTTTTGCAAAGTTAAACTTTGACTTACGCTTCAACCAGCCTTTAACTAGCTCATCGTACTCAGTGTCAAATTCCTTAGCCAGACCTTCAAGCACAGACTCTCCAATATCCATTTGTTCTGGCCGCATTCCAGGGATATTGCGAGCGTTCTCACGGATAATCTCTTCAAGATCAAGTATCAACTGCTTACGCTGCTCTAAAAGTCTTTCCTCCTCTACGTCATCACCCTTCTTGATCGCCCTAGCAATTGCACGCTTAACCTTCTTCAGCTCCTTCTTCTTCTCTAAGTAAGGGCTTCTTTCAGGATCTGCAGACAAAGAGATATCAGAGCCAATTTGAGGCTCACCCCAATCCGTAGGTTTTACCTTGGTAGACGGATCTCTTTGCCAAACGCTTTCTGATGTTAGCAATCTTTGCACATCGCTGTTGCTGAGAGTTAAAGTTCCCCCTGTAAGCTTGTGCAGTATCTCGTTTATCCAATCAGCAAACTTCTGAAGCACACCGGGTTCTTTCCAATATTCAAGTGCAATAGCAATGTCTTCTGATTGCTGAGTCCGAGATGCGTTAGGGTCACTAAACCTCCGAACCAAAGCTGCCTTTTCTTGCTCAGTCCATAAGCCAGTATCAAAGGCGAGATGCACTAACTCATGCCGGATAGTACTCAAGGTCTCTCTTCTGTTCTGCCCTGCTTTGACTTGCATCAGGCCTAATATACCCAGCCTCTCCATCGGCGCTACGTCTTTTGTTCCGGCTACCGGAATTATCATTAACCCTTGACTTCCTTCACTTGTCATAGAGTCAACGAAATCTTGTTCTGTATAAGCTTCCCATCCCGGTAGTTTGCTATAAGAGTTTTTCCAAATATTGCGGGCACCCTTTTCCGATACGGTCACGGCTGTTCGGAATACAATCGGTACCCTATTATCACCCAGCTTAATCTCAAACCCAAATTCTGTTTCAGTAACAACCGAGCCAGGGAACGCCTCCTGAATGTCGGCGGCAGTAAGCTTTGAAACTTCTGCCATTACTTGTTTAGCTAATTTATCTGGAACAGTGATTCTTGCTTCAAAATCAAGATCCGTTTGTTTCGGATCAGCATCCATACCTTCAAACATTCTTTTCTCAGAGCCCTTGCCAGTATTATCGAACTCAGGCTGAGGGGGACGCTCAACTTCCTGTTCAAGCTGAAAAGTGTCCGGCATGTCGTTAAGATCTACGTCTGCAATAGGGTCAGGAGCCCTCTGCTCTCGCATTTCTCTACCAAGCTCAAAACCACCCTCAGTTTTTAGCGGCTTAGATGGATCAGGGCCCTCCATTATCTGCTTAAACAATTCACCAGCTTCCAAGCCAGTAAACTTCTTTATGTCTGCTGCAACCTTATCGGATTCTCCTACAACTTCTTCAAAAGCTTCCTGCCAAGACTTACCTTCCGAGACTAAATCAGCTACAGAATCTGCACTGAGAATAATGTCATTGTAAAGAGTTCCAGTAACAACATCTTGTCCCATAGCACCTTCAGTAATGTCGATTGGAAGAAGTTCGTAGATCTTCTGGACATGCTTCAATCTCTCAGCAGTTGCACTGAATTTACTGTTTTCATTTAATTTATCGTTGTAGAAAAACGGACCAGTCCGATGAAGTATTGCAGCTTTCCCATACCTGCTTTCGCTAACAGGAGCAAATCCAAGGAATTCCCCTAGATTCGTTTCCGGCTCAACCCACTCACCAGTCTCGGAGTTCCTTTCAACCCCAGCAAGTGTATTTCCGGCATCAACGAGATACTCTTTCCCGCCTTCAAATCTATGGCGATCCGCTTTATTGTAACTATGAGACCATCCATACCTGCGGTTATAGTCCTTCTCTGTCAGCAGTATAAATCCGTTTTCGTATTCTGCAATAAAATGCAGGCCCGGTGGATTGCTCCCCTCTTGCCTTACAGTGTTGTGGTAGGGATCTCCATCTTCAAATGCAATACGCTGACCTTCACTTCTAAACTCTAATTTTGCGGGAACCCGTTCTTTGCGACTAACTGGCTTTGGCATCCAAAGACCTTCACGGTAGGAAAGATCTTCCTTTTGCTGTTCTGCCTGCTCCGGCTGCTCCAGCTCGGCTTGTTGCTTATCCAGTCGTTCTGCTCTATCTTTTGGAGTTTCTTCTATGCCTGCTTCTGGATCATACTTCTCGTTATACTTTCGTTCAGCCTCTTCAGCTTTAGCCTGAGCTTCTTCATAAGAAGCAAGAAGCTTTTCTGCTTGCTCTGTATTGCCTTCTTCTTGAGCACGCCCTACTGCCGCATATAAATTGCTTGCTGTTACTTTTAAGTCCTGCACCTCCCTATCTTCTTCATCGGCAAGGAAGCTCTCAGGTCTCTTAAGCTCTTCTTTCCTGGCTTCAACAACTCTCTTGAGGACTCCGTGCCAGTTGTCAAGAATCCATGCGACACCGTCTTCCGTGTTAAACTTTCTTAAAACCTTGTTTTCTATTTTGTAGCTAGAGTTGGCAAGATTCATTAACGTGTCTTCGTGATCAGACAACGCTTCCTTGATTAACCCACGTAGAATCTTGGAATCGCCGTTGGACTCCAAGATAGCATCGTCGATAAAGTCGTCTACGACGATCTCAAGAGCTTCATTGAACTCCTCTATTTCCTGTTCGTTCCAAGCTTTTTCTAAAACCTCTTCCTGCTTGATGAAGTCCTTGTTAAACAGGTCTGGGTACTGGGCTTGAACAACAGAGGGGAACTGAGAGTCTGACAGTACTTTACGGGCTTCTTCTACGTATCTTCGATGCTGATCTTGGTACATCTTAAGGTCTCTAGGAGCTGCATTTACCAGCTCCTCAATGCTGTCATAACCCTGAGTTTCTTTGACTTGCTTCTCTATCCATTCATCTCTCCCCATACTAATAGCCACAAAAGCATTGAAATGGGTTCCATCAGCATATGTAGTAGCAATACTGTAGCGATCATACAACTTGTTCCAAACAAGACTGATGACTACTTCTTTCTTCTGGTTTCCTTTACTGGCCGTGGTATCTAACTCAACACCTTCAATAGATTGAAGAACGAATGATCCTTCATCACTAATGCCCTCTTGCCATCCAATGTTACCAACAGCGTTAGCTGTATCCATTAACGTGGAATCAAATTTCTGATCACTAGTTAATGCACCGTACTCTTCCCTGCCTAGTATGTCTAGGTAAGTGTTGCCATATGCGGCTGCTGCTTTAAGTGAGTTCTCTAGCTGTTCTTTATCCCATGTCGTAATTACTTTTGGACCAGACTGCTTTTCTTGCTGGCTTTCGACTTCCTCAGTCGCAGCCTCTTGAAAGGCTGCGTTAGGGTCTTCAGGAACATCTGAAAGTTCCTCTTCAACGCTGACTCCTTGAACGTAAGGTCTTATTACGCCATCATCATCTTTATCAAAAGAAACAACGTCCTTATAAAAACCTTGAGATTCCCTGATGATATATTCAGGGTCCATCCAGTCTTTTCTTAACTGAACTAACTTTTCTTTAAGCTCTACTTGCGTGAAATAAGTATCTGTCTGATTGCCCCACGCCCTTCCTGGAGCTTGCCCCTCAGCTTCCATCCAAGCCGCCTGCTCAGGACCAGCCTGATTAAGGATTTGCTCTGTATCAGTAGTTCTCTTGTCAGTGCCAGCAAGCTTGACCGTTCCTCCCTTATCCTTTAGTGTCTTTATTTGAGATAAGGTTGGTGGTGTTGCGTCATCTCCATAAAGTGTGTGGTAAGTATCATCTATAGATTCCAGTTCATTGTTCTGGAATTCTACGTATTGCCTAATTTGCTCTAGCAAAACAATGGCGTAATCAGGTTTATCCCCAACTTCTTCCCTAACCAAACGCATGATGTTCTGAGCTGTGTACTTAGTCCCTTTAATACCAGCAAGACTATCAAACACTCCAAAATAGATTTTAGAGTTTATTAATTCATTCAAATCATTTACTGCAGCTTCTGATAAATCGTAAATTATTTGACGCTGCGCATCATCCCTGTAATTAAATAATGTCGGAGCTTTGCTTTGAAGCTTACTAATTCCTATGAAATTCTTAACGTCTTTGTTGTCCCACAATTTATCGTAAGCTTCTTCGATAGTCCTTACGTTTTCGTCACCCCGAACAAGTGTTTTGCTTGTTTTCCCATCACCTTTAGGCTCACGGTAAGCTTTGTAGATCTTATTACCATCGCTATCCAAATCTTGATATATGTCAGCAGTTATTTCTTTTCCAGTTTTATCGTAATAAGTAACAGTCTGGACTTTCTGAGCTTCGCCGGTAAGTCTGTTTTCAAGTTTTGTTTTGTGTGAATACTTTGGAAGCTCAAGACTAGATAACTCAACCTCTTTAAGGTCATCTCCAAACTTTGCTTTTACGACTTCTTCTTGCTTTTGTTTTCTAGTTACCGTTTTCTCGGGAGGGGCCTCGGTTTCAACCTCTGGTTCCGGCTGTATGCGGGCACCAGCTTTAGGATCTGTTTTGACAGGAGAGATTAGCTGATCTGAAATGTCAAATTTAGTTTCGGCATTAGGTGCTCTACGTTCAGTGCCCTTTTTAAGAAATCTGACGTTTACTAATTTTGCATTAAAGCCACCAGCGTGAGTTGCGAATGTAGTCTCCCACTGAGTATCAGAGTCAAGGAGATCTAACACCTGAGACATTACGTCTATGTTCTTGCCTTGATTAGCAGGGTCATAGAATATGTTAACCCTCTTGCCACTTTTAATCGCATCTGCAATTTGCTGAGCTAATTCCTGCGGTATAGAATCCGCAATTTTAATGTTCTTAAGCTGAAGCTTGGGTGCTTCAGCTCTTTCGTCCGATTCCTTTCCATCATAATCCCTGGCAGATGACTCAAAGTTGAGCTGCTTTATTACCTTTGCTGGATTTATACTTATGGTTCCAGCAGTTTTGTTTTTCTTAGGAAGAATAACGGTATGAGTCGTTCCTGAGTCTCTTCCGGTGTACTCAACTTCTCCTTTTGTCTGACTTAAATTTATTGCGTTTTTGTTTACAAGACTGGAAATAACAAAATGCTGGTTAACTGCCTCTCCGAACTCCCGCGCGTCAGCAGCTAATTCGACTTCACCACCTGCGTTTGCTGGCGTGAAATTCGTCCCTGCAGTTTTTACCAATTCGGCATATCCACTTCTACGACTACCAAATTCTACAGCTGATCCACGGAACACTTCACCAATGGGCTGCAGTTCATCCGAAACCTCTACATCCTCACCTTCAAATGCCTCTTCTCCTACTTCTTCTACTTCTATATCAGCTTTGGCCGTATTATCGTATCTAGCCATTGCAAGATTTATTTCGTCATTACTAAGATTCGTATCCTTTAATGCAGCCTGGAATTTTTCACGGCCCATTCCGCTTTCATTAGCAGTTTGGATCATGTCGTCCGCTATTTCATTAAACGCCTCTTCGGCGTCTTGGTCCGAGATCAAAGGATCGATCTTACTTACATCCACAGCAAACTGATTGATTTCATCGACAGCACTTACAATCTGAGGTTCCGCTGCTTCCTGAGCAGCCTCCTTGCTAATTAGTTCTTGCTGCTTGTCACCCTTCTTTTTCTTAGCCTTCTTCTTGGAAGCATCTCGGTACTGTATTTTATTGCCAGTGTGCTGCTCAAAGATTATCTCGTTGATCTGGTTGTCAGTAAGTTGCTCCCCCCGGTTCTGCCTAAGCATAACCTCTACAGCAGTGCCAAACACAGCATCGGTGTTCAGGTCAGACCCTTCCCACATGGCCTCAACATCAAAATCAGTCCACTCATTTAAGTTTTCTAGATAGCCAGCATCAACAAGTTCACGGAACTGGTCGCCCATTTGCTTGGCTTGTTTCAATTGCGATTCATCTTGAACAAAGTCTTTCTTTGCGATCTTAGACTGGCGACCAAGACTCTGGTTGTTTAGAAAACCCATGACACGCTTCTGGGCATTATCACGTTTAATAGGATCTCTTGAATCTATAGCATCCAGGTCTTGTGCTATCTGTGCCGCTACATCTTCAGAAACACCTCCAGACTCTAATTCCTTAATAGCGACATCTTTAACGCCCTGAATAGACTCAGGCGCTATTAGCTCTCCCTGCTCAACCCTCTCTTCTCGCATCTCTTCTAAGAGCTCAGCTTCTTCTGTACCCTCTTCAAACTCAAGCTCTTCATCGACGGCAAGCTCATCGGCTTGCCGCTGTATTACGCTTCTTAAATTGTCCTTTCTCTTTCGCTGCAAAAGATCTTCAATAGTATTATTTACTTCTTGATTTCTTTCTGCATCGACATTCTCAACGGTTTCTACTAGAGCGTCGTGAAGCTGACTGGAAAATGCTTCCCTTTGTAAGTTTGTCTTCAGGCCAGCTTTTTCTAGGTTTGTAGGCAATAAAAATCTTAGTCGGTCTCTGGTATTAGCCCACTCACTGTACTTGTCTATTAGCTTCTCTCTACTGTGCACCGACAGCTCTTGCTGAGAAGCTCCCTGCTCTACAGCCCACTTTTCAAAATTATCTTTTTCCATCTGTATAAGAATAGAAGGTGAAATAAACTTACCTCCGTCGTCCATCTGAGATAGAACATCTGCATCTTGTTGCGAGTCTCTTTCAGACTCCTCCATAGTCTCCATAATTGAAAGGATCATGCGACCTCGTGGAACATCGGAGTTTATAGAACCATCAGGGTTGAATACAGATTGATCAGAAAGAATAAACTCTCTAAACGCATTGCGTGAGGTCTTCGCAGCTCCTACAAGCTCAATAGCATCTTTTTTTAGTTTGTTATCCTGAGCTATGTAAGGCATCATAGCTTCGACTACTTTTTGTGCTTGACTGTCAGCTGCCTCAACATCTTTTTCTATCGCATCTATCTTTTCCTGAAGCACTTCTCCGGCAACAATTTTGTCGCCTATCTTTTCCCCAACGGAATTTCGCAGTATTTCAATGGCCTTCTTTTTTCCGGTTGATTTGCCGTATATACTCAGAAAATCACCGAGACCTACATTTTCTCCGTCGTAGGGGATTTTTAAGCTGTTTAGCTTTTTGGTATTTTCTTTACTTGGATCACCGACCCATTCAGCAATCTGATCCACCATCTGATCAGATACCATACGGTCTTCTTCGTTATCGCTCTGATAGCCAGATGCAATTTTCCCGGTTACTTTATCGGCTATTTCCTCACCACGAGTCTCCCTGACGTTAGCTCTATTAGCTATTTCTTTTAAAGTTCTATTCTTCTTCCCTCTTCCACTCATCGACTTGATAGATCTACCAGTAGCACCTAGCACAAGCATTGATGCCCCAGTAGCTTTCCATGTCTCCATTATCCTTCCTTTGACATCAATAGGCACATCAAGATCGTTGATCTCATTACCTATATGCTCACCGATCATTGTTAATGATTCCTGAGCCACTTCCTGAGCTGTTTCCTTGGCAGCATTAATAGTGCTAGACTTTGTCCCCTGCCAAAGATTCTTGCCTCCCTGAATGAACTTCTGAGACATTGATGTGTTTCTTTGTTTAACTACATCGAAAGCTTGTTTCAAACGCCCTTGTTGATTTGGCTTCAGATTCTTAAACCAAGAAGATTTCATGCTTTTAACCTGAAATCGTTCAATCGCTGCAACTGGAATGGCTGCTATAGAAGACACTGCATTAGCGCTGTCAGTGCTGGCACCATTCTCTACCATCTGGTCATAGATTGCATCTTTAGACTGTGCCCACCAGAACGTAGTTGACCCGACAGCTGCTGCCCGACCTGCCCCTTTTGCACCGACCTTAAGTGCTGTTTCGGCACCCTTCTTTGCAAGAGCACCAGTTCCCAGACCACTTATCATGCCGGGAGCTATTTCTAAGGCACCAGTAACAGCTCCTTCAAACCCGCCCAACCACTCACTCCCAGTTGGAGCTGTGGTCTTTCTTTGTCTCTCTATTAAGTACTCAGCAAAATCTATCTCTGCCTGATCTAGTTTATCTTGCTCGGTATCTTCGTTTATTAGTCCAACCCATTGACCCAACTGCGTAGCAGCGTCACCAATCGACTCTCCTGTTTCCACAAAGCCCTTTTCGTAAAACGCATTCCAAGAACGACCAAATAATCCAGCTTGCACTTGATTTTCATTGGATACATTTAGCATTGCCTCAAAGAAGTCTCCCTTCTCATCATCAGGCATACCATTCACCATCTGAAAAACGGTTTCTTTGGCATCGTTGCCGGGGTCATACATCTGAGCAATATTACTAGCCGCTTTAGCTAAGGTAAATGCCTTCAGCTGCTTCTTAAACCTTTCATGGTCAAACGGTTGATCTGGATAGTCTGCCCTGGCTTTTCTCTCAGCAGCAACAGCCGCCTGTTCAAGCCAATAATCATCAACAGCGGTATTGTCATCACTGCTTTTAGTAATGTGATATCCTGCATAGCGGTCAGGATCGATCTTACCTTCAGTCCAGCTACCTATAAATGTGTCATGTAGATAAGAACCTGCACCTCCACGATCTATGTTTCGGCCTACGTCTATTGACCCATCTTCATTAAACTGCAAAGGGGCGACAGAAATCTTAGATTCCATTGCGAGCTTCTTAGCGGATTCTCGCTCAAAGTCACGACCACCTACGGCACGAATATCAGTGCCTGTGAACCGAGGCTTGTATATGCGAGCCTCGTGCTCTTCTTTAATGCGTTGCTGCTCAGCTGCAGCTGCCTGCTTTTCAGGAACGCCGGACCATTTGCCGCCAGACGGAGCCGGTGGGAGCACCGGCTTCCTCTCAGCAATAGATTTCTTTTCTTCTTCTTCTACAGACTGTTGCTTATAGAGATTGTCGTATAAATCCGACGCACTGAAATACTTAATTTCATCTGGCATTTTGAGACCTTTAGGAAGCTATCAACTAAAAGTTGTTGTTTAAGTGTTGTTTTTATTCTGGACGAATCTTATTCGAAAGGGTTCGGCCCCATCTTAAAGATCTTCTCCTCTAGCTCTTGAGCAGCTTTGAGCTCTTCCGGTGTAAGCGTATCCACTGGCTTCATCGGAGCGCCCCGTATTACGTCATCAACCATCAATTCCGTGGCCCCTAGTGGTTCCGGCGGTACAGAAATGGGTTCGCCGTCCGCACCTTTAATTATTTTGCCATCAACCGTAAAGAGTCTTCCGTCTGGTGACCTCCACATCGCCTGACCGGATTTGCTAATCTCAGGAGTTGAATTTTTTGGAACTCCAATGTGCCGTGCTCCTTCAAGTACTTGGCCCTGCATAGCAATAAGTTCATCCTCCCCGGCGGTACTTCCCAAAGATTCAAGCTCTTTAAGCGAGTTGTTGTAAGCTTTTATAACTTTTGCCATTCTTTCCTTAGACATACCTTGAATCATTTCAGGATCTAACATATTACCCATTTGTTTGGCAATGTCTTTAGCGACCGAAAGATTCTTGTGGTTTAAGTCTAGCCGACCCTTGGACAACGGAATTGGCCCACTAGGAGGTTGTACAGGTACGTCAAGACGATCAATTGCACCGTCTGGACGCCTTGTGTAATCGCCATGTTCTGCATCTTCTTGATTTTCAAAAGGCCTGCCTTCAGAACCGACACCAGGAATGTTAGGGCCTTGTGGATGAGTACCTAGTAACATATTCGGATCTCTAGCAGCCTCTTGATCCGCTGTCATCATAATATTTTCTTGTTCAACTTCCGATCTTTGATCAAAAGGAACAACGCCGTCCTGCTCTACTCCGTCTAGAACATTTGCTGCTGAAGGCGACCCCATTGCAGAGCCCGGCGCAACTTCAAGGCCGTAACGATTACGCTCATGGGCTAATATCGCATCGTAATCCACTTCCCCATCTGGCCCGAGAGCCCATTTGGGAATTGAACTGTTGTAGCCTCCTGAGACGATATCCCCTTTGTTAGTGTATTTCTCGTACAGCTCCCTAGCGTCATCAGAGGCTTGCTTTTCATTTTCCCGTGTCTCTTTTTCAGTTTGTATGCGCAGTTGTTCAGCGTCATGTTTAGCGTCGGCTACATCTTTAGCACTCTGAATTTGAATTCTCTGTGGCGGGCCACCACTTGGATCAGGAATTATCTTAAATATATTATCTCCGTCTTCTTCTGTTTTGGTGTGAGCTTCTTGCCACTCCGCTACGTTCTTATACTTTACACCGTCTTCGCCCTCAGCGTCCCAGCGGTAAACATCTTGACCGTTGATTCGCTCAATAATGTAACCATTCTCTTTTCCTACGTAACCATCCTGATAACGAGCACCTCTTTTGTTTTCACTATCTAATGGAGAATTGAGTATTCCTTCTTGCTTATCTTTAAGTGGAGCAACGGCTTCGTCGTACTGCTCTTGGTTTATCTCCCCGTTCTGCATAGCAGTGTCTAGCTCTGCAATTTGACCACTAATCTGATCATGCGCGTCTTTGCCTTGGGGAGTAAGGGTTCCGTAAAGATTGTTGCGTGCCTGAGCTGCTTGATCTCTTCTGATATTGTCAGCAGTTTGTTTATCTTCAAGCTCAAATCGGTTTTTTAGTTCGTCAAGATTGTTCTTGTGACCCATATCCATTAGGTCAACTCGTCTATCATGATCAATTGCATTTTGATCAACTTGCCAGTCGTGCATCTTTTGGTCACGATCAACGTCAAATTGATTTGCCATCATCTGACGCTGCATACCAGCCTGATGGTCAAACTGCATCTTTTGGAAACCGGCATTAATATCGTCAATGTGCATAGCGGCACGCTGCTGTCGCTCAGCACGCTTTTCCTGCTGAGCTTCTAGCTCTCTACGACGACGATTAATGTACTCGTTTTGCCCTGTCTTGTAAGCCAGACGGCCTACAGAGGTCATGCTAGGGCCATGTTCTACTACAATTCCCATTTAGTCTTATCCGTATGTAAGCATCGGTTTACGTTTCATGCCAGAGCCTTTGGCCTGTCGGGCCAAAGAGCTTAGCCCTCCCCCCTGTTTTTTGTAACGTGAAGCAGCATTACGCATTGCACTGGCGTTTGATGACGAAGTTTGCATCGTGTTACCCAAAGCTCTGTTTTGTCTGGCAGTGAACTGCTTTTGCTGCATCCCTTGGTTGGGTTGGCGAACATTTATAGTTGTTGACCCCGAAGTCTGCCGAGTTTGCTGCGGCCTTTGTAAAAGCGACGTGTCCATACTGCCTGGATTGCGGCGATTGCCTTGCCCCATAATGAATTGTTTATCAGCTGCGGTAGGTTGCAATGATTGCTGATACTTGCTCCGCAAGTCATTAAGTCGTTGGTTACCAACAGCACCATGTTTATCACGAAGGAATTTATCTTGACCTTGCTGATCACGCTGGAACTGCGAGGTCTGTGGTTGTGTCTCCCGATTACTCTGGCCTATCCTAAATCGCGCTTCAGCGTTAGCTTTTTCGTAGCCTTCCCCCCGTGCTTTATAGCGATCCAACCTTTCTCGCAATTCTGGGGGATGTTGTGCGTAAGCGTCGGTCTGAGGCTCATTCCTATTTGGCTGACCCTGAGCTTGAGCACTCAAACCCTGCAATGAACTCGGACTGCTTTGCTGCTGTTGCCGCTGACGAATCATATCGCCATAACCCTCCTGCCCGAACATGGGGTTTTCAGGGGTTGCTTCAGGGCCTTGCTGCATACGTGATGCTTGAGGTTGACCCATTTGAGATGACGACTGCATTCGAAGTTCTCGGTCAGATAGCTGCATTGGATTGTTCTGGCTAGGGAATCCACGCAGTCTTTGGCTTCCGGTTCCCTCTTTGATCTGGTCGAATAATGCTACCTGATCTCGGGTGTTACCGCCCTCACCAAAGTTGGACTGCCATTTGTCCATGTCAGCCTTAAATTGACCAGCGTTCTGCATTCGCTGTTCAGGCGTCATCATGTCAAAGGTGCGTTTCATGTTGTCAAGGAATTGCTGACCCTGATTATCTTGCCTTTTGAAGCCTCCACCGCCTTGCTGACCGCCACCTTGAGGCTGTGAACCCGCCGATGGTGGCATCATGCCCATTCGCTTGTTAGCATTTTCTACAATCTCATCCTGCTTCTGGAGTTGCTCATTCCAAATGTCGCCTGCCATTCCCATGCCCGCTTGAACATCTGCGTTCCAAGGTGCATTAATAGGCATCATCTTATTCATCATTGATGCGTACTGGGCTGGGTCTGCGTCAGTACGTGGAGCATCAAGCTGATTACCCTGAGCAGGTTGCCCACCAGCAGGCTGCCCACCAGCATCCTGACCTCCCGCCGCTTGATTTCCACCTTGAGCAGCAAACGCTTGAACACCTGGGGGGAGTCCGTTGACACCACCACCTACGTTGCCACCTTGAGGTTGTTTAAAACTTACATCTGCGTTCGGGGGAGGGATTACTCCTTGAGATTGCGGCTGACCTTGAGCTTGTGCAGCTAACCCCTGAAGACCGCCACCCATGCCATCACCCATCTCAGCCGCAAGAGCCGCCTGTTCACCGCCGGGGTCAAGCTGTTGCTGCATAAACTGGGCGTATTGGGAATCGTCCATCCTTCCTAATCCGTCCGGTGTAAACACTCCGGTATCACCGCCACCGCCCGGACCTGCAGGTATGCCACCACCGCCACCACCGCCACCAATTGGGCCGCCTGTAGTAGGGTCTATGTTGGGTTCTAATGGGGGAGGATCATAACCAGGGGGATTGTTTTTACCGCCTTTACCGCCTTTACCGCCTTTACCACCTTTACCGCCTTTACCGCCACCCTTTGGTGGTTGAGTTGGATTCCCACCACCTGCTGTTCCAGTCCCTGCTCCTGCACCACCGCCAGCACTACCACCGCCAGCACTACCACCTCCAGCACTACCACCGCCTTCTAGACCACCACCCATTCCTCCGGGGCCTTGGTTCGGGTTGTAGAATGGCCCACCGCCGCCAGGGTAACCACCCGGTGGACCCATTGAGCCTGGGCCTGTTCCGTCAATAACATCAACACCAGAATCTTTGTCTTGAAGTGAAACCTCGCTACCATTTACAGTAACATCAACATTGACTTCGCCACCTTGAGCCTGTTGCACTGTAGCATTCTCTAAGGCTGCACCCAACGTACTGTTAGTAGATTCATAGGCTGATTGAGCAGCCGTATAGCCTTCTTGAGCAGCAGCAAGTGCTTCTGCGTTTCCGCTTTCAAGAGCTTCTTGCAGCTCTGTAGCTTTCTGCTCAAGAATTTCACGCTGCTCTTGTCGAACTGTGTCAGCAGCGTACATTTGGTCTCTAAATCTAATATCATCAGTGGCCCTAATATCTTCTAAAAATTTCTTCTGGAAGTCTTTGTCGGCATTTCTCCATTTATTTCTTTCGCCTTCCATGTCAAACATTTGTTGGCGACGAGCTTTTGCATCAGCGCGATTTTGATCCTGAACTTCTTTAGCCCTAGCTTGCTGTGCCATCATTTGCTGACGCATAAATGCCTGCTGCTGAGCCATTTGCTGTTGAGCAAATGTCGGCCCTGTTTGTCCGGCAGGCTGTGCTCCACCAATACCTACTCCACCAACACCTTCTCCAGAAGCACCGGCAGCCATGATTAAATCAGCCATATCCTTTAGGCTTGGGGGAATGTCTTTCCTGTCTGCCATAAACCCTAACTGGCCTCGTCTTGTTTCATCGCCACGAACGTCGTTGCGTTCGTTTGTTGCAAGACGACCTAACCCAATCTGAGCTTGTGTTCCAAAATTAGTCGATTCCTGACCTAATCTTGAAGCTAATCCTTGGCCTGCAATTTGACCTTCCAGTCCTGTCAACTGGCGATCTGCGGCTGCACCTGCTGCTGCAGCCTGACCTTCCATGCCCGCTTGTGAACCAAACTGTTGGCCGATCAAACCACCTTGTATACCAGCACCTTGACCAAGAGCACCTGCCTGTTGACCTTGAATAGATGATGTCAATCCAGCATCTGCACCACCAAGTTGCTGCTCACGACCCGCTGCGGCTGCCAATCCTGCAAGACCAAACTGAGCCCCCTGACCCTCAAGCGCTGTCTGACCTCGGTCACCAGCGCCTGCAACGGCTTGACCCAAAGCTGTTCTGGCAGCGGCGTTTTGAGCCGCCATTTGTTGAGCTGCGCCAGCTCCTGCCATTCCAGCCTGCATCTGAGCCTGAGCTCCCTGGGTAGCCATTCCCTGTAGTCCAGCGGCACGCTGTCCAGCGATACTTTGCTGACCAGCTGCACGTTGACCAGCAATGCTCTGCTGACCAGCTGCCTCCTGACCTACCAAACCGGCTCGTGCTCCAGCAGCCTGAGCCGCCAATTGCTGCTGAGCAGCTAATTCAGCCCCAGTTAAATTGGCAGCCGCACCTGCCTCCTGACCAAGAAATCCCATTTGAGCTTGGGTTCCCTGTTGAAGTGCACCTAACTGACCAGCAAGAGACTGTCTCCCTACAGCCTGCTCTGCAGCAGAGATGCCTTGTTGCCCTGCAGCCTGTTGCCTTAACCCTTCAAGACCAGATTGCATTTGAGCTTGTTCACCACGAACATCAGCTCGCTCAGCTCCTGCGAGTGCTTGTTGATCAAGCTGCGTCTCAGTGCCTATGCGATTCATGCGGGCCTGCTCGCCAGCACCAGCTTCAGCTCCAGCTAGAGAAGCTTCTGACTGTAGACCTACCTGCTGAGCTGCATCTTGAGCACTCATTCCTTGGCCGGTAAGACGCTCAAATGCTCCAGCTTTCTGCTGGCGAACTTGCGAATCAACCTGACCAAGAGCTTCTTGACGATTGCGTTCTATATCGGATCTTGCACGGTCTATTTGACCACGTATTGTAGTGCTGTCTAAACCACGAGACACGAGGCTTTGTTGCATTTGACCAACAGTTTTTTCAATCTGCTCATCAAATTGACGGTTAATACGATCCGTGGAAGCCTGACCCATCTGATCGTACATGCCTAATCCAGTTTCAGCACGTTGCCCGTATCTCTGTGCTCGTTCGTCCTGAACTCCTCCGGCAGCTCCTGCTGCCGTTTCTCTGGCAGCACCAAAATCAGAAGCTCTTTCACCAGCAGCTTGATCAAAACGACTACCGGCAGTGTCACGTATACCTTGAAAGCCTTCACGTACTTTTTCACCAGCAGTTCTGGCTCTTTCACCAGCATCCCTACCTAATCCTTCGTAACCTTCACCTAACTTGCCCAAACGGCCTTCTGCCCGAGAAGTTAAATCCTGAAGAGTTTGTTGGCCTAGCTGCCCAGCTCTTGCTTCCGCAGAGCTTGCGATGTCAGAGGCTGCGCCACGAGCCGCAGAAAAATCGCCCTTTACGCCAGCCTTACCTTTTTGAAATCTTTCACCAGCAGCAGAAATGTCACCAGCAGCACCTTCCCTAACTTCACCTCGGGCTCTCTGAAAAGCAGAACTAGCATCTCCAGAAGCCTTATCAAACGCTGCACCCGACTTACGTTCAGCCTCTCCAAAAGCTTCGCCTGCTTTACGCTCGGCTTCTCCAAATAACTGGCCTGCCTTGCCCTGCTGTTTAGAATAATTACCCAGAACAGATTCGGCATCTTTCTTTCTTGATGCTTCGTCTTTACTGGCTAAACTTTCATAACCAGCTTTTACCTTCCCTCTCCCAGACTCAATTGTCTTTCTTTGCTCAGCAGCTTCTTTTTTATACCGCCCAATAAGCTTTTCTACATCTTTACTACCACGAGCCAATAAGCCTTTTCTAGCTTCCGATCCAAGCTCTCCAACTTTTCCGGCGACTTTTTCGCCAAGTCCTTTAGCCTTTTCTCCTGCGGCATCTGCAAGCTTTCCCAAACGACTTTGTCGATCATCAAACCTACCAGTTGTATCTTGAACACGTTTAGCTCCTTTCTGCAGTACATCTGTTCTAGTGCCATCCGCAATGTCTTTCATGGCAGAAGAAACATCGCCAGAAAGACCCGCCATTGCTGTTTCTAAATTACCATACCTGCTATCAAGAGCATCTAAACGAGTTTTTTGCTCATTAACTAATTGATCGTATCCACGGATTATTTGCGCATACCGATCCTCATTGGCTTGATTACCTTTTAGACGCGCAGTTTCAAACTCGGAAATAACTCGTTCAATTAAGCTTTGTCTGTAATTAACTTGCTCACCGACAGTTTTCTTGCCCCGACTGGGGTTTTTTTGATCTGCGCCCATTAACCTAATCCCATTAAGGAGTTCATCATTTTAAGTTGTTGTACAGCAAGTCCAGGGTTGCCTATCATTTGCTCGCCCATGCCATAGTCTTTTTGCTGAAAGGGTCTCATCCTTTCAATCTTCTTTCTTCCTTGACCGCCCCTTGCAGCCATTGTTGTCTGCGAATTGTCGATGTTTGTCTTTTGCTGATTGTATGTGCGACTGTAATCCCGATCACCGCCTCGGTAAGTGCTTCTATTGACATTGTGGGTTGTGGTGTTAAAGGTGTCACCACCAAACGTCGGGCTATAAGTAGTCGGATTGAAACCGCCACCACCGCCATCGGGGCCTGAAGGCAACCCTCCGGTATCGACACTTTCACCACCACCTCCAAAACCACCAGCAGGAGGTATTGGCATTCCACCTGTAGGGGAAGCAGGCATAGGTGCAGCAGGCATACCTCCACCCATGCCTGGTGCAGGTGCATAACCTCCCGAGTTTCCAGCAGGTGCTTGATGTTTACCGGAAACTTGGCCGGGATAACCTCTCGGGTTAATCTTTGGTCCCATATACATTCGACTCATATCATTAACTCATCTGCGTAAGGGTTTCTTCGTACCAGTTGCCGTTGTAAGCAATGCATAGCTTTGCTGTTGATCCCGCACCAAACAGCAATACAATCTCTCCATCAGCAGGACTAGTGCTTAAGTCCGTTGAATCAGTTTCATCGCTAGTAACTACTGGAATAGCTACAGCTCCATTAAGTGTAATTTGTGCAGGATCAGTTAACGCTAGGCGAGCATTAGCACGCCTAGCTCTCGGAGGAAACTTTGGACCTCTGTTGAGTCCACCAACTAGTCCACTCATTACCACTGTCTCCCTCTTGGGCCATCAAAGCTATTTAGCTCAATCCCCAAAAATTCATATGCCCAAGCTTCGTTGTTGTCGTCATTTCTTATTTTAATGTATATGTCATGTCCCACAGCGCGCCTTCTTTCAGACTTATTCCTGCCAGCAGACCAACTACCAGTAAATACTGTCTGAGCTGATGCCGATGCCTCAGCAAGCTGAGCTGTTTCCGCTGCATAAACGGTAAAGTCTACGTCACTGCTTCCAGTCGCTATTGCCGCCTTCATGTCAGTAAGCATAATCTTAGGGCGATTAGCTAGTTGAATTGGCCCAAGATAGACAAAGCTATCTATAGCAACGCCATCATCGGCTGTAGCCGGTGTGGTGTAATCAAATTTTCTTACATACCCATCCTGACCGCCCAGCAAAACAGTTCGGTCGGCAGCAGCATCGCCATCAAACGTGTGCACAGACACAGGATTGTGTGCCGCCGTTGCAAACTTGTCAGGCCACCAAGACTGATTTCTAACATCATAGTAAAAGTTTGTTGTCGCCCCACCAGCCAGCGGAGTTAAGAAAACGTAAAAACCACGTTCGATGTCACTCCAAGCCATACGTACTTGTGTCGTATCTGCGTTAAAAGCATTTAAGCGTTCAGGTATTTGTTTTTCGCTAATGTTTTGCGGAGGAGAACCAGGCTGCATTTGATACACACCACCCCGTGAACCAAAGAAATAAACAATCCCTTCAGGAGACTTGCAATAAGGCCTTCCAAACGGAGCACCTATTGTGTCCGACACTAAGTCAAGCCTACCACCTTCAGCTGGGTCACCAGTCATTTGGTAGATTGTATGATCACCAAAGAACAGCAAAATGTCATCGCTATACGGGCACATAGCATTAATAATGTCAGGGCTTTTACCTGCGTCCGCATTGTTACCAGCTACGGCCTGTATGGCCGTAGGAGTAGCTGGAGCATAGTTCCAATCTCTTGCATCACCTACTTTAGACATGTACCAGTTGTGCGGATCGGTGCTAATCCCACTACAAACAATACGCCCCCGCCAAGTTTCAATAAGGCGAGGTTCATTGCTGCTATCAATTGGAAGAGAGCCAGCCGAAGCTGACCATGTAGCTACAGTGTTAGTTGATGCAGTCCACTGCTTCGTAGAAGCGCCATCGGCAAAGTACACAACACCAAAAAGTTGTGCCGAGAATATTGCTGGAACAGTAGAAGACAAAGCTCCAGATCCATTAGTGGCTGTAGTAAACGTAGACGACGTTACCCTTGCTACAGTACCATTAGTAATTGCGTAGGTATACACCGTCCTCGCACCAACCTCATTTTGGTTGGCTGGGGTAGCTCTAGCTACAACTTGACCAATATCTTGTACTTTGCCATCAGCTGTTCGTGCGTCTACATACTTTGACAACCCAGCACGCTGGCCACCACGAGAGCGACCAGTAGAAGGTTCCCAAGCACGAACATTCTGACACTCGGCGGTGCTGTTACGTGGTTGTGTTTCAAAACCTGTAGACTCCACTAAACCAAGATTAGGCCAAGGCATATCAAACCTTGTCCTTAATCTTGCCATTAGCTTAAAGCGCCACCATTATTAGCAAAGACATTCCAAATTAGATCAGCACCTAATTTAGTGCTAATAAAACTAACAGTGTCGCCAGCGTGAGCACAGGTCATTTGAACGGTTTGCGTCCCGTCAATAGAACCAATCTTTGTTGCTGAACCAGTAGTATCACTTGTTGAACCAGTGATCACTAAATTATTTGTGCCCTTAGTCTGGAAGTTCACTGTAATGACAATGCCTTCACGCTCTGGGTTAGCTAGTACACGAGCACCGCCACCACTTGCGCTGGTAGAAACCACGTTGCAAATACCAAAGGTGCGATCAACAGGAATAACCCCATTTGCGCCCGGATCTTCGATAAGAAGCTCTGGTTCTCTTGAAAGTTGTTGAAGAATATTATGGCCTGACATGGATATCCCTTTACGAAATAATGTGTAGTGCAGCTGTGCCAGCTGCGTTTGCTTGTAGTTTTAAGAATGCAGCACCTTCTATAGCACTGTCAAGTGCATAAGATTTGCTATGAGCTACTGTGGTCGAAACCGCACTTCCGCCGCTATAAAGCTGCTGGTAAGTTCCATCTTCTGAATTAGCTACCCAATAAGTAATTGCAGTAATTGAAGAACCGGAAGGAACATTTATAATTCCTTTGCGAAATCCTGAAAAAACAATAGACGTTGAATTGTCTTTGTCATCACTAATAGTGACAGACGAAAGCAACATGTTTTGTGGACTAATAGTTGACATGTATCACCTATGGGTTTGTATCGTAAAAGGCACTTCCATTGTACTTTACAACGTCACCATTTACATAACGATTGTCTTGTTCTGTCATCATCACAGTATCACTAGCGTCTCGGTTATAGCCAGCGACATCTGGAGTGTTGATTTGTTTGTCGTAAGCGATTGATGCCTGCAATCTTTGCATGAAGTTAGCTGCATGAATACCAGCATTGTTTTCCTGACGAGCTTCAGCAACTGCCAAACAACTAGCAAGTATTGTTTCCGCATGAGCCTCACCTCCCAATGGGTACGGATAACTTGCCGTAAGTTTTGCTGGGAGAGCATGGTACCGATAAGAAACCGTATACGCTGCATCGGGAGTAGGCCACAACATTAATTGGAATCGCTGGCCATTAGATCCATCACTACTTATTGGCCGAATAGCCATAAAGCGTGGATCAGATTGCTCTGATCCGCTGTCTCGTTGACGAAGCAATCTTATGCGAGCTTCACCAGTCGTTTCAATTGGGCTCCAGCGATCATCGCTAGTAGCATAAGTCGCTACACCAATCATCCCACCAAAATTAGCCGACAAAGTATAGTCCTTTGTTCCAGCCACGGTAGAAAGAGTAGTAGTAGGCTCCATAAAAGACCATTTATATCCTTTTGGAGCTAACCCTCCTGGAGAAGGATGGTAAAATTGACGTAGGCCAGAATTAATAATGTCATCTATTTGAGTTAATTCATCTGCAGACCAATTTCCCGAAGTACGTTCTCCGAGCCAATACCAGCCGACTTCCTTTCTCAGGTCAGTCAATCCAAGAGACAACGATGACTCTGTGCTGGTATCAGCCGGAGAACCAATTGTCTTTATCGTAAACTGGACCGGAACAGCTGATGTGTGGGTAAACAACAACCCTACTACAGCTGCGGTCATTTCTGCCGCAGTTAAATTAACTGAGTATTGACCGTTCCCTTCTTCTGCAATGGAACCTGCAATGGAAGCCTGTGTTCCACCGTCTTTTGTAATGAATTTACCTATGCCTGAAGCAGCCCCTGTTAGGGCTGCTCCGGTAGTCTTATTGACTAAGCCAAAAGTAAATCCAGTTACAGCTTCATTGCGTACAAAGCTCATGAACTAGCCTTTTTTCTGGTTGTTGTTTTGGGTGCTGTTTGCTTAACGCCGCAAACTATTGCAATTTGAACTGCAAAAGGAAGCGGGCCATTTTGTTTTTTGTGGTAGAGATTGTGCGCCTTATCAATAGCAAGCTTTTGTGCTTCCGTAAGCCCACCAGTCGCTTCTTCTATTTCTTCTCTAAAGTTTTCCATATTCCCCTCCTAAAAAACTGGGGGAGAAGGAAGGAAGGAGCCTTCTCCCCCAGCGACGAAAAACAGAAGACGACTAATTGTCGATCTGCTCTACCTGATAACAAGCAAGCCAATCCACTGAACCGACTGTTTGCGTAGTCCCTGCGGACTGCACAACAACCGATGGTGTCATAGGTTTCGTTACAGCAATGTTGGTCGTGATTTTGTCACCAGCGACACCATTCACGTAAGGTGTGATTGAACTCACACCATCAACAACAAAGCCTAACTTCACGTATGTTCCATCAACAAAGGTATGGGCAGTCCCACC